>Ga0065711_1026741_pt1 | contig 60870 bp, 39 predicted proteins | sample Hoacrofraction12_FD_59098 | JGI IMG/M metagenome (GOLD analysis project Ga0065711, IMG submission 59098) | Hoatzin crop microbial communities from Cojedes, Venezuela - Epithelial fraction 12 v2 (version 2) | ecosystem: Host-associated > Birds > Digestive system > Esophagus > Crop | place...
GTGGTGCCCAGTGACAGGACAAGGGGCAACGGGCACAAACTGAGGCACAGGAAGTTCCGTCTGAACATGAGGAAGAACTTCTTCCCTCTGAGGGTGACGGAGCCCTGGAACAGGCTGCCCAGGGAGGTGGTGGAGTCTCCTTCTCTGGAGATATTCTAGACCCACGTGGACAAGGTCCTGTGCAGCCTGCTGTAGGCAACCCTGCTTGGGCAGGGGGGTTGGACTAGATGACCCACAGAGGTCCCTTCCAACCCCTAAAATTCTGTGATTCTGTGATTCTGTGAATTAACTGGAGAACACTGAAACGTACTTATAGGTCAAGAGGAGACCAGGCTCACACGCGCTGTTCATTGTAAAAAGCAAAGTATTCAGGGGTATATCTCACTCCTGCAATATGCTTCTGACACTGTGGTTTTAGAGCAAAATATGAGAATGGGTGCTTCAGACCAAGAACTGATTTATCTTGTCAAGCTACACAGGTAGCAGAGGTGTTCTGGACATAATGGTCTGTCATAGCGCGGCTCCTGAAGGACGGCAGTTTCCCAGGGCAACTACAGGTTTGCACGAAGGCTGAAGAAAGCCTTGGCCAGGGATAACCTTAAGGATATATATTTGGTGACACTGATGAGCAGAGCGAAGATCAGGACAAGGTCCTCCATGTTCTTAAAAATACCGAGAGGAACCTCCAGAAATGTGCAACAGATGATAATAAGACAGCAACACAAAACTGTAAGAAATCCTGTGGTCTTTATTGCCATTCGTCAGAATAGATTATCATAATTGATCCCATCTGGCTTTACAATTTATGAAATTGATACAGTCTAGGATAGACACTTTGTAAAAAAGCTGTTACTGACGTGAAGCTTGCAAAGACTCACATTAGCCCCCGTGTCAAAATTCTGACCTGATTTACAGCTCAGAAAATCCCTGTTTTAGTGAAACGAGTCCTTACTGTATGAACAGTGGCAAATGTCACACATCACTACCATCATAAAATTAAAAGGGGTGCCTCTGCCATAGCAGCTGGCTTTGCATGTCCCGGAGTTTCACTGCGCAGCCCTACCGTGGGGGTCAGGCAGTACCTACTGCCCCATCCTTCATCCTTAAGGAGGGGCTGCTCACTGCTGAGCTTCATTCTTGCCTTTTCCCAAAAACAGAATTATTACTTAGTTTGATTTCTGCAAAGCTCTTTGAAATGGAACAATGAAAACCACTTCCCACAATCATTTTAGATACTAGACACAAACAAAAAAAAAAGTTCATTTGACTTAAAATGTAATTTTAAAAGGTTAACAGTCATCAAATTATTGCACTGACTGCTGTCAACATTTGGAATTTCATAGGGAGCTTCATTTTGAACAGGTAGCTTTTGGGTTTAGTTTCCCTTTGCACGTAGGAGAAAGTATTTGCACAATTATTTCAAACATTTCAAGCATTTCATATTTTACCATAATGAAAAAATGGGCCAATTTATTGAAAAGTTTGCTAAAGTAGGTGAATGGTTTTTTAATGAAAAGAACAGCTGGTTCTGCAGAAGCCTGGGAATTTTTAGCAAGCGCTGCATGCTTCCCTTCAGAAATGAGTGAAAATGTTCAGTTTTTCCAACCAGCCTGGCGTTTATACAAAAAGTGGGCAGAAGGGCATGTTTTCAATGGGACAGTAGCTATTTTCTTGAGAGCAAAAGCAAAGCTTACGATGTGGTGTTACAACAGTATAGATGAGAAAATTAGCTTTTTAAAAAAGAAGAATGTGAAATTGAAAAAGAAGTGGGGGAAATTTTGCACAACTCTGTTCCTTGACTAAAACAGAGCCCTTTCTGCTTTGAGTGGAAATATCCATTGCAGTGCATGCAAAGTGAAGCAAATCCCAGGACAAGTCGGTAGAAATGCAAGCCAGGGAAAGCCTAACTTTTTGCTTATGTTTCACAAAAGCTTCTTTCTGTGGAAACGATCCCTCTCTGATCTTTTTCAATTTCTTGATGGAGAAATGAAATAACTTAGAGTCAAATAAAAAGCTGGGAACAGAGTAAGTAGTCTAGAACTATATCACAGTAGATAAAATTCCCTGGAATTATCTGTGAATTCATTGAAACTGTATTTTATTTTTTGTTCAAGACAACTGCTTTGTTGAGGAGGTAATGTATAGATTAAGACAGTACACTTAAACTCCAAAGTCCCCTTGGAGACTTCTTTCTGGTATAAATCTGCTATCCTTTAACTTGGATTATAAACAATCTACATGATATGCACCTGGTTCTGGCAGGGTCTATATTATTTCACTCCCAAAAGCAGCTTTATAAAGAGAACACACTGCATTTCAACAGCAATATAAATAATGTTGCAGTTTGGGGATCTCTTGCGCCGCTTTCATTTTTCTTTCTTTCCTTTTCATCTGAACTGAACCACACCTCTCTAAAAATACTCACTTTCTTAATGAAAACCATATTTTTGGGCATTTTTCTCCCCCCGCATGTGCATGACCTGTTGAAATGCCTGCACAATCTTTAATGTCAGATTCAGACGACACGTGTCTTATGAAAGTCTGGGACCCAGCTCTCGGCGGGGCCTCCCAGATCTGTCCCACGTCTTTATGAGAAAGAGGGACAAAACCTTCTGGTTTTGGCATTTTATATTGGAGTCTGCTTTAAGCTAGGCGAAAAAAAAAAAGAAAAAAAAATAGCAACGTAGAGTCTAGACAGAAGAGATTGGGTTGAAATCTGGAAGCTATTCAGTGAGGCTACGGCACATGGCAGCTTGACTGCAGCAAGAGATCACATTACGCTGCCTAATTACACATGAAAAATGTACACATCACTTTTCTTAAATGCTTGGAAAAATAGATGTTCAGATGGCAATTGCGAGCTAGTAACTGAGCCAGCCGTACATAGTTGGAACGCTTCACAAATGGCATTTCAAAAGCCTGCATTTTTTTTTACAATGTAATTATTTTTGTGTGTGTGTGTGTTCATAAAACAACTTCTAAAAAAGGTACTCTAAATTTAGCAGGCGCTTGCCCTGCAGAAGGAGCACGGAAGGTGAAAATCCAGCGTGTCGGTAGGAAGAACAAGGGCCTAATCCTGACTCCCGGTGAGCCAAAAGGCAAGTTCAACCAAGCTTCTTCGGAAGTGCGGTTCGCCCCGCAGACCCTGGTCCAGCGAGCTCCTTGCTCACCTGCTTGACTTTACTCACTTGGCCCCAAGCGTTGACGCATTTGCCATAACTGAATGGTGTGGTTTGTATCTTCAACGGGAGCTACCCATGGGAGTAAAGATACATGGAGGCCCGATGGTTTGCAGTACCCATAGCCCTGAGGTTGTGCGTTTATACTCCTGTGCCTATGAAACGTTCAGAATAGAAGTTTCTCCTTTCACATGGACAAGGGAGGGAAAAAAATATCTCATTTACTGTATCGTTTGAGCATGAAGCTCTTCTGCCATCGTCATCACCTCCTCCTGGCCTGCTCTCCCCAGGCTCTGTTAATGGGTCCTTTTCTGCCCAACCCTTGCAATGTGCTCACTACTTTCAGTGGTAGGCTAAAAAAGTTTGGAGATAAGTTTGTTGGAGTCATTATTTTGTTTCTGTTGGCTTGAATGACATCTGCTCTTCTTTTTAGCTTGAACACGGATGTTCAAAGACGACTGCTCCAAGGGAGAAAACAGTTTTCCAAGCTATTTCCAAAGATTTGCTATTTCAATCCTCCAGTGCTAACGAGACGTATAAAAGTGGATTTGCAGGGGAAAATGTTGTTGGTATGTCTGTCTGCCTCCCAGACTTTGTTTTTCCTAGAAGATTCCTCAGCGCAAGTTCCTCCAACAGCACAAGAGCCCGATTCTGCACTCTGGGCAGAAGCTGGTGGTGCTGTGGGTGAGCACAGAGGATAAAGCGATCCTCAAAGCCCACCCTGGCGACAAGGCCCTTCATTTGACCGCTCCCTCCAAGTGTCTTCGAGCCCTTCGCTTCTGGAGCCAGCGGCCGGTCAGACCTTGGCTGAACTGCTAATCCTGCCAGACAAAGAGGAAAGAACATCTTGTAAAGTTTTGTTGCTGTTGTTATTATTAAAATGGACTAAGCACAGAGTAACTGGCCAAGCTATCTGGCAAAAATGACCTGCAGAAAAGTCCTTTAGAACAAAAATGATCATTTCTGGATATGGGAGGAAGCTTCCCCCGTCTAGTGAGGTGAACTGCACCGAACCGGCCACTTTCAGTCGGAATATGGTTGGTTGCGCTGATTGTTTTACCACCGTACTCCGCAGGACCTTCATCGGCTTTTCCCTTTTATGGCATGGCTGCAAAAAAAAAGGTGCTTTGCTGTTTGCATAGCCTGTGCCTGCTGGAATCCTGCATGAGAAATACTGGTCACACAGGAATTAAAAAGATGCAGGAATACTCTGGGCAGAATACGAATTTGGAACCGCTCCGCTCTTACCAGGGGCAGCTTTCCTGCTTCCTGGCAGGAGAAAAGGATGGGGGCTCAGCAGCACCTGCCTGGGGCGGGCAGGGCAGGAGACCCTCTCCGGGGAGCGCACCGGGGCTGCTGTAGAGGGGTGGGATGCTGGCGAAAGTGGGAGCCACGACCGCACTAAGGCACAGGCTGTTCCCCTTCTGAGCAGGCAGGAACCATTGCGGGCAAGGGCTTCCTTCCCGGGTTAGCCTCCACAGAGGGTTGGAGAGGGTGGACAGACCTGGGCTCGGCGCAGAGCGAGCGGCTTGGCCCCCGCCGCCTCCGGGTTACCTCCCCACTGTATATTTTGTGTGCCGCTGTGGTTGGAGGCAGCGACACCAAATTCTGAAAGCTCTTCAGCAAAGTAAGACCCCGTCTTCCAGATGGGTCAGGCTTGCGTGTAATTTATGAGAGTTGTGGTAGCCCTGCTACCCTCTCACTGTTTGCGATGAATTTTAAGTAAAGCGAATATTTTCTCTTCTGCTCGCATTTGGAAAGGTCACTGGTAGAGGAGGAGGAATGATCGCAGGAAACAAATCGCTTCCTTTGGTCATTCCTCTCACCACACCACGCTATTTTTAACAAATCTTATTAAAAATTATACAACCCTGTCTTTTCTGGAATCTATTTTATTGAACAAGTACAAAATAAACCAAGACAGGAAAAATGTACCATTTGGAGCAGCTCTTTTTGCTGCAACTGATTTAACAAAACAAGCCACAGGGGAACGCGAATGGCTCTGTAGAACTGCTTCCTGCGGCCATCTCTCTCTCCATGTGGAAGAGAGGAATATTTTAAGTTAACCAGCTGCATCACTTCATACAATAGTAAATTATTCTAAGTGTTCTGGTCACCAAAAAATACACTGTCTCCGAGGTTATTCCCATTATCAGTGTTATTTGTTTAACTCCTTGCTGCAGCCAGCTTTAAACAGCCCCTTTTCGAAATGTTGTCAAACCCATGGGTGTGTGTTTAGCAGAAGGGGCTAAAGTGGACCTGTCAGGTCTGGGGATGTTAGGCCCCTTCCTCATGGGGCCAGGTGGGACAGGAATTCGACAAAGGGAAATTCTTTGCACAAATATTTTTCAAGGTCCCACATCTCTTGTAAGTGTTTACCACCTTACTCACCATCTAGAAGTAATTAATACATTTAGAAATCTTCTGACCAAATGTGAAAAATTCCTCTTCTTGCAGCTGTTTCTGTTTAGGTGGCAAGAGGTGAGGCTGATGATTACATGGTCTTACACGAATGTAAGCTTTCTGTTCACCAAGGTATCTTTCACCATCGCTACATTAGTACCATTCGTTATCAGCCCCTACTGACTTCATTAGGGCCAAGGTATGGCCCTACACATACAAAGACTGGATTTTATACTGAAAGATTTTGTATAAATCGAGAAGACATCAGAGTTTGCAACAAAGAAACATAAATTTGGGCCCTGACAATTCGAAAGATTTAGGTGTCTAACTCAAAATTATTTCAATTATTTCAAAGGGGATTATGTGCCTAAAGACCCTGATGGACTCTCTGTTCCTTGAGATCCACCAGCATAGGTCATCATGTGCCACCGTGTTCCTCCTGCATTGTGAATACACATGTGCATTTGTGTAAAAGCATGAGTTTATAATCCAGTATATTTTTAAAAATCATTGCAATAATTATTATAGACCATGCCAGTCATGGTGCAATATCCTTTGAAAACTGGCGAGCGCTCAGCTGGGAACAGAGTCCATACCTGGCTCTCTATATGTTCATTGCAATTGGCATCTAGTTCTGTGGCCAAAGCAAAACCACTGAAAGAAACACAATCAACAAAGACGTTAAAATGGCCAAATCTTGTCTGGCAGCTGATCCTTGTTCTGCTAACTCTTTAACCCATACACTTATGAATGTCACAGGACAGATATTTTAAAAGATTTTGCAAGATTTTAGACAAATATCACTGATAATACAATAATTTCAGAGACGTTATATCTCCTTATAACGAAAGTATTTAGAACAACTTACTTTCACGTCTCTGAAGAGGTACCGCAGAAATCTCACCATGGTACCTGAACATCTTTCAGCCCTGCATGACAAATGTCAGGTAGAAGTGATCCCATATTTCTCTCCCCAGGAGAATCATGGGTCTCATGGCTTTTACTGGTTAGGGCTCATTTCTTCTTTTGTTAGGGATCAGAGAGTGGAGACAGCTTAGATATTCAACCATGTATTTTTCCAGGATGCATTTTCATTGCTTCTCTTTCCTACAGACTGCCATAGATCATTCCAGGAGATCTGTATTTGAATATGAAATAGTTTCTTCCTCCTCCAGAGCCATTTGCAACTTACATTGACTTCAAGAGACAATGAGACTTGGTTTATTAGGATATTAATCTTAATTATGATCCTTGTTGCCTTCAGGTCAGGTTCTCAGAGGGTTACCTCTTCCATGAATCAGCCCATGTTTGGTCTGACACTTGTGAGAGTAGCTGAGCAGATAGCTGTCCTGGGCCTGGCATCTCAGATGCTGCAGGTATCATTGACACATGTCTCTATGTTCCCAGTGACCAGGTAATAAGGATGTTTCCCTAGAGGCAAGTACACCTGGGCTGTGGGTGTCAAGCATTAGAAAAGAACCACCGACTTGTGTTATGATGCAGGTGCAATGGCATGCTCCAGTGTCGTTAACAAATAATTTGTAGCTCTGCAGGTAGTGCAAAGATGACAGTCTCCCTGTTGACATTGCTTGATCAAGGTTACACCCCTCAAAATGTCATTTGATATCCTGGTTCTCTCTTTGATTTGGAAGATCTGTAAACAGGGATCCTGCCTTGGTCATCAATGGTTTCCTGGAATGCTGCTACAGACTGTAAGATCCTGCATCTGAGGTTAGCACTGTGGATTAATCCTGAAGGAAACCCTGTAGGTGTTGAAATAAAAGGCTCCTGTATGAATGCTTCCCAGAAATCTGAGATGCGTTTAGGCACTAATGGTAAGGGGCCTGACATCAACAGGGAGAAACCGATCCAAAGAATAAGGAAATACTTGAATCTAGATGATCTCAAGGTCATATTTGGTTCAGGGTTTTATTCCAGTTTCCTCTTTCTAGCTTAATAATAGCAACAGAACTCTCTTTTGAAAGATTGGGAGGCAGCAAAGAGGTATGCCAGGGAACAGCAAGAGTGGGGCTGCTCCACACAGAGGGGATGGCCCAGGAGCTGAGGATGACTGCAGCACAGGCTGTGTCCTCACCAGTGGAGCACTGTCCCATGGCACCTGGCAGAGCCTCATAACAGGGTCCATCAGCAATCCCCAAGAAAGCAAGTGGTGAACAAGATTCGGAGTTCATCCAAGTCCAGGCAGGAGATGGGGCTGGAGACCAGGCTCCACCTACACAGTAGCTCAGGCAAGGAGCAAGTGCCCACACAGAGCTTAAATGGAGCTCCTGGCCACTGGGCAGTGGGTGCATTGGTGGGGGTACAAGATGAGGGTGGTCTGGACAATTGAGGCCTCTTTGCTGACAGTGTTCTGACACTGACCTAATTGCAGACTTAAACAAAGAAAAACACATGGAAGGAAAAACACCATACAGAGCTTCAAGAATGAAGCAAACAGGAAAAGTCGTGAGGGCTTCAACAGGAAAACTGGTTTAATCCCCAACAAAGTGTTTTCTAAGGAGAGCTGAGGGTTAAAAAGTGAACACTGCCCTTGCGAAGCACAAAGAGGGACAGCATACATGCATACAGACAACCCAGACCAAAGAGATCTGTACTGCACGTGGCACACAGCCCACTGAACCAAGCAGATCATCAGTCAAAGCAAGAGCAGCAGCAGTTTAAGGACCTAAATCCATTTGGCTAGGAAAACTGCCTGCTGCTAGCAAAGTCGAAAGAAAGTTCAGTGCTTGAGGTGACTGGCATTTTTGCATGACAGAAAACCCCATCTAAATCTTTACAAGCTACAGGCACCAAAACTTCTCATAAGAAAATCCCCTTTTCACTAATGCCACCTCAGTAAGGTGCTCTTCATTTGGGGATGAAATTTCCCATCCAGCGCAGGGGAGCAGTCTCTGCACAGTGCCTGGTTGCCCAGGTGGGCAGGGGAGACCCCTGCTCAAATTCCTGCCCTGCTGTTCTTCCAGCTCCAGAATAGGGAAAAACTTTTGAAAATGTTTACTGGAACTGAAAGGCTTTTACTACCTTTTTCTATTTGGGATATCACAGGAGGGTTCCACACCTCACAGATGGAGTCCTAACAGGATACAGCAAAGGTAAACAGAAAATGAGGAATAGCTTATTTAGCTGAAATTGAAGAGGGATTGTAGGTCAGAAGGAAAAATCACACAAGCTGGAATACAACCAGGACACCAGAGGTAGACTTTTAAAACTTAAAAAAAAAATGCTATAGGAGGTTTACTGAATACAAACAGCCAGGAGCTACTGACATACTTAGTCTCCCTGTGGTCCCCGCTGCCCTTCTCTTCTCCTTCTCTTTTCTCCCTGCCCTCCTGGGTACCTCTCTGCATGACCTGCCAGAGAAAAGAAAGAGTGTGGACCTCTGAATCACTGTGGCATGCTTCCTAAAACACACAGATGCCTGCAGGATTACACTTGTGCATCCACTGTGAAAGGTGACAACACCGAGTTGTGAGGCTGTCTGGGGTTGAACACAAACAGGGTCTATCTCACGACTCCTTTCCAAAAGATCCAAATGAATATACCCTGAAGGAGCACACAGTTTCCCGCTGGCAGTAGCTATGTATGAAAGCCTAATGCATTTAACTCTGGAAGGAGGTGTCCTTGGGTTCAACTAAAAAAAACAAAACACCTCAAAATGGTAGTTCTGTCATATAAAGTAAACCGGAAACCCTCTTGGAAAGTGTCACTGTATCAAGTTGTGCAGTTTAGCTTCCTTCTAATTTCTGTGTTCTTTTGTCACAATTTAAAGTAAGGAAAAGAGTGTTTCTCAAACCAGTATTATGCTGACATTCAACAATTCAGAGTATATGTCCTTGGAATTTTTATAAAGTGCAATTTTTAAATATTATTTTTCCAAAATACTGCCCAAAGGAACCATTCTGGCTGATCAAACAGCCCTTGTAACTGCTTTAAATGCTCACGCAGCATTTCTCCAAATGAGGCCTTGTATGAAAACGAAACACCACAGGGGCACCATGAAACACCAGTTAGCACCTTTATAAAACTCTGCTTCTAAGCTTAACTATGCTACAACCCTGGCAGATCACAGAATCGTAAGTCTTGTACGAGCACAGAGTGGAATTGTGTTAATTTGTCTCAGAGGATGCAATTGCAATAATCCTTTCTCGTCTTCAGAGAAATCCGGCTTGGAGCACCGAGACGGTGCACACCAGGAGGCATTTTACAGGAACATGCTTTTGCAGGAGGGTGCTCTCTCATTCACACAGCTTGCCTTATGCCCCTCAAATTTCACCAGTCTGTCTGCAGAGGAAAGGCAAAGGTCTATGCTGAAATTCGCTCTGTGGGTCCGAGCGAAGTTTCGTCCTTACGTCGCTTTGGGTCTTTCGCATTGCAAGATGCCTTTGCATGTTTGGGAATAGACGAGGCAAACAGAAAAGGGCTGAAAAGCAATCAGTGCTGCTTCCTCCCCTTCTTCTGTTTTCTTTTGCCAGCTACACAATATTCGCTCAGAGAGATCTGCAAGCCATCAAGTGCATCAGAGCCCAGGCTGCGTTTGCTACCAGCTGAGCCGAACGTTCAGTGGGAGCCCACCTCCCAGCTAAGTGTGACCCCATTTCAGTGTCGCACATGTTGAAAACTTCTGCTCCTCTTGTGCCTCGCAGGGCAGGTTAACGCATCGCTTGGGCTATTCCAGCAGCTCGGGGCTGTCAGAAGGAGTGATCCTACTCCCAGCCTTGCTCTGGACCGGAGCCTCAACACCCGCTTCAGAGCGTGCTTCTTTTTTCCTCTCTTTTTTTTTTTTGTCAGGCCAGTTTTCGGCTTCAGCTCCCCAGGCAGCTCATGGCAGAGCCGTGTACAGACACGCAGGGCTGGCAGGAGGGAGAGGCAGGAACAGGCTACTGAAGGCAGTGGGCAGGAGCCTTGGTCATAGACTAAGCTCACATTGCCTCAGAAGACTGGCATCGCAGCCCAGGTGACTCTACGTGCACCCCATGGAGTGGTGAAGGGTTTCCTTTAAAACAGGGATAATTGAGATCCACTGAGAATGTGTTGTTTTCCGAGCCATCCACCTGGATGGGACAGCAAATGGTCCCCGGCATGGCGCAGGGTGGGCCAGGCAGCAGTACCGCCTTGGTCTTAAGAGCAGGACAGGTGGATCTTCATGGCAGCATGTGCATGCGCAGCAGTTTGACCTGACGCTCAGTGGTGACAGCCCAAGATGGTTGCATTGCCTTTGCTCCAGAACTCACTCTTTCCCCATGATCTGTGCATCGCGTCTCCTGGCACAGAGATGCTTACAGTCCAGCAATGAGGTACCAACAGAGTGAAGGCTGAGGCAAAACAAGTTGTTGACCCCGATTTTCGTAGTCCAAAGAATGTATCTTAACCCCCGGAGCAGTTTTCTTCTTGAGAATGAAGCTCTTTGCCTCACCCCATCCTCCTGTTTTTTCTTTTACGGTCCATCATCTTTGCAGGCTTTTGGAACTTTTAGTTTAAAGAGGAATTACAGAGTAATTCCTGCCATTAGTAAATAACACAAAAGCTGATAAACTGTTAAGAAAACAAGGAGGCCTTGCCAGGAGACTTAGATGAGACATTCGTTTTTGGGAAGCCCTCTGCGCAGTACAGTCCACATGCACACTTAATCATGCAGAGAAACATTTACTGTAGGATATATTTTTAGGCAATTTTTCAAGCGGCAAATTTACACTGGGGTACACCACTTGTCCTGTCATAATTAACTGTACAGAAAATATTAGTCTAAAGCTGGCCTGCCTGATGGCGGAGGGAACTCGTTGCGCCCAAGTTCAAGAGAGGAGCAGGGTCTCTTGCTGTGTGGGCTAGTGAAGACTAAGCACATTACACACATATTTGGCCATCACCACCACGAAAGGCCACGAGCTTCCCTCGCAGTGTGTGCCTGGTCCTGGAGCTGAATAGCTTTCAGCTGCACAGGATGCTGTTTGGCTGCTCTGAGAGATGAAACAAAAGTGTAGGAATCAATCACTGGAGAAGGGAGGTTGGATTTAAAAAGGGGATTAATGTCACAGCCAGGGATCCGAAGGGTGGTGGAAAACCCGGGAGGCCCCATAGCTCCTGTCGAGCGGACCCCTGCCAAGTCACACAGATCTGGAGTGTGATACATCTCCCGTCCTGGATCTTGTGGCTGCGCTGGCAACTCACGTGCTCACACGGCTGCAGCCGGCTGTCTCCCTGCTCTCCATGAAGGACCAGAACCACACTCTGCGTCTCCCTGCATGGCCTCTGTCTTCTCGTTTTACTTGAAGTGTTTATGGGTTTTAAGAACAAAACCAAGGGGCACGACTGACAGGGGGATTGCTGCGTCACATAACCCCCATGCCTCTGGCTGCGCTCTCTCCCCTGGCCCCATGGCTGGGGGGTCTGGGCATGCCAAAAGCGCAGACAGCACCGCTCCCTGGCTCGAGTACAGGGCAGCCTTAAAGCACGTGCTTTGAGTCAACAGAGATGTATCAAGGAGTAATGGTTTTAAACTAAGGGAGGGTAGGTTTGGACTGGATATAAGGAAGAAGTTTTTTACAGTGAGGGTGGTGAAACACTGGAATGGGTTGCCCAGAGAGGTGGTAGATGCCCCATTCCTGGAAACATTCAAGGCCAGGTTGGACGGGGCTCTGGGCAACCTGGTCTAGTTGAAGATGTCCCTGCTCACTGCAGGGTGGTTGGGCTAGATGGCCTCTAAATGTCCCCCTCCAACCCAAAGCATTCTTTGATTATTTGATTCTTGTTATCCACAGTAAGGTTACTTGTGTTTTGTTGGGTTTTTAACAGAGGAATGTTGTTGGCTTGGAAGGATCTTTCCCAGATGCCTTCAAGACAGGGAGCAGTTGGAGTAGGTATTTGAAAGTCAAAAGAAGTGGGACTCAGCTTTTAAAAGTTGTCATTCCTTGAAGAATTTGTGCCATTTTTTTTAGCTCCCTGGCTAGTAAAGGGTCAGATGCAGCTTTAGCACCATTCCAGGAGCTTTACTAAACTATGGCACTCACCTGTCTCATGTGTTAAACACCAGTGTATCTGCTATCATGATGCTACGCTACTCAGCCGCAGGGACAATAGACATAATGCAACAGGCTGCTCAGAGGTTACCAGGTCATGTCTTGACCAAACTGAGTCCCTGTACATGAGAAGTATTTATGGGCTAGGGGGTGGTGAGAACTACTGAACCCCTCACCTTGTCCTACCCAGACAGGTCCACTTTCTCAGGCTTACTTGATCATAGGTCACATAGCTTTATACTGGTGTATGTTTGTAAGATGTGAGATAGACCAGGAGTGAGAAAATATTTGTGAAATGGAAGCTGAGCTTCGGCTCCACTTTTCCTGCACTTTTCAGATCTGCAAGAACCCTCCTGCTAACAGGTTGGTGAGGCCTGAAGTCCAAGCAGAACAAGAGTCAATGAAATCCTGTCTATCAAAGTTTATGGTAACCCCTAGTAAACAGGCAATATTTATGCTACAGGTGAATTCAGATACCCTCTCCTAATCTGCAGAAAAAGTAGAATAACGCTGTAAGCAAGCACATTGGGTTTGGCTGACCCTGGTGCCTGACTGATGGGCTGTCTGCACAGTGATGAACTTCACCGTTGTGCCCTAACATAGAAAAGTCACTTACTTCTGAGTTCAATTGACTCCAACACCAAAAGCTAGTACCACTGCGCAATGCTGGGGTAAAACTCCACCCTGCGTAGCTAACACAAATCTTCCCATGTCTCACTTTTTGATCTTGAAAGGTCCTTTTATCACAGGTTTTTTGTGTATTATGTGTCACACCACAGTCCTTAGGCTAGCCCATGGCTGGCCACCGGTGTGTATCTGTCCCTACCACCGCAGTGTAAAGCGCTGACCCTCCTCCAGGCAGTCTTAAAGGAGGCTGGTGAGCAGCAGCTAATGACGTCTGGGCTCCTATGTGTGTCCTCTGCTGCCCGATCAAATGTGTGTATGGCTGAGGGCTTTTGTGTTTTTGAGTCCTGCATAAGCTTTCTTTCTCATCCCGATTCTCTGATGTCTAACACGGAATAAGCCAATACTTACGCCTCTCCTTCAGCAGCACTGTCACAGGGTCTTCCTTCTCCATCTAGCCACTTATTTTAACAAAACTTGTAACAAACTTTAACAAAACTTTTTAAGCCTTCTACCTAGTGTCAAATCTCACTGAAAATGTACAGCAGGTTCAAAAATTAATGAACACAAGAACTGAAAGGCAAAATGCCAAAGACAAACAAGTCTGTTGAGGTCTCACAACATTTGTTGCCCCTAGAATTCAGACTAAAAGTCCACACAACTTCTTCTTTCATTAATCTTTAGCAAGACTGTGAAATTATTCAATCTTCTTTCAAAACATTACGCAGAACAGGCACATTGTGAAGAATGATTAATTCACTTTTTTTGTAATACTTTGCCCTGGTTTAGTTTAGCTTCTTCTGTTCTATATAAGAAACTGTACATACACAAAATATTTAGCTATTCATGTAAATGGCTTCATCAGGCATAGACATCTCCGTATTTGATATTTCAGTCATGCTCAAATATAAACACTCATTATCGCTTCTTTTATATTTCTTCTCCTCAGACAAGTATTGTTCGGGATGAAGTATTTTCCTTCCTTATTCTTTATTGTTTTTTTGTTTGCTGATTGTTTTTCTTTTTTATTTTAACTAACTGACTCATTAACACATTTTACAAAGATGTTGTGAAGTGTCTGAGAACCATATAATTTACTCCACTCTGCTTCAGTTTCATTGCATGCAGAACAAGCTTTTCAGATTGACAGCTCCTCAGGTTGAAACTGCCTGTCAAAATCAGCAAATATGCTTTTCATTTTTCATTTCTGAACTGCATTTTCAGTCTTTCAAACACATACAACTACAATAACACTTTAGAAAAAATAGATTAAACTCAAACCTATTAGCTGTGTGGACTGTCAAGATTTGCATAAACAGAAGATGTTTTCTAATTTCTTGAAGTTACAGTGTTCAAATTCATGAAGCTGAACTAACTGTTTCAATGTGTCCACGAATGAAAATAAGTCCTACACAGACGGCATATGCAGGATTATCTACTCTAGCTGGTGCTGACGACTCTACTGAGAAGTAGCATGGCTCCTTTGCTCTATTCCTAAATTTTGAGTGGCAAAACACTATTCCACTGCAGACTATTCCCATAAAATCATTTGATAGATATTAAAATAAACATGAAATTCAGTCTCTAACAATACCAGATATAAAAATATAAAGACAAAATGAAAAGATTAGTATTATTCTGTAATTATAGCCCTCACTAAAGAACACATCCACAGTTCTGCATACCAGACCAGCTGCGGTGACAGTACTGTGTATCAGAAAATAGCCAACACAATGAACAAACCACGGAGGGCAAATCTCCAGTTACTGTTCTGCAGATTTATCGGATCACAAGCTGCCAGGGCAGGGAGAGAATGCAACCCAGAATAAACCTACATAAACTACCTCTTCCCCCTCTGTGCCCTACCAGAAAGGATTTTTGCCCTGTTTCTGGCTGTTAGAGAAATGCTGCATAACTCATCACTGTTTGCAGCTCTGCTTCTCAGAACTGCCATTCTAGATGTCTTGGGACTCCCCAGATGATTTTTCTAGAGCTGCTACACAGAAGATGTAGCCAGCGGACTGAGGAGGAACTAATGAAAACTAGCTGTACTGTTATACAGCATCTGCCCTTTGTGTGCTACTTTACACAGTCACTGCGCAGCCATTTATACAGCCACACTCACTTGGTTTGTGTGACATCTAGTTTACATCTCCTCTTGGCTAACTAGAAATCTTGGCAACTGTAGAAGACTTCTAGCACTTCCAAGGTTAGACATCTATCTCATGCTGTTTCTTGTTTCAGTTCGTTTCTTTTCTTTACTACTTCTTACACCATTAAACTGCTAAGAAGTTCCTTATCTGTTGGATTAGTTAATCTTCCATCATTTACTGAGCCCTTGCTAACAGCATGCAGGAGACAAGTACTGATTCTGTGTCTGAAGTGCTCCTCTATCACCTTTGCAAAGAGATTAAGCAAGTTATTGTATGTATTTTTTATACTGAAGCAATGATTTATTTTGCTTACCTTTCTTTCTGATAAATTTTCTTCTCAGTTGATGATGAGGATAGGTAAGCTTTTCTTTTTCCACAGTTGCTCCTACACTCTCCAGTCCTGTGTCACACCCAGTCCAGACTCCACCTGATTTATGTCAGCCTTCAGAAATAACAGGACCTTTATGGGCTGTGCTGGGATCAGATCAGCTCTTTCTGGGCAGAACCATGAATATTTAAGTATTATTTAAAGGCCAAAGCACTGGACTGTTAAAGATAACCATTCCAAAAACAGTCATGACAAATAAAGTGGCCAAGAATAGCTAAGAGGCTTTTCAAAATAACACTTAATTGACTGTGTTTGAATGCTACGATACTTCATACAAAAGATGCACATAATTGCTGAGATATTTTGAAGTATCTAACTGAATCCATGTCTGTGGAGGATTATGATGAGCAAAGGATCCACCATTTGGCTTCAATCTTGATCCCACTTGGCTTTTCTTATGTTAGATGTAAGGGAAGATCCAAACTCAGCTTGGCTCCAAAAAAGATCACAAAGTAGGAAACTGGAAGTCACACATTTTTCCACTCCCCTCAAATATCCAAGAAATATCCACAGAAATAGCATGCATGCTGAGCAGCTCTCAGCTGAAAATGAGATGAAAGAAAGAAGACCCAGGTGTATCAAGTTCACAAAAACCAACATTGTGATACAGCTGAGAAACAGACAAATTGAAACAGAAGGTCCTGCCAGTAGAAAGAGTGATGTATGAGTGCTCCACTGTTTGTATTAAGATCTCATCTTCAGTTTTGCAAGCATTGCTGCACAACTGCGTCTAGAACAGTAACATCCAAATGAGATTAGCTGTGAGGAATGGCTACCAGGATGGCAGAGAGGCTTTGCACCCAAGGAAGCTAGAAGAGTTTGGTTTGTTTAGTCCAACAAAGTTAGAGCTAAGGGGGAAAAGTGCTTTCTACAAGCAAATTAGGGAGGTATTTGAGCTATTGAAGTGACGGATAGATTTGAAAAAAAGAGAAAATTAATACAAACTGGCCACAAGTAAATTTAATCAGGGAATGAGATTACTTAACTATCAGAAGAGTGAAGTTCTTGAACAGCTTTGGAATAGAAGCAAAGTGGGTGGGCGGGCCGGAAACTTAATTTCTAGATGGCTCGCAATCTGTCTCGGGAAGCAACAGCCTGCGACATCAGGCAAAACCTCTTGATTCAAGCAGTCCCTTTGGGGCCTATTTTATACAGCCCTAAATCATGTAAATAGAAGGAGAAAAAAAAATTCAAGGCACTGAAGACCCTAAAACATTTTGAGCAGATATTTTACTGAAGTCAAAACATAGCATCAAAAAAGCAAGCAGGCTAAGGCTGCAACTGACACGTGGGATGGGAAGAAAGGCTTTCAGTTGCTGTGGTGCATAGATCTTGTACCCCCAATAAGTCACTGTGGAAAGGAGGCAGGCTCAGGGAGCAAGACTGATTCGGACATGGTAACAGTTCAGGCTCTACCTTAATAACAAAGAAGTCTTTAAGAATTTTCCTGCATGAATTAAGATTTCTGCACAAAATATGCTGCGCACTTAAACAAACAGTCTCTTATTTTCTACATGTTTTTTTTCTCTACTGCACCTTAAAATAAATAGAGGGGCAATGGAATCTAATCTGGATTGAATGAGAGTGTTGCATTAAGGAAAATACTGAATGTTACCATTCTTGAAGACTGCAGTTATTAACAGATGGAGGTAATAAGAAAAAGGGAATTAACTGCTTAATGTAGCTGCTCTGAGACTGGAAATTCTGGTCCAGAAAATACCAACCACACAGAAATGCCCTGTCATATAGGACACAAGCAAAGACTGGGATCTCAAGCGGCTGAAGACTAGACTTCAGGGGAAGGGGAGGGGGCAAGGTCACTGAAGGCCTAATATGCAGAACTGTGGTGTATAAGGTACCGCATGGACTAAAGCCTGAAGGAAAGAGCATTAAAAAACAGACTACATCTGTGTATGCACTAATAATCATGATCCTTGTCAGCCATGGTTTCCTGCAGGTATGTTCACGGTGACAGGTATTAAGGATTGGTGAAGTTTTACTGGTGAATATTTGCCCGATGTCTGACCAAAGCGTAAAAGTGCAGAGCATGTCATGGTACAGTGCACAGGTTCCCAACTGTGTGCCAGGAATCTACTTGCAGGGACATAATAAGCAAAATAGCAGTCAAAACCTGAAAGCCCTTCCCCTCTGTTAAGTCAACCTAGTGGAGGAAGAGGAGTTCCTTGCAAAGGTGTATGAAGTAGTCCTGGAGTCTGAGCGAAGGTAACAGTGGTGCATCTACATCCAGAAACCACTTTGGGAGAATCTCTGTTCTCCATAGGAGCAAGGCAGGAGAAAGAGTGGCCACCTTGCCCAGCCTCTCTGCTTGCCCTGAAGAAGGAAAAAGCTTCTGTAGTGCAGGGTCCACTGCTTCAGTGGAGGCTTCTCACGGCATGCTTCCCCTCTCACTCATGCAGCCCTCAACAAGACTGAACCAGCCATATTGGATGTTTAGAGAGTCAACTGCATATGTTCACCCTCCAAGATCCTCACAAATTCAACCTGTGACCTCTAGGCATCATCTTCTCTATTAATAATGTGACACACAGAACCATAAGACAGCTGAGATCAGGAGGCTTTTCTGGAGATTGTCCAGTCCAAATCAGTGCTCAAAGCAGGGTCAGACAGAGCAGGTCCACTGTGGTTTTCAGCACGTCCAAGGATGAAGACCCCACAATCTCTCTGGGCAACCTGTTTTTTCACCCTAACAGTAAAAAAGGTTTTTCTTATGTTTATTCCAGATTGTGGCAACTGATCATGTCCTTTCATTGGGCACCACTGAGAAGAGTCGGATTCCCTCCTCTTTACTCATCCTCCACCAGGCATTTATATACATGGAGATCACCCTGATTCCCCAGGCTGAACAGTCCCAGCCCTCTCAGCTTCTGCTTGCATGTCAGATACTCCAAGCCCTTACCCATCTTAGAGGCCCTAAAGAACAGTTTTCATTGCCTATTTAGGGCAACCTTTAAAATGGGATAGTAGGTATAATGTTATTTGCCCCTCTCAGTTTAAATTAGAAGACAGTATGTGTTCTTATCCACTTTCCATTGTGATTATTCTTAGAGATTACAAACAGGTTTTTTACTTTGAAGAGACAGTAAATACTTATGGTTAAATGTTTCCTGAGTGTAACTTGTCGTTGAAGGAATGCATGTTCTTACAGACATTTGAGTGATTCAAAACAGAGAGGAACACTATATTCAGATGATTATTTGCCAGAGCAAGTTGCCCCTCCATGATCTAGTGCAATTGCCATTTCTTCTAAGAAAAAACCCAGGATCTACAATTAAGACATGTTAATAAATCTCCACTAAATGTAGTCTATAAAGAAATATTGCTTTCATTCTTTGAAGTCACCTGAACAATGTTGAGAGCACATGTACAGACATCACAGGGTTTACAGACAATAAGCAACATTTTTAGAAAGAAGTGCGCTCACGTATTTGTGAACAGAATATACGACGATTTCTGCCATCTGTGGGACTGCACATTAAAGAAGACAAAGATTGTGTTCTTCATATTTCCTATGTAGTTTTGTGAATGTATAAACAAATTAGTACACAACAAAGCACAATGTTTTTGAGAGAGTAGAATGACCAGATTTTGAGGCACACTAAGTACCTGCTGAGAACAAGAGCCGATGGATTTCTCTTATTTGTGGAAGCTGACCACAGCATTTAAAGGTTAGTTATTTTAAAAGAAAAAAGTGGGTTATAAAATACATTCATTTTGGTTAATAAGCCTTAGATGATAGGATAATTTGAAACATCACCTTGTATTTAGCGAGATTGTAGCTTAATAACGTTAAGCATAATTGAGGTGGTTCGAGTCAGTGCTGCTGGGGTAGTATAAATTCAAGCAAAGACTCAGCATTTCTGAAGAAATGGAAGCAAACACCCAGTGTTTCTCTCAGGGCCTTCACAATCTTTCATGGGTTAGGAACCGAGATCTGAGCACTCCAGCATAAAAATTGAGTCCTGGAGACGAAGACCTTGCTTTGTATTGATGAGACTATAAAAATAAAACCCTCTCCTCGTGAGTCAGGACGCAACTTTTGGAGGGTTCAGGATAAGGAAGCTTGTGAAGGGAAGGGGCCAGGAATGCAGCAGCAGATCTCGCCCAGCAGTTGGCTGCCAGCTTGGCCCCTTGCAGGCAGCCAGTGCCCGTGCCACCAGCAGCCCTCACGGAGGTCCTGGGGAGCTCAGGGGAACTAGCACAGGGGATTCTGCCATTCGGATTCATGCTGAGGTCAACACTATTAGTGTGAAAGTTTGCACATTTCTTCCTGATAGGGGATCCTGTATGAAAGCATCCCGCCTGGCCTTGCTCCCCTCGCTTCTCCTACTTGTTTCAGTTTATTTCCACACTGAAGCAGCCTCACGTGGTGGTTCGAGTTAAGTATGTCAATCAGCCTTAAATAAACTTGAAGCTGTACCTCAGGAATGTTCTGCTTCCGAATACCTGTGATTTAATCATGATCCCAGTTGATGATGCTATTATGATACTGTAATAAAGACACAGCAGGGCTCCATGCAAAGTATTGTATTTCATGTATGTAGCATATAAAGAGCAGAAGGTTCTGGTCTGCTGAATTAAGGATTTGCAAGTGCACACCTTTAAGAGAAATGTAGTCCAAATCAATGCAGCAACCTAAAAAAGAAATTATTAGAAAATCTGAAAACTCCCTGATTAGTCAGAAGAAGCAACAGAAATTCATGTTCAGAAGAATTCTGAGGGCCTTCTCTCCACGCTGTGGAGATGCTGTGGTCTACCGAGAAATCTGATGAACTGAAACTGAATGGGGTCATGTTAAAAGACGGGAAGCCCCCTCCTATTCAGAAAGTAGTTTGTGAAAAAAGAGAAGCTAAGTTTTCTCTTTCGCTGTACTTCACATGTCTGAAATGAGATCAGTATAATCACCAGCTTATTTCTGAAGAGTAGAAGCACACCTTTACATCTTTCATTAGTAGCAATCGCAGAAATCAGGCAGTTATTATTATCCCTACAAAATATACTTGACAGTTCAGCCTTTTTGAACTTGTTTATGTTAATCTAATAAACAGCCTAATTCAGAATTTTACACAATGATATCTGAAAGTCAATTTTTATTTAATTAAAAAAAACCAAAGTGATGACTTTGGAAAATTAACTATTGAGTTTCTCTTACACACACACACTCAGATTCACTGTGACCTTGAAGAATCACGTATTTGAGCAAAAGTATAACTTCATATCTATGTACAGTCAAGCATCATATTCTTCACTATACTTGCCATTGGATATTTTAAGAAATGCCAAATAATATTGTGCTTCCTGTGAAGAGCTGCTGTCTGCCAAGTAGTAGTTAAAACAAGAGTAGTACCTTATCACTGTTAAGCAGAATACTAGGGTGAGTCGAGACCCAAGTTTTATTTCCCGTTCTGATGCTGAGTATACCATCTGCAGTTCAGTATTTTTTGTGCTGCTATATTCCCAATTACAACATGGCAAAATTGTTTTCCCACATCTATAAGGGACTTTCTTCACAATATGTGGAAATTTTTAGCTGAGGGCTATGCGGTTTTATTCCACAGTGTGTTTCATTCTACAACAAGCACCTACTGAATAGTAAGAACTAAGCTATTGTTAGTTCTGTAACTGATGTAGAAAGATAAAAGCTCAATTTCCAATCCATGGAAAGCTTATTAAGTAAATTAAAAGGGGTTGCAAACTGGCAGTGACTTTGCGGTGAAAGGTTAAACCGTCAACAATTTCCAACCTAGCCTAGCCTGGTTTTCACTTCTCCCTTTGACTGCCGCCCTGGTAACTTAAAGAGAAGTGGTATACGCCTAATGGTTCTTGCTACCTATCCGGAACAATTGTACCTTGGTGCCTCTATCACTGTACAATTCTATGCTCTGGCATCCCCCTTAGCTCTGCTTCTTCTTCTGGAGATAAAAGAAATTTGGCATTGGCCCAGCCGTTGGAACATTTCACAATTAATTATAAAGAGATGCCTACAAAAACCCCGTATGTCTCAGGCTCCTTTATCCTCTAGTTCCTCTCCCAGGAACTGCTGGAAAGAATGTTAACAGGACAACAGAAAATATTTTGTCAGGAATATGAAGTGGATACAGCCTCTTTCCATGAACACATTCTGCCTTTTTGCTGCAGTAGTCTCCCGTTTAATTTATTCAGTATTCAGCAAAATTACTCATTTTTATTTCCTTTCTCTGCTTTGATCATAGAACATCTTCAAAGAATATTCCATATGCAACATTCACACAATTGCTCAGGTAATTCACCACATGGGCTCACCAGGCTGGGGGAGCACAAGAATATTTCTGGCACGAATGCTCTCATTTGAATGGAAAACTGGGAAGTGATGAATGAAGCAGTTTCTACTGAGTTTGCACAACCACAGACACTGTGGGCACAACTAGGAACAACAACAATGTATGCAGCTCAGAAATCTGATTTCCGTGGAATTGTGCTACTGAAAATCAGTCACTCAAAACTCTCAAAAAGAGCACAAAAAAGGAAAGGTACAACGAAAGGCAAAATTAATTCATTTGGAAACTGCAGAAGAACACGGGAGGTAATTGCTGCCTGCTGTAGCACCTTCTCCAACATCTATTATTCTATTCACTTATGTCTATTGCCAAGATTAAGTATCAAAATGCCTCCAGGAATCATGGTTTACCGTAACACGAACATGGTTCAGACAATCTTAATATACGGTTGGAAAGGAGCATACCACAATACATAAGCACAGAGCTGCACTGGAGAGGCAAATTGAGCAGGCTCCTCTCTGCAACAGCCCAGAACAGTTTCTAGTGTGCCATTGCTATTTAGATAACATTGTGACAGGCACTTTACAAATTACCCAGAATTTATGGGCCAGATCGTGACACCATTACTCATGCTGAAAACCAGCATCTAACGGCAGCAGCCCCACTGAAGTCAGCAGACTACCAGACCTGCATTCACGAGCAAGGGTTTCACAATCTAGCTCAGCTCTGTCCCTGGGCAGATAACTTATGGACCCACAGGCATCTAGTCAGGTTTTGCAGCAAAGGCAAAGAACAAATCTGAAGAAATGTTTTCCAGCAGCAAAGCGGGGAAGAGAAGGAGGGACAGGGAGAGAAGCTGTAGGTTCCTCTAATGCTTTATTAGGCTTCCTGGCTCCAATCTTTAAAAAATAAGCACCTCGAGGGATTCAGGATTTTTTTTCCCCTCCTTCTTCTTTTCTTAGTGCAAGATCAACTGCAGTTTTCTTAAGGAACAAAAAAAGGCAGCAATGCTAAAGTTAAGAATATTGCCTTATCAGGCAGCTACATACAAGAAACAGAAGAGTTGTCAAGACAATATTAAAGGTTTTAATGATATGCCAATGCTCCTTTGAGCGGATACAGGTTCTCTGAATCTTTTTTGAATATGATACTCAGTTACAAATTACTCATGTCTTGTTCCTGTGTTCTCCTTTATCTCTTCTTCCACTCTTCCTCTATGATTGCTATAGTTTTTGTATTTTTATTTTCTTTGTGGAGTTCAGCTTTAATCATACTTGATCCTAGCCTTATTAGCTTCTTCCTTATGAAAGGGGAAGACTTTTAGAAACACAGCAACAATTTTCTTTGTGACATGATTTATCTCATTCCTTTTTCTGGTGGTGAGGCTTTTTTCCCCCTTTAATTACCCAACAGAAGTAAAGTCTCTCATCCTTTCCTCATCTTTATGTACGTTGCTTTCAACCAGTTCCAGATGGCAGCATGGAAGAGTTTTCCAGCTCAGTACAGCCACCTTCTCTTATATATTTGGGCTGACTTGCACTACGGAGAACAGGCTGCAGAGTTAGTACTGACCACCCAGTAAAAGCGTTTTCTGCTGTGAGCACTTCTTCCAGTAATATTCCTTTTCCCCATGTTAAATTGGCTCTTCCTCACAGGCTCTGAGAGGATCCCAGCCCCTCCAGACCTTAGCTGTGCAGTGAGGTCTCATTCTCTCAGATCTCATCTGTTCATCCGCTAATTCCCTCGCGTGCTCTGCAGCATTTATCAGCTGATTCCACCGTCCTTCAGCCCTGCAGGGCTTGGGCTTCCTGAGCACTCCCAGCTCCATCCTCTGCCTTTGCCTCCTTCTTTTCTGCCCCATGGTGTCCACACAGCGCGTGCCTTAAACAGCCTGGCAGCATGCTATAGGAACACATTTTGATTAAATGGTCGCCAGACAAATTCAGCCATTTCTTTTCCCTCCCCCTCGTGCCCCATTTTCTGATGTCTATCACTATTTCCATTGGTGTTACCTTTCTCCACTCCAGACCAAGATTTAATGTTCGTATTTCGGAGGGGCAAAGCTTTCTCTGGCAAGGAGCAGTCGTGCCAGCGGATGCACGTAGTCACAGAACGGCAGCAGGAAGCTCTGAGCTGGGTCACCCACAGGTGAACACATGAGTTTGCCCAAATGTGAAGTGACGACAGAGTTTGCTGCCAAGGTTTGCACCGTGTGGCTGCTCCCCACAGCAGTGGGAAGCCCGGGCAGCTGCCCACCTTCTGCTGGGGCCTCCGATGGCACGGCCACTCTGCTCCAGTGAGATTGGCACCGTTCTTGAACACTGCCTGGGACAGGGCTGCATCTAGAGCAGGAGAGGTCTTGGTCTTTCACAGAGCTCCGTTTCCCTTTTATTTCCCAAGGAATCACGGCCAGGTTGTCCCAGGCACTCCAAAACCTCCTCAAAAGCTGAAAAGGCGGTGAGAGCACAGCTGTAGCCCCCAGCAGCACCAGCTCTGACAGGTCTTGAGTGCAGTGCGTGGTGCCCCTCTCCAGCCCCAGCCCTCGACAGGGATGGCCGCGAGGGCACCGCCAGCTCTGCCAGGGGCCTGGGCAGGCCTTCCAAAAATATTGCTGTCATGAATAACCGACTCGTGTTTAGCAACACAAAGCCTTTTGTGCAGCTAGGGAAATGCCACCATGCGTTTTCTTTTCAAGGAAATGTGCGGGCCATGCTTTACAAATGGGCGTCTGCAGAGGGGAGTGGGACGCAGGGGAAGAGACCTTCACTTGGTTTGCAGCAAACAGAAGAAAAACTCCACCTTTTTAGGTGAAGGTAAATATGTCAAACCACTGACACCAGAGGGGAAATGCCCTGCCCCCGTGCTGTCTTCACCTACCATGCTTTGCTTCAGCAAAGCCAGAGGTTGCTAAAAAACACATGGGATAAAAAATAAACTAGTCCATAACTCTGCAACAGTTGTAAGGGAGTTTTAGCTCATTCTTCATCTCTTTCACGTGCTGTGTTGAAATACGAGGCCAAGAAGTAGGCCAAAAGACTTAAAAGGCCTATCATGAGGTAATTCAGGCACAAGCCCTGAGCAGGGGAATACAATGATAGCAGTGTGCTGGCTGTTTGCACAGAACTTGAAATATCAGAGCCCCACAGACCCTAAAATGCACAATTAAAAATGAAACAACTCCTCGGGGCCCGGAGATTACCCACATCTCCCCCTCTGAAAATGTTTCACTCAAGTGTCCTGTAAAATTCGTAATAACTTGTGGCACCTGCACAACATTGCTGTTGAGAAGAAACACATAAAAGAACAACCGAGGTTACGTACCCGTGTTTACCACTGTGTCCTCCAGTGACCGTCACGTGTGCCTTACGCAAAGGACAGAAGATTCAAGCAGCAGCAAGAAGCATGTAAATGGTCTTCCCATCTTTGGGAGAGGCAGCACAGTGCAGCCATCCTGTCCCATGCAATGGCCCAAGTTCTCCAGCAGGACCCTACAAGCCATCCACACAGGAAAGGTGGTCAAAGAAACAGGCTGTATGGGGTCCGCCTCTTGAGCAAACATAGATCTGCTCCTGACTTTACCTCCTCCTCAAGGCTCTGTGATGGTAAAGGCAGAGCCCAAGAAAGTAGAAGGCAGCGATTTGTCACTTGGCCACGAGGGCAAAGGTGGGCTTATGTCACTTTTGTACCCACATGATTCACAGAATCACAGAATGTTTGGGGTTGGAAGGGACCTCTGTGGGTCATCTAGTCTACCGCCCTTGCCAAACAAGGTTCACCTAGACCAGGCTGCACATAACCTCATCCAGACGGGTTTTGAATATCTCCAGAGGAGGAGACTCCACAACCCCTCTGGGCAGCCTGTTCCAGTGCTCCGTCACCCTCAGAGGGAAGAAGTTCTTCCTCATGTTCAGCTGAAACTTCCTATGCTTCAGTCTGTGCCTGTTGCCGCTTGTCCTGTTGCTGGACACCACTGAAAAGAGTCTGGCCCCATCCTCCTGACACCCACCCTTAAGATATTTACAGGCATTTACAACGTCCCCTTTCACCCTTCTCTTCTTCAGGCTAAACAAGCCCAGCTCACTCAGCCTTTCCTTGTAGGAGAGATGCTCCAGACCCCTCATCATCTTCATGGCCCTCCGCTGGACTCTCTCCAGTAGTGCCTTGTCTTTCTCAAACTGAGGAGCACAGAACTGCACACAGTACTTCAGATGTGGCCTCACTAGGGCAGAGTAGAGAGGGAGGAGAACCTCCCTTGGCCTGCTGGCCACACTCTTCTGCATGCACCCCAGGATGCCATTTGCCTTCTTGGCAGCCAGGGCACACTGCTGGCTCATGGTTAAGTTGTCGTCCACCAGGACACCCAGGTCCCTCTCCACAGAGCTGCTCTCCAGCAGCTCAGCCTTGAGCCTGTACTGGTGCATTGGGTTATTCCTTCCCAGGTGCTGGACCTTACACTTGCCCTTGTTGAACCTCATCAGATTCCCCTGCGGAGCAACCACTCCCAGCTGCTGGAAGGGTTCTGTGCAACTTCTGGCATCTAATGCAGATGGAGGTAAAACCAGTTGTCAAACAGGGAAGAGGCAGTGAAGAAGTCCCCAGATCCAGCGCTGAGACTGAAACCTGAGGCCACCACACTGGAAGGACCACACTGGCAGCAGGCGGGTTGAAATACCGGGCAGTGCAGCAAATACAGACCCATCAATTGCTGGGGATGAAGCACAGACATACTTATAGTACTCATGGGATGGCAAACATGCAGAATAAATAAGAGGAATTACGAAACAGCCCAACTTGCTGGGAGACTTACTTGTGGCGGGGGCTACCTGCCCCACAGGCATTTGTTGCAGGGCTTCCATGCTTGGCAAGGTCCATTTGACTGAAGGGGAGAGGGTATCACAAACACTATATACCTGTTTTGCATGCTGGATCCCATAATTGTTGCTAACATGGCATTTACAACTGCAAGATCAGACTGGAAAAGCAAAAATCAAAAAGGAAAAATTAGCCGTGGTAAGTAATTTCACTGCCCAGCTTGAATGAATCAGTGAATCAGAGAGATAAACAGAAGCTTTTTGGAATGACTAAATACATACAGAATAATTTTATTTTAAGTAATAGTAAAAACAGGCAAAATTTTAAAACTGAGAACTCTAGCTTAAATGATAGCTTTAAAATATTAACACAGATTAATATTCACAGTTTACAAAGTGGATAAATTGAGTTATTCATACCTTGTATAGATGATATACGTCCCTCGAGAGCCAGTCATTTTAGCCGCTGTCTTCAAATTACTCTTCTCAACAACTGAAAAACAAGTGAACGGGGTGTTGGCAATCTCACAAGACCGACTCATTTTCCTGCAGTAATAGCAAAACCCTTATTTAAAGATAAAATCCGAATGCGAAGACAGTAGCTGTCTCAACCAGCTGGTGGCACTATAAGCACTTGCTATCACAAGGGCCTTATAGATAGAGGAAAAAAAACCAACCAAAAAAACACAAAACAACTGCAGTATCACTTTACAGCACTGCATCTTTTAATTTATGAGAGACCTTCACAGATGACTAAACATACACGAATTGCCTGTGTTACTGAGCCCAAACCATTAGCTTAATGAATGGCAAGCTGAAAAGAAATAGAGTGTCTCATGACATTTTGAAAAATGCTTTCAAAAGAAAAACAAAAACCTTTCTTTCCCCATTCCCCTTCCAGTCCAAGTTTTTCAAACCATTCTCAAATAGCAGGGAGGAATCCCAGTGGGCTGCCAGATGACCTCTCTCACTGCATCACTAACCTCAGCACATGGATATCAATATATATTAAACACAGAAAAGACCGGGCACTGACCCGAAAATGTTTCTTGAGCAGATTAAGCAGCAGGGTGTATGGGACAGCAATCCGGCATTTGACACAGCAGCAGCAGCAAATAGTGAAATGTACAGATACGTTTGCTACGGCATATAAAGCAGAAACGTAAGGAAGACAAAATCGGGGAGGAAAGCCTGGCTGGCTCCTCTGGTAGCGGTGGCATTGGGACTTTTGCCATTGACTTCTGTGTGGTCAGGATTTCCCCTTAAGGGTCACATCAAAATACACAGGGCCTGACTTTTTCACAGAAGTGTGAATCCATGTGCATCAGCAGAAGTGTTCCTGGTTTACAGGAGGAAGAGTAGAAGCAAAATCAACCAGAAAATGTGTCTGAAAGTGGATGCTCTGCCTATTGGAGGGAAAGAAAAGCAGCATGCAGCCCTCCAGACATCATACTGAAAAAGTTCCCCTGCTAACAACAAAGTTAGTTAACATTCTTCTTCTTTAATTGAGTTTGCCACTGTTTCTTCAGAGGCTTCTTTGCCTTCTTTTATGCACCATTTTTGTGGGGTTATTCCTTTTTAAGAAGTATTTATTGCTTTTCCAGGTTAATCTCTCAACTGTTCTACTTTATTATCCTTTCTTGTGTAAAGCGGAAAACACCCATTTTGTTGGTCAGTATTCCTTCTCTTCTCTGACATCGATAAATGACGCATTCATAAATACTGCTTTAAATTAATTGATTTCAAAGCGTTCACCAAATGCAGCCTGCAACATCACTGGTTGACAGATGAGGAAACATGAGAGAACTCAGAACCAGAACGATGACTTAGGTATTGATCCTGCAAACACTTGTTCAGATGAATAACTTTACCAGAGCATTTGCTGTGGCTACTTAGATACATCAAGTTACTTGTGCGCAAAAGTGTTGGAGCACCAAGTCCTTATCCATTAACAGCAGCTGCAACTGGCTTCTCCTTCTTCAGATACTTTGAAAAAATTTGTAATTCTCAAGCAAAACATTGTTTTTAGCAGTAGCTCCTCAGAATGGGAAGGGGGAGGAAAGTAGTAAAATCCAAAGTTGTGATAAAAAAAAAATAATTCTAATTTGCAAAATAGTCCAGATTAAAAATAAATGAAGGCTTTTCCTTTTTTTCTTTAACCATGAAAAACATACATTAAAAATTTCCCTGATCTTTTTCACATTGAAAAGCCAAAATTGTGTTGCCAAAAACTTCTCAAGTTTGGGAGCAGCAACAGCATGTTTGAGGTTACACAGAAGGTTTCACCACATGACATTTGAGCTGCTGAGAGATGTGGCTAACATCAAGGATTTGTCTTGATTATGTAAAGATACTTTGTTTATAGCAAACTCACTATTATTCACTGCATTTTAAATGAGAAAAACTGTATAACCGAATTATGTAAGGCCAACAGCCACACTCCAAAGGAGCAACCGTATTTTATAGATACACAGCACACATAGGAAAAGGCTGATTATCTGGCTTCCTATTCCAGTTCTCCTGAAGGAAGATTTTTTTCAGCCTATACATTTATGGTAGATAGACAAACAACACGGGGAAGTCAACAACTTGCCAAATACCGACGAATGCGAAAAATGTTGTTTCTCTCCTTCCTGGACTTCCTCCAGCCAGGTGTATTGCTCCAGACCTTCTGGGACTCACATCTTCTGTGAATAGCATAGCAAATGACCCTTCCCACCTACCATGGAAAATGATCAGTGTCGTCTCAGAAAAGAGATTCCTTAAAAATTATAGCATTACTGTGCGTACCCACTGGAATAAAACCTGCTTTAGGAGGGACCTTCTGTTCTTTAGATCAGCAATCCACTCTGTCCTACCTTGCCTGATCTGACTGTGTCAAGCAAGAGGTAACAGCACATGAAACAGAGTTCTACACACAGAAAATGACCAGAGCACCCGAAGCATCACAGTCGTATCATTAAACTTGTTGGACAAAGTCATTCTGAAATTAAAGCAAATGTTCTTTGTAGACCTTAAATCACTTCCAAAGGACATAACCTTCTACCAAATATACACTGTTTTTTTAGTCCTGGACTAATGAAAACATGGGGAGTTATCTTGCCTTAGATTTACAAGAGGTAGTTGTTACTGTGATCAGCTCCCTCACTGAAATGAAAACGTTCTGAATCAAGATGAGGGAAAAATGGGCACCAGTCCACAAACTTAAACTGTATATATATATGTGTGTGTGTGTGTGTGTGTACACACACATTTTATTTATTTATTTATTCATTTTTCTTCCTGGAATGCAAAGAAAGCTAAGGACATGTCTCAGTGAATAATCCGATTGACTAAGCATTTCCTTGAGGAAACACAAAATGAGGAAATGTCACTATGATTTGCTTCTTGCTTTGCTGAGAAAAAAAATATTTTTACCTCTGGTTTCCCAGTGAAAAAACCCACACAAAAAAAGATATCCTCACAGGGACATGAGCTCACTTCTGCACACTGCAACCTGTTAGTCATTCCCACTTGGTTCCTCTTGTTCAGTAGCTTATCCTTGCTCATCTTATGGAAAATAAGTTCAATGTGACTTTATCAGGCTACCAAAGCAGTGGGGAAATCGCTTACATTTCCCTCTGATACTGTACCGCTCTACTTCTTGAGGCCAAAGCATTCAACAGAAACTCATCAGCATTCTCACAGGAGATCCTCAGTCACCACACTGCAGGCAAAGTTGTGACGAACTAACATCCAGCTCCAGACTCGACCTCAAACATGTCCTACCAGCCAACCTCTACAAAGGTCTTTGTGCAGAAAGGCAGCACACAGAAGTGCTTTCATTTAACATACACTTTAAGCAGCCTTCTTCGTGTCAGACTAACTTCTCCTGCTCCTTAGCTTCTCTGCTGGATCTTTTATCTTCCCCAGAGGTGATCAAATGAAAAAGGAAGCCCATAAGGAAGAATCACACAGGGCTCTGGCCCATCTGCTAGTACTGCAATGAGGATCACTCAATAGGAAAATAAATCCATGGTTTGCTCTGCGAGTCTTGCCTGCTCCTGTGTGCATGCTCTCCTGAGGGCTGACTGCCGGTCAGGAGCAGGACCGCCACTGCTGCCAGCAGGAATAGGATCCGGCCCCAGGTGAGATCACCAGGTTCACAGTGAGAGGCTGCTTCATAAGGGAGCACTGCCGGGAAGACCACCAAATCACTCTTTTAGACTCTCTTCACCTGCTAATTTTGGGTAACACAAAAAAGTAATTTCTTTTCCTGGATTTGGTCATTACCTTCCTCCTTTTACCACAATTTGTAGATCAGCATAATCCAGATACTGTGATAAAACGTAGAATAACAAACTCAGCAGAGCTTCCACTTAAAATGCTTAAAAGAGCTTCAGCTCTTGTCAGGCCAAGCTCCATTCCTATGCAGAGATCAGATAAGAGTAGGTGCAGAAAACACTGTCTGGTTATCTGCTTGACGATATGTCATGCTGACAAGCAGCAAGCTTGTATAAACTGGTCCTTCGCCAACATGCCTGCTGCTGGGCAGGGAGCAGCGAGCACTGGAGAGGTGCTGGGAGAGCTCGGGGGGACAGCACAGCAACCCTGATGGAGCTGAAGCGAGCATGGGAGAATCAATCTCCTAGATCTCTATCTCCTAGCTATCTCCTAGCTATCTCCTAGCCATCTATCTGTTGTAATGCACAAGCTCCATGGACTCACTTGTAAAACAGAGTGTCTGTAAAGCCTCAGGGAATGCCCAGAGACAGCCCCCAAATCCCTTGCACTTCATTACAGAGCACCGCAGGAGAAGGCACCTGGCAGCAAACCGCCCCAGCGTCAGGCGATCTGGATGTTTCAGAAGCTCACGATGTGAGAAGCTCAAGACACGGATTTCTTCAGGCTTAATTTCACCACATCTGTCTGGAGTGCAGTCTTAGCACTAAATTATATCACTAAGTAGGACCAAATTTACCCTCATGGTTCTTCAGACAAGAACTACAATGTAGAGAGACTCTCAGAAAAATGCTGGTTTGCTAAGCCTGAAATGCTGTGTTTGCTCAGCCTCTGGTTCAAAGTGTTTTCAGCAGCATCACGATTCCTGGCCTGTACCCTTTGGGGCCAGGAACCCTCCAAATTATGGGGCTTTTTGGTGGTTGACGGCTCCCTGAAGCTCTGGCAATGCCAGGCAGCTTTGACAAAGTGTCATCCCTGTCAAACTGCAGCAGCCATGCAACTGCACATGGCATCTATTTCACAAATCCATCAGAGATTTTAAAGAGGGAGAAGAGTTGATTCTGCCCACTCTAGATGCAAACCTAACTTTAGATTTTATTTTTTTTTTGTGAATTGGGAAAGAAGATTGGTTTTTGGCTAGCTTTGAACATATATACTAAAAACTCTCTAAGCAACAGCTCTAAAACAAAACTGGGATAATTCACAGCAATCATCAACACTCAGGAAATCATACACATTTTTTTGTGGCACCTCAGACACAAAAACAGACTCTCCCTGGTGCTGTAAAACACAGAAAATGAATCTAGATTAAAAATACATATTGCTATTATGTACTATCATTGCCAGGCTTCAGCAGAACTAAATCATCTTTCTACTAACAGAGAAAGCAACCTCAGCTAAAACCAACTAGAATAACTGAAGCAAAAATCAAAAGTAGTGGTATAGAAGTGACTTGCAGAGGGAAGATAAAAGCCGCTGACAAGAAGAAGCCAGGCTGTGACACAGCCTTTTGCGAGCCAGCTGCCTCATTACAGGAAAGCCTGCAAAACCCAGGCAGGCTCTCAGTGTCAATAAATTAGAAGCAAAAATGGAAAGACAAAGCCTGCTATGAAGCCGAAGGGGAACAAGTGCATGGCTGCAATGAGGGAGCAGAGACTGCTCCGAAGAGCTGCTTTCTGGCTGAATGCTGAAACTGTAAAGGAGGCCAAGACAAAAACGTTTCTTCATGACGCCTGGGAAAAAACGACAGACTTCTAATTAAAAAGTTTGTGTGTGGGAAAGCTGTATGTGGTCCTAGAAAGTGGGGAAGACAGCAGACAAACTTCTTGCTAGATGGGCAGCCTCGTGCCAAATGAAGATTCAGGAACCAGCAGGCAGAAGTAGAGGATGCAACCCCAGCGTGAAAGGATGCGCTTGATACCCTGGCAGCTGAGTCTGGCAGCTGCTCGAGGGTCTCCAACTTTCAAATCTAGGCAACATGTGTAGTACTGAACCAAGCTGAACCCCTCGCAGCATGGAGGCTGCCTGGGGCTGAACACTCCCAACTCCACTGCAGCCCTCACAGGCCACCACATCTCCCAAGGCCAAAAGGCTTTTTAATCGTCATGGGACACTCTCCTTTTGTTCCAGATATAGGTCACTAATCCAAAAGGAGGGCTGATAAACAAGCCTAGATTTTATAATCTTGTTCCTACTTGTATCTTCACTCCGATGCTCCTGCTGACAACAGGGATGTAGGCGAGACATTTCCAAAGCAGCCTGATGTCCATGATGTCTCTCTGGAAGAGGCAAACTGTGCCCCGCCGTGGCAGAGGGCACTAAGGATGCGCACTGATCTCGCTGTGGTCTTGGAGCTGTGACAGCAAGTCAGCATGTCACATCGGCAACAGAGGACATCCCAGGAAAGCCAGGGAAAAAGACTTGCTGGACACAGCAGCAATCAAGCCAGAGGAAGGGAGACAGAGGAAAATCCAGAGATGTTTCCTTTTGAAAAGGTGAATAGAATGATGACTATTCTTACTGCTCTTCAAAGGGAGCCTACGTCTAGGGCTAAAAACCTGAAAGATTAAGAAAGAATGAGACTCGGCTAGGTAGAGTCATAACTGGAACGAGAAGTGATTACTTTATTCTGTACTTTTCTGCCTGACTTTCGAACAGCTATGAAAAAAAATCTTCATTTCAAAACTTCCTGAGGCAGAAGCCACACCTTCCATCACAGATAAATTCTTCCAAGTAATCCCATCAAAGCCAAATCCCGCTTAGCTTGTTTGCTGTACAGAGACCCGCTGATTCCAAAACACCATTTCCCTCTTCAGTTCATTACCTCAAGGAAGGAAATATTCTTATAGAATGCACGAGTATTATTATCCCCACACAAATCCATTTCTAAGGCACAGAAGTCCCCCGACCCTTGCCCTGCTATTACCTATGGCAGTGATTAAAACCTCATTTAATGTAACAGTAATATTGAATATTTGCAGTAAGTATCCAACAGTAGCCAGCAGAAGCTCCAAGCAAGATTAGAGGCTGTGGTGTGATTTACTGACTGTCAGAAAGCTCTCGGTAGCTGAGAGTGACTGAGTTGAAAATGTCTCTGCATCACATAGAGGAGGCACAAGTTAACAGGCAAAGGTCAGAGCTAGCTGGAGTTTGCTTGCCTCCCCCACAGACTCATGACTGCTCACATGAAGGGAGAGGAAGACAGTTGAACAGAGCTCCTGGGAATACCTCAAAGCCAAGGGAACTCTTCCATAAGTCTCCCTAGGTCCCTCCTAAGCCAAGAGGAATGGCAAGACAAGAGGTAAAGGAGAAAGAATAAACACCTGTACATTAAAGGAAAATGTATTAAGGCATATAAGGTGCTAAGATGCTATGGGAATGGGACCATGTAACTACCTCTTAGGGGACCTGCACGAAAGGAAAGATTTCTGCATCACAACATCGTGTGTAGTGGCATGTTGCTGTCACACACGCTGTATTGAGCAGTAGAAACCATGTGTAGAAAGGCAGATTTCATGAGAAAAAGTGATTAGGAGAAGTGATGGATATGGTTTATCTAGAAGATTGCATAGTAAGACATCATAAGAGCAGAGAATTTACGCTTTTGAAATAGCACATCGGAGCTTTGTTTGTTTGGTCCTACAAGTGTGATACACATTTCCTGAATGGCTAGCTTCCAAAACAAAGGCAAGGCTTCCATGTGACCTGCCTTTACATGCCAACAGGTGAGACACCTGCACAGATAGCACGGCGCACAGGGCTCCTTTCATGGCCAGTGGAGAGCAGCTAGCAGGAGGCAGTGCCTCTGACCTGATCCATACGTGCAGCAGGAGGAGATGAGTCACGCCCTACAGGTGTCTGAACCTCCCCACTGACTGCAGGGCAGGTGGAGCCTAGATGACTGGCTCTGACACAGACATTAAGGACACCTACACCAGCTTAATCCCTTCCTACCCCCCATCCCCCTCACTCTCCACCTTCCAAGCACCCACGTGCCTCAGTATTTGAAGGCATAGTTCGTGCTTTAACTCTTCGAGAGTGCAAATCACACTTGCTGGTTCTGGCCCTGCAGTCCGATCCACAGACCCACCTAGAAGAAATTTGTGCGGCTCTAAAGACTTCAAGGCTTTCATTTGCCTTCACCTTTCAGAGGTCAGTGCTGCCTGGTCATGCCATGTGACAAGGGGACATGACTCCATCACGTAGGTCATGTCCCCCTCCCTGCTCCTAGCATCGCTGCTCAGCCTCAACCACGCTCTCTCACGTTGAGCTCACTGAAGTGAAGGAGGCCTTGCAGAAAGCTGCCCCTTCTAGGTGAGGGAATAGGCATCCAAGCAGTCAAGCTCAGTTAAAACAAAAAAGCCTGTTGTACCTTAGCAATTCAAACTTTTCTAAAATGTCAGACTAATCATCAGTCTCGGAGCCAGGTTCAGCAGAGTATAGCAGTGCACGCTTCGATTCAAGCAGGCATTGGCTAAGGAACGACTTAAGGAAGAAATTTGCTCACACAAGACCTCCACAGGGCATCAGAGCCTCCGCACAGCGCTCCACCTATAAATACCTGGCCCTACTGAAGTCAGCAGCAAAGCTGCCGCTTCTTTGACTGTGACCAGAACTTCACCCCAGTTCATCTCTCTGTTTTTGTGCACAATTAATGGGCAAATGTTACAGTCTGAAGTCAGAGAATTTATTATCCTGTAAACAACACTTTGATAAGCCATTCCCTTGCCCTTCCCTGTTCTTAGTTGAAAGACTAACTTTCTTTTACTGCACAGTAAAAATAACCCTCCCCTATCGGGTTCAATTTCTTTACTAACACTCCATCAGAATGTTTGTTCTTCTTTATCACTGAGATCAATATTTATCCGTGTGGGTGGAAACTGTTCTCTCTGCTCACCATGCTGTTACTGAGTTAAAATTTAACATCACTAAAGAGGTAGTAAATGACAACTAAGCCTACGTAATGAAAAAGGCTTTATTTATTTAATTAAATAACACATTTTATTGAGAAAGCTGATCCTGTTGTTCCTAGGCAGGATCCTAAACACATTTTCCACACTAATGAGCCTCTGTTGACTGCCCTTCCTTTCATAATAAAACCCCACCTTTAGAAGTGTCAGGCACAATGTGGTCTTACGCTGGGTTCACATCACTATGGCAGGTAACTTCATAGTATTGCTGCTGACAGACAAAGGTACACAAGAACTGGAATCAGATCTGCTGTCTCTCTATTTATCAAATACCCTTCTTTTTTTCAGCTACATAGTTCCCCAACAGTTTTTAAATCAGAGGAGAATTAGTAATTTTTTTTTCCTTCAGAGGCTTTTCTGGACTGTCTGCTGAGAGGAATGTTTGCTCCAAACTCCTGGGCCAGCACAATTTAAATAAAAGTTTTTGTTTATGTCTTTTCATGAATTAATTCATTATTGAGATTACTTTCCAATTTTAACAAGCATTCTAGTAATTATTATCCATTGCTAGGTAAACTCTGAAACAGCTTGGAGTTCGAGTTCAGTTCAGATAAACATACAAAAGTTCAGATGCTTATCCAACTGCTTCCACTTCATGAGTCTGCAGAACAAGTCTGGAAGCCTATCAGGTTCCCCATCTCACTGCTCCCACATGCCAAGTCATGCCAAGAATTCTCCAGTTGCATTTTTTCATGGTGCTTCTGCATGTCTGGTTTGGTCCTGTGCAGAACCAAGGAATAGCAAGGTTCATGAAAGGGAAGATAGTGGGCAAGGCCTTCAAGGAAGTTCTTTTCCTGAGAAAACAGGGTGTTTTCAAGAGCCTGACAAAAGCTGTAGAGTGAACCTTTCCACGATTCCGGGCCTGCTTCAAAAAGAATTGAATCCCACCTACACCTTACAGCCCAATAATACCTTCCTCCACACCTCTTCCTCCTCCCCAAGACAGGATGCCTGTCCCTCAAATTGGTCCAAACTTTCTGGGTGCCCCCTGCTCTAAGCACTGCCCCGCTTTGGTGCTTTCAGCTTCCACTTGAACTCCACTGGTCTCTAGACACTGAGCTTCAATCCCCTGGAGTGTACCACCTGCCAAGAGCACACCTCAAACAAGCCCAGGTTCCTCACCAAAGGCACTCAGAAGGATTTCTTTTCAAATAGTGCTTAGAGCACTGAGAGGTGCCCAGATAATTAGCTTTTGACCATACCTGCCAAGGAAAGGAAAGGGCTGGAAACAACCCACTACAGCCTGCGGGGAGTCATGCACACTTTCCAAAAAAGCACATTAGTCTGGGTCATCCTGTGTGAGGAACGCCACACTCTCCTGTTAACGTTATGTCCCGGTGAATCCAAGAAGGCACGAGCTGTCAGTGTTGAGACATGCGAGCAAACAACAGTGCAGCACTTGGGGATGGAACAAACGTGAGACCAGGGTTCACAACCCACTCTGAGCCCTCAGGCCTTTCGATGACCTAGTGATGAGTAAGAAAAAAAATATATTCTACCTGCAGTAATATTGGGGCATTTTCCAAAATGCTCTTGTTTACATTTTGAGTAATACTGAGGCATCTAGTTATTCTTCAAAAAGCAGTTTAACCAGCTTCAGTAGTGACTAGCTTGTTAGCATTACAGGCACTGAGACAGAAAATGGAGGAAGAAGGAGATAGTCTTTCACTTCTTTGATCATCAAGAGCATCAAGCTGCAGTGTGGATGGAGGCTGCTAAACTGGGCACAGCAATGTAAGTAAAATGAGATCATTCATCCTTAGGGCAGCCATACATAGTCTCCACCACGAGCAGGAGAGGCAAAGTAGATGGGACGCAAATTGAATGCTGTCCATGATGCCCTCACCACTTTACCTGCTGGGAATTACTGAACCACTTTGTCTCAGAAAAGCTCAGGACGGTTTGGTGAGAAACCATCACAAAGCAGGCCTGGGTGTGCATTAATAGCATTACGTGTCAAAAGGCTAAAGAATCCAAAGGAATTTGTCAAAATTGTTTTGTCTGTATGAGTAGTCTGTGTACCCAGGTATTAGTAACATCACTACCAACTTTGTTTTTCGCCTTTATGCTTCAAAACTCAGAAGTACTTGGGGTTGTGAAATCTGGAGCAGCAGAGAGAATGAAGATTTGAAAAAACATATGGCCCAATAAACCTTGCATATTTTGGTGGCAACAGATTTTCCAAGAGGGCCACACAGACAAATATGAGTTGCAAAATCAGAAACTAGGGCTAGGCACACCTGGCCTTTCAATTTCTGCAGAAGCAAAGAGAAGACGAACAAGGCTTAGTTTGCGGAAGACGCCCACCCACACTAACACTCCCTCCTGCCGTGCACAGAAGAGCACTGCCAACATTTGCAATCTCGTTGCAGCTATGCCAATATTTGCTCGCTCCTACACTCTCCTTCAAACTCCAGCTACAGAAACCAAGAGACAGCGTGAGGATTTTCATTTTCGTATTTCATTTTGAAGACCTGAGGTTTAGAGCTCTCATGGTTTCAAAGAATAGCTTGAAAAGATAAGGCAAATCAATCAGACAACAGACTCTGAAAACAAACTGAAGAACCCTTAGCTTAAATACAAAAAAATCACAATTTTAAGCCTACCTGTACTTCTGTGGGGCTATGCACCATGTTTTCTCTCTTTTTTTTAACATATCATATGACCATTTTTGTTCTAATGTATTACCACATTCACCTCTTCGAAATATGTTGAAGTATTTCCAAAAAGCTGGCAAGTGCAATCTGTTCTTTCATTACAGTGAATTGCTAGCCACTACTCCTTATGGAAACAGAAGAAAGCTGCTTTCTTTTAAGACTTGTTCATGTAAGATGGTCCCTGTTTTACTCATGAGATGGAGATAAAGACTCTGCACTTTGATGCAAGTGTCTCTTCTTTCCTTCCCAGAGGCAGTGAAATTTTCCTTCTCAGAGGCAGTGAAACCAGAGCAAGACAGATCAGGCTGTCTTCAAGCGTGTCCCATGCATTGCATTGTGTTTAACAGAGTAACTCCTTTTCAGCCCAGGGTTGAATCTGGCTGTGTAGTTTCGCTCCAGGCCGGGCTACCCACCAGGTACCACCTGGATGAAGCCATGGAGCCCTGCTCTAGCCACAGCCATCTATGCTGGGATGTGCCTTGACCCACCAAAATCCATTACAAGGGCATGCTGCTGTGGCTGGGAGGAACAAGACAATTAAAACCAGGAAAAAGGAGCTGAGGGGAAATGGGAAGATTAATCCCATTGCATTGCAACTTTTCTTATTTAGTGAAAAGGAAATACAATTAGGCAGAACATATTAAACACACCTACACAAATAACTAAACATCTCCCCGGTGCATTCAAATTCCTGCCTGCAGATGAAACAGGCAGGCGTCGCTTCCTTAATCAAATTAGAAAACTAAACTTAAAATTATCCCCCTCCAGAGAGATATTTACACCTCCAAACATATTCAGCAAAAGAGAATACGAAGCTGGAAGGAAATCACTGAATTATTTATTATGGTTTTCTAATGGTCTAGGCTTACAATTTCACACAGTAAAACATACAGTAGAAAATGACTGATTACAGAGTACACCGGAAATTTTGGGGGATTAAAAGAAAGTTGCTTTGCATAATAATTGCACACTTCCATTTCTGGTGGAAAATTAAAAAGCCATTGCTCCTCACTGAGGATGACTATAACAGCAAATAAGGGAGTTTGGGGACAGGAGAGGGAAACAGGAAGGATAGGAGGAGAGAAGAATGATGGCAAAGACTCATGATGAGTTTGTGGAGGTTAATATACCAAATTAGGTGATGCTCCAAAACACACCTGAGGGCAGGAGGAACAAAAATCACACCTCCCCAAAGTGTGTCAGACAATGGGCCACTTTCACTCAAGAAAGTGAAAGAACACTTTGGTAGGCCCATGTACGACCAAGTGCCCCCCAAGCAGTGGGTCCTTCTCCTTGCAGACTCACAGGAGTGCTCAGAGCCACGCGGCACAGACCCTGCAAGGCGGAATGCAGACTGGGGATGCTCAAGCAAGCGTGCATCCCACATGGGGAGCAGGACAAGGCGGCAGTTCTGCTGACAGCCCCGTGAAGACTGCCTGACACTGGAATCTGCTGAGGAGATCCCTTGGCCAAAGTGCCGATGAGGGCTTGGGGAGGAGGGCATCGTGATTCTACTGCAAGGTACTTGTAGTGTGATGAGGGTGGAAGCTGGGGAGCGAGGAAGCCTAAGTGCTACACACAAGGACACAGGGAGTTTACATCAGCAGCCTGCACTCATGAGGTAGAGAATTTAAGGACCAATTACATGTTCTACTGCACACACTGAGGACAGTTTCTTTCCCTTCTATGACAGCAGAGTTTAGATGCAATCCAAGGAGACTCAGAAAATCTCTCCTCTGGTCCTCTCATGGACTTTCACATCAGAAGCAGAAATCAATCTTTGTTGTCAATAATAGTGCTGTGTAGGGATTTCTTTAAGTCTTACAGATAAATTAAGCATTTTCTGAGTGTAATAATGTCTAATATTTTTATATTACAAATTTTTTATAGATAAATACACCTAATGCATTTGGAATTACATATATATAAACATATGCATATAAGTACACATGTACTTGCATATATTCCTGTTGCATTTACACTATTCCTTGCATTTATACTAATGCAAATTTATACACATTAAACCTTTTATCATGTTTGCCTATTACTTATATTAATTTATTTCATGTTTACATATAACTAAACATAATAAAACATCATGAAAATAGCTTACTGGCATCCAAATTCCAACCAGTAAGGAAATGAGGTTTACAGCTTTTTGTTAGATTAACATACTGGACACATAATCATGCCATTGGTGTGCCAAAATACGTAACAACACAGTGTAGAACTTGCACCTGAAGGCCTTATCGAAGCAAACATTCTGAAGTAGCAGGTAACCACTACAAATTATAGCCTGGGAATAGTCCCATAAAAGCCTCTGCAACAATCAGAAGAATTGCTCTCCTAGCATTCTGTCATAATACGTTTTTTCTTGTGGTTGTGACATCACTCTTCACTTAGGCAAACCAAAAGCTTTAAGTGTGTTTGTGCAAAAAATACATAGCACTAGATTTTGGTGGACTTTTGGGGCAGCTCATTGTGATACTGTTAAGGACAGCTCAGGAGGAGGCAGGCGATTCAAGGTCCTGTGCAGCCTGCTGTAGGTGACCCTGCTTCGGCAGGAGGGTTGGACTAGATGACCCACAGAGGTCCCTTCCAACCCCTACTATTCTGTGATTCTGTGATTCTGTGATTCCTGGATCCCATCCGTTCTGAAGAGACTTCATGAGAAAAGTTGGCTAATCTTTACAGAGATTTCTGCAGAATGCAGCTTATCCTGCCCATCCCACACGCTTACCCTGACACAATCACTGACCCATAGATCGCTTCCAGACGTGGTCAGAAGCTCAGGGAGATGCTGGCACACAGACAACTGACTGCCCAGAAGATCAAGACTATGGTTTACAACATGCACACTGGAAAGTTCCCCAAGACTCTAAGGCATGAAGTAAAATCAAAAATAAAAAAAAAAAACCAAAAAAACCACTAGTTCATATGCAGCAAAGCCAACACAATGCTCTGCCCACCTGGAAATGCCCCCAGATAGCCAATGCACACATGCAGAACAAATCTGAGTGTCAGACTTCCCACTGTTTTTGAAGCCGTCAACATTGGCAAGTCTGGGCTAGAGAGAGTTCACCTTCCCTAAAGCATCACTTCTTCCTAGTTTTCACAGCAAGGGAATAGGCTTGTATCAAGGCAGGAGAAGGAGCTGTATGTGGCTGGTATCTCAGTGTGGTTTCCAGTCCTACTGTCGAGACAACAAAGCACCAGGAACCTGCAGAGAGACCTGTCTGAGCTGGGAGCCGCCTGCTGCCACGCAACCCTGTCCTACCAAGCTGCCTCTGGCACCCTCTCCCACCCAGGCCTGACGGCCAAGGCATGGAAAGTCACTATTCCCAGAGCAAGGTGGATGCACCATTTGCTCCCCCTAAAATACAGGCAGAGCAGAGAGCGGTGTTGTGGGGGGAAGCAGAACAGGTCTCTATGGAGAGCTGGGGAAAGGCTTTGGGAACATATTTCCACACACCTGAGAGCTGTGACATTGATGCATTTTCTATGAGGAAACCCATGTACAAATGAATGACAGTTACATAAAGATAATCGCAATTTAAGGAGTCAGTACAAAACCACATTACACAGTGGCCATGCAGTAAGTGCCAACATAACGGGAGGTTTTCATTTTGGGGTCAGTTGGGAAATGTCAATATTGTTTTTCCCTTTGTTCTACTTCCAGTCATCCAAAAGCATGCCAGCCCAGCTTTCTGACCATGGATTATGTAAGTGACTTCGCTTGTAACTCAACAAAAGCTGTTTCTTAATTGTGGGAAAGGGATAGAAGAGACTTCTTCCCCTCTGGACAAAGCACTTTGCTTCCAGAGCTTTCTTGTCTTGGCTAGCAGAGGAGCTAACTCAGCACATAACAGATAGACTCACATCAAGCCCGCCTTGCATTTTTCAAGGCTGTTATTTCAAGATGGTGCTTAAAGGAGCAGAGACAATTTACAGTATCAGAGGAAAATAACGGCATTGACCAAACCGAAGTACGACACCACTGAGGAGTAAGCACAAGACAACCGTATCAGCTAAGGTAATACAAAGCAGTGTTTGTTAATATAAATGCACCCAGATCTTTGATTTTGTGACAACATTAAGGAGAACTAGAGCACTTCAGCTTCTATGCGAACTGGGTAAAAATACCTATCAGTAGATGAGAAGCCCTTGGCTTGCACAAGAGATGACACAGCTAGTTTGAGCAAGAGAGCGTGACAGCCGGAGTGATTGCAAGGAGGCAAACACGGGACATTCCTTCTTCATTTCGCACACTGCGAGATGTGGAGAGAAGAGGAAATAGGTTTAAAACACATGCACATGCACGCACCAACACGCACACACGTACACACACACACCCTTTTTCACGGAGCGCATAGCTACACTGAGGGATTCGTTGCCATCGGATGTTACGGAAGCCAAAAATATACCTGGAGAGATTAGTCCAGCTCATGGAAGAAGAGTCCGCTGTGAGCTGTTAAAGGCAAAACCACACATACAGCCTCTGGACCGGGAAGTCCCCGTGCGGTGGCTGGCAGGCGTGGGGAGGATGCGCTGGAGGAAGCGTGGGCATCTGATCACCCCCTTCTTGCACCCTGCTCGGGGTGTCCCCTGTCCAGAGACGGCACAATCATCTGGCTGGCCTTCTGGCCTCTGGCAGTGGGCCTTTTCTTCTACAAGGGACTGAACGCTTAGGTCAAAGCCTTCAGTATCCCAGAAATTTGAGTCATATTCGACACCTGTTGGTCCACTAAGTGAAAAATTTCTGAAAGCATTTAGGCAATTTCTTTCCATTTCTACAGCTTTTACCAAAAATTGCGTGTTTGATGCAACTGAGGGTAAAGAAATAAGTGGTAAAATCTTCCTAAACTGAGTACAGCTTTTGGGGGAAGGTGGCCAGGCTGGGACTCCGGCACTCCCACTGCCACCCACCCACCCTGTGAACAGGTCTGATCATCTGACCATCTCCAATACTCTGAAATATCCACATACCACCAGAAATACAGGATCTGTGCATGTTCAGTAGCTGGCTGGGGGGGATTTCTGGGTGGCTTGCTCCCTAACGCTACAGTACTGTCAGGTCTGTCAGCCTGGAAAAAAAAAAAAAACTATTTGCCCATCCACTCTTCTTAACCTAACTCTTTCTGAATTTACTTCTTAGCATCAAATATTTACAAATCTAGATTTTGAAATCTCCAGGAACATAAACATCTGGATTTACCCAGAAGATTAGGCAACTGAAGACAATGTTTTACCAACCTACATGTAATCAATTCCATTCCTGAAGGCACCATGGGAATTGATTTTGCTAGCAGTTTTTATGAAATGCTTCAAATATCATTTGTTAAGTGGAAACAGCCATCGCTTAAAAAGGAAAGAGATATGTGCTTGTTATGTAACTTACTGAATCTCTTTTTCTCCTGTTTTTGCCAAGATCTTCTTGATAATGGTGTGAATTGTTTAGGCAAGCTCATGCAGCCTACAGACATATGTACATACAATCTTGAAAAGAACTTTCTGTTCCTTGTTCCCAGGTACACACCATACCGTGCTGCATATTTAAAAAACCTGCTATAGCCTGTTAATGGAGTGTGGAAATAACCCTGGAGGATAAGGCACACAGAGTTTATTACATAACTTTAGAAATTTTGGCCAGGAAAAAATGTTGATCATATTAAACAGGATTTAATGAAGTCAAGATTTAGGTGATTTTTATGATAATATCTTCATTCCAGTTGCTGTTTCAGCATGCCAAATTCTGTATCCCATTAGCCCCTTACCAAAGAACAAACTGTTATTGGTGGACTTTATTTTTCATTTTTATTTTTAAAGGACAGGATGGGAGGTTGCTTATGTTGGCTTTTTCTTGGTCCCGCTATTCCCCCAAAATCTGATTATAAAGGGAATTCCAGTGAAGCCATTAATAATGAAACAAAAATAAGTAGTCCAGAAAGAAATACGTGGGGATTGTCCTCACTGCAAAACATATAGCCTGAGTGTTGCCTTTTAGTTGAAGCCTGCTTAAAGATCTTTACTTGCATTTAGTACCTTTTAAAACAATCTTCGCTTCCCTGCAGGAAGCACAGGCTAAAGCCGCAGCTAGCACACAGCTTCAATTGCTAACAGGACAATTTTGGCAACTTTGTTCCTTCTGGGTACAACTAGTCATTAATGACTTCCCCCCAGCTACCCTGTATGCTGAGATAATACCCCTGTAAAAATCCATAAAATGAGTAAAATTCCTGCGGAGACCCCCAGGATAAACCTCTCAGCAACCTTAGCACAATACATGCTTGAGTCCAGGACCAGCATGTACCCAACTGCCCACATTTCATTTCACTGAGGGGCTGCTTTTATCCACCTTAAAGTAACTGGAGTAGGAAAAACATCAAACCAAACTTTAGCCAATTACATTGCATTTAAATCAGCAGTGAAGATGTACCCTTTTTTTTGACAGCAAACTGGAAAAGCCCTTCAGCCATGTCATCAGTGGTAGCACAAAAAGATTGCATTTTTGTCCTGGAGAGACTTTGTTTCTTCATAGCAGAAGTTCTTGACTACTTTGTGTTTTGGGTTGAAGAAGCACACTGAGCTTTGTGTTTTCTGCTGCAATTGATTTTGAGGAAGTGTTAAAATGAAAATGCTAAATGAATTGCATTGAAAACCTCGATTTTCCATTGAAAAGAGTTCATTGTATGCCATGGCTGAAAACTCATTATATTTAGGTGTCATCTAAATGTATTCATCATCATTTTCAGAGTATTTTATGAGGTATTACTTCAGTCATTATGTTTATGCTACTGAACATGCTTGATTATTACAAAAACAAAAATAAGTCTCAAATTCCTGGACACAAGTGGAGCAAATTCCCCTTTCCCTATAAACATACCCACCTTAAACCATGTACAGTGTGGATTGTACTTTTCTGTAGGTAGTCTGCTATATATTCCACCCACCTCATGTGAATTCAGGTTTTCAATTTTATGCAGGAGTCCCTGCCACTGGGATGGGACCCACAGTAGAGTTGTACATGAGAACCGAGACAGATATCCCGGTCCCTTCCCTCCATATTCTCTCATCTGAAGTTAATTTCCATGGGCCACATTACCATGATCCACAAAGGCTTCTTGAAGTGAGAGGCTGAACTACTGGATGATTTCAGTTTCTGACTTATAAATTAACCAGCTGGTTAATCCTCGCTTTGTGAGGAGCGAAAACCCATAACCCCTAGTGATGTTCCATACAACTGAAGAAAATATATGGAGCTATATAGTGCATAGACCTCCTGAGATGGACAAATACCAGTGTTCAAAAAGAGTCATAAAGAACGATATAATAAACACAGTTGAGACCTGGGAAGGTCAACGACATGCTTAACAGTAAAACTGATGTCACAGTAGGTTGCGAGAGCTCTAGGTAAATGTCGTGGGGCAGGATGCCAAGAGCTGTGGGCTTTTGATCTGAATAAACTCTAAGCTACATCAGCATCACAGGAAAAAAAAAAAGACATTAAAGGAGTCAGAGTTACACTATACGAGAGCTGTTACATTAGTAATCCGTCTGAAGTACAGTGCAAAAACATATTTGCTTCTAGTTGCAAGTTCCACTTCGGATTTTAGTTATACCGGGAAACAACTCCATCAAGGTCACTGGAATCGCATATATGCAAATACTCATCTCCCTGAGTGTAAAGTTGGGTAAGATTTGGTTTAAAGACAATCTTTCAAAGACGGCTTTTAAAACTCATCCTTTCCCATGACAGTTGAGATTTAACATGTGATGGTTACTTCCTGGCCTCAAAGGGTTAAGTTTCTAGTGTGAGACTAGCTATATTCAGAAAACTTCCTTCACCCCTCATGGCAGCAAGTGTATCAGGATGTTGCTGCTACAACAACAACAAAGACTCATGTGTTTTAATGTATAAAAAGAAACACTTCCTGACCAACAAGCTCTATCCATTGTTTTTCGGGTCTAGTTTTTAAGTGGAACCAAGTATGGAGATGTGCAATAGGCACAACTGCAATTCAGTAAAGGGAACAATGGATACCGACAGGCTCTGACAATGGGCTCTGACAAACCTTGCTGCTGCGGCTTCCTTATCACCTCCATCTGGCTGGCCCGCCCTGCTGCTGGATATGGCCACCCCACAGCAGAGGTGCCCGAAGCCATGCGTACCCACGTCTCAGCAGCTTGCCTGCTCCAGTTCACAGCCAGCAACTGCAAACGGGCTTGTTTCCCAGGAAAGCGGGGTTATACGAAGGCTGTGAAACAGAGCAAGGTCTCACACTCCCTTCTTCTGGCACCGTCTTGGGAGCAGTAACCTCCACCACAGGGGTAGGAGCAAAACAGCTAGAGGAGGCAAGAACCTCTTAAACCACCACAGCTGTTTTCTCAGGGAGCATGCGTCAGTCTCTAATATAGCCTTCGTGACTTGTCATCATACTTTGGTTTCACCCTAGTCCTGCTGAAAACCAGCAAAAAATTTGCAACTGACTACAGAGGGAGAAGAAGCCGGGTCTTTGCTATGGATCACAGGAGAAAGGACGCTAAAACTATTGACTTTGTGCTGTTTTCCCTGCCTTCTTTCCTACAGCTAAACAGAAGCACCCTTCATGCCTGCTTGTGATCCTAAAAGGAGGAGCAGTGACTATAGAAGCTTAAGCAAGTGAGCTTAGAAAGGCTTTGTGGCCAGCTTCTGAACGTCTGGTGAGCATTCACTTCAGCGCGAACAACAGCCAGCTGGTTCTGGGCTCTCCTAATCTGGTATTTGCAGTGCTCCTCGCTGCCAGATGACATTTTAGGCCTTGGATGGTTTCACTCCGTTTGCTTGGTGTGGTTTCAAGTTTACATATAAACAGCCACTACAGGAGACGCCAACAAACTTTGACTCAATTCCTCATCAGAAAACAATTTTGTACTCCCACACCAATCCCACAAATGCTTCTGACTCTCTAACAAACCAGCATTAAAAATGTGCTCTCTGTCAAGAGTTAGGGCTAAGATACGGCCATGTTCTGAAATGAGAGGGTACAGAAGGACCCTGAACCACCACTTCTTAAACGAAGTGTCCACTGCTGCTCCTGTCTTCTCTTGGGACATCACCTTTTAGCAGCCTTATGGGGCAGGTGAAACCTCAATGACATGCTACCCTGAAACACCTGCCATTCTGCCTTTTCCAACCCCGCAAATTAATTCTTACGCTAAAGGACTAGTCAGAGACCTATGAGCATTACCACACACTTGATGGGTACAAATGTAATTAGGGCTGAGGTAGAGCTGATCTAAAAATAAAGCCATGATTTAAAGCTACAGGAGATTTTGTACCAGGAAATAACTGGTCCTGAGCATCGGGGACCAGTCCAGGCAGCTGATCGTTTTCAGACCCTGGGTAGCTGTGATGGAGGGTTTGCTTTAGGGGTACTGGAAGGAGGTCCAGGCTCATTTCTCAGCTCCGTCAGGCAGACAGACAAGATGCTTAGCCTCTTTGCCTCAGTTTCCCATCTAGACACAACACAGTGCTGTCTTCCTCTCACAACTAGAGAGTGTTTATGTGGCCACGTAAAGACAGATGTGAGCTCGCTCTGCTGGGGCTCAGTGCTGCCCGCAATCTGTACGGTCATGTCACCGTAGCATAGCTGGGGAGCCGTAACCTTCCTTGGGCTTCATTATTTACAGCTTTTCTGGGCATGGTCTATTGCTGCTCACATATTTATGTGGCATGTAGGACATGGGAACAAAAATGTCCATTGGGACTCGCCAGGTGACAATATCCCGCAAAACCGATGTGTGCCCAGACAGGCCCGACAGTCTGACCCTGTGTGGAGGTGTGGGGAGGCACAGGGGTGCCCAGGCTGCAAACCCACCTGGCACAGCGGGCGAGGGGCTGCCGTAGCAGCGCTCCTGCGCCACAGATGCTGCCTGATGCTGCCTGACGCAGGCAGAGGGCAGGGGGTCCGGCCCTCCTCCGCGCAGGTGAGGTGCTTCAGCTGAGCAGAAAATAATCCAATCTGCCTTGCAGAGTTTATCTGCAAGACAACCCTAAGGAAAGTTGAGGCGTAGAAGTGTCAGGTCACCGAGCTCAAGATGAAGCACCTTGAAGATCCTGGACAGCAAGGCAGACCTTCCTTGAGGACTGCATGAATCCAGTTTAGCAAAGACCTTCTGTGTGTGCTGTGCAAGGCGACTTGCTCATTTTGACTAAAGCAAGTTTTAGTTCTCCCATTCCTGCACAAGGAACACTCCACCAGGAGATGTGACTAGGGATAATTCTGGATGGGGAAAGCGGCAATGAGCTCCATTTGGCAGAGCTGCAGCCAGGAGAAGGCGTCCATCCATAGCATGGTCTTCAGCCAGGGGTTTAGGATTCTCATTTTCCCCACAGAAATTAAAAACTCTCACATCAGCTGGAGCCAATCTGATTCTGATAAATTTATTTTGCTCTGGTTTTGTCTGGCTTTGTCTGAGCAGCTCTAGCTCCAGCTTGAGAAAGCCAGTGTCTCCTCTTAACCCTTTGAATTTTCTTGCTGCAAAGAAGCACCCCAGGCAATGCCAGCAGCTGGACTGGGAAAGGAGGAGTGAGGGGCTGGAACTGGCCTCTCCCGTGATGCACAGAAATCTTCTGAATGATCTGTCGTAATCTGACTGGTTTACCTGGAGGTAGAGGGAACACTGCTTTTTCCAAAACCTAGTGCTCACTTCAGCAGCACATATTTCTGACTAGAAGCTGAGTCTGTGATTCTCAGAAATACCAGGAATATCAAGTCTTTCCCCCCTCCCACAACCCCCAATTCCCTGTTAGCCCAGAGGAATGTTCCAGGTGCTCTCTCCATCCCCAGAGGGGCAGCCCTGAAGCAGAAGTGGGGAGGTGGGACAGGAGATCAGCTCCTAAATCTGCTGTATTTCTCCATGAGGAGCAGGGAGATGGAGGCATTCAGAGAATGCCACTGACAACAAACACCAGGAGCTTTCCAGGCTGTCTTTACATATAGCGCAGACAAACAAACAAGAAAGGCATTCAGACGTTCCCTCTACATTTTACAGAGCACTTTAACGCCAACACTAGTAATTCCCAGAGGCTGTCACAGGAGGAAAAAAAGCATGAGTTTTGTCTATGATCTAAACATCAAACTTCAGATCAGACTACATCTGTGCACCTCAGTAGCTAAAGTCTTTCCGGCCCAGGAAGCTGAAAAGCTCACCCTGTCCAGATGTTTCCACACGACGCTATCAGCCGTTCACAGAGAGCGCCCTTTGAGAAGAGGTCAAAATACTCAATAAAGTTTAGAGGCAGCAGAATCGCACCTCCCTCCGCCAGGCAACATTCCCAGCACTGGCCTGGGAAGCACTCATACCAGCAGTTTAACAACTTGGGTTAGAAAACAAAGAAGAATAACAGTCTAAGTTGAAACCAAAGGAAGTTAGGCAGAAAACAATTATCAAAACTGGAATTTGGCCAGGACTGCCTGGATGAATACTCCTACTCTCGTGCTCACTCACTGAAAATGCAATGAAATAGTTATGAAAGATGAGCAGTGAAGATCTCAATTTTCCATCCCAACCAAAAGGCTGCAAAGTCCTATTCAGGCTTCGATGGGACAGAGCTTCATTAATGGTTGAGAGAAAGAGTGCCAACTACTTAATCACCAAACTGCTTCCTGCAGCACCCACGATCTCTGTGATGAAATCTCACCAATTATTGATTAGTCCCAGCCCTGTTGAGCATGCAAGATCAGATAAGGTCACAGCCTGAAGTGATTCACTGGTAACCTGGAAAAAAGGCTTCATACAAGTAGCAACATTCATTAGCTACACTACTTAATGGAAAATATGCATTCTAGAGGGAAAGAAAAAACGCTGCCAGGATCACTGTTCTAAATCCAGCTACGCATAGCTAAGCATGAATGAGCACTTACACAGAGTTTTAAAATTGTTTCCATTTTGGAAAAAGAAAAAAACTGAAATCTCTGTCTCGGCTCAGTATGGAAGATCTGAAAGATGTGTTCCACTAATACTGTAGCACTTGAAGAGGGTCTCCAAAGACTGCTCAGAGTCTTAAATAGTATTTAACAAATTTATCATGAGTACGTGTGGTAAACTTCATCAGATCACCCAGGTGTTTATACAAGAAGTCTTTCTTTCAAAAGCATCCGATACTACTTACACTGACTCATCCATCTACCCGTTCTTTGTCATTTGTGTGTTGTCTTCTTCGAGATTACAAACAACAAAGAACAGTAACTTTGATTAGAAAATTCCCACTTAAACTTTTATTTTCCCCCAACACAATATTCACCAGCTATCATAACAAAAAAAATTGTCTCATTGCAAGTTATTTGGTGACAATCAAAACAAGTGAAACACAACAAAAAGTATGATGAACTGCATCAGCCAGCAGCAATATAGCAGCATTTTAGTGCAGTACATCTTGTATGTATCCCAGAGAAGAGATATGCTAAGAATGTTTACAACTAAAGAGATGTGAATGCTCAGGCCGGAGTTTATTGACACATGGAGGAATTCTCCAGGGTTTACAGTGTTACCGCGGCAGGTGTCCTTCTCTGCATCACTGGGAAAAGGGAAAGCCGCAAAAGATGTGAAAGTCTCTCTCAAAACAGGTAATTTTCTCCATTATGTATCACTCCCAGTCTATGTTGGCCTGTCATCCCCAGAGCTGCACTGTTAATAATGAAGGGGCATTGAAGCAGCCGCATTGCTCTGCTGGCATGGTGGGGCCTTCGTAGTTTAAGGATGGTTCCTTCAGATGAAGACAAAGACTCCATCTTCTGCAATGCTGCAGCCCCTTTGTACTTCTTGAAGAACATAGTCTATAAAGCTGACTACTGTGCTACCTGGAAATTCTTCTGCCATACAGGCAATATTTGCACAGTGCTAAACACATGTGGCATGTCTGTGCCATTGTTTTTGCAATCCCAGAATAGCCCTGTTTTGTCAGGAGAGGATGTATGGACAAGGGAACCTGTATCTCTGCAACTTCTCAGAGCCTTCTTGCAGGCCACTATTCCCCAGCTTTCTTCCAGGAGCTGAATTCTCTTTCTGGGCTAGCTGCATACACAGGACTATCATCCTTTCAGTATTCTCCTTTCTGCTGAACGTGAATCTCCCTGACTGAACAGCCCACATCACCTCCCACCACGTGGAGTCAGAACCTCAGAGCACCCTTTCTGGGGTCAGTGGCGAGAGAAACCAAACTGCTTGTTTTATCCAAGCTTCTTTCCACACTGTGGTGGGGAAATCTACATCCTACGGACCACTTCCACGGCACGCTGGGACTCTGTTGAGTGTTACGGTCTCTCCCTGTGCTGACCTGCAAGCTGTCATACTGAACAGGGACCATGCTATGGGCAGTATCATCCTTTTCTTGCCTTCTCAGCAGGTTTAACTCATGAAAAGGCAAGAGTTTCAACTGAAAGAATATTAACTCTTTCCTTTCTTTGCGAGTGTAAGTGATGCGAAAAAATCTGAGATACCGCTGACCTAAGATAAATTTATCTGAAGAGCTGAGCATGTCCCACCCTAGGCCACCAGGACTACTAAATTTCAGGAAAAAAATAGAGCAATAAATTTAGGCTTCGTCCACACAGTCAGAACTTCAACTGTCATGGGCTGTAAGAATAGGCCCACTCGGTTGTCTAGAGCATGCAGCGTGGCAGATGATTAAATCCTGCTTTAATTTTAGACCTGTGCATTTCTATACACTTTAGTACCCCTGCACCCCCTGAGACCCTATTCCCATTTGCACCGAAATGATTTATTTCCGCAAACTTGGATTTGCTTCCTCCTTTTCTTCCATTTAGAGAAAGGCTGTCCTCTCCCAGCTCAGCTAGCAAACTCTAGGGTGCACCTGCAAACCCCTACCCCGTCCCAAAGAGACCCTTCCTCACCACATATGGGAACATTTCAGCCCCAGCAAGCTGAAATTGCAGTGGACTGCGAGAGGTGAACGCACGATTCCTGTGAAAAGCAAGACGCCTCACAGCCCAGACAGAACTGCAGTCCCCCAAACTAGCGAGCGTGGGCAGAGCTGCCCGACAGTGCCATTCTCCTTCTAAATCCTACCTCTAATGATGGAGAAAACTGAGCCCAACTTCATGAAGTGGGTCTTTGCTACAGTAATAATTCCTAAAGAGTGCTAATCTGTCCTTAAAAATAACAGAAGAGCAGCAGAGAGGCACAAGCGAGCATTGCTTTGCAAGAAAAGCTGCGCGACAGTGTGAGGAGAAGGGTTTTGGAGACGCGTGACCCCGTAAAAGCGGAGGTGAGAGGCTCTCGCCTCTGTTCACCTTCCTGCAGCCCCCGCTTCTGCGGGGAGCTGGGCAGAGCCTGGCTGGGGCTGGGGCGAGAGGAAGCCTGCTGTCACGCATTCGAGGGGGAACCGGGCGGCCACTTCGCAGGGAGCAGGGCCAGGAGGAGGAGGAGAAGATGGAGGAGGGAGAAGCAGTAGACAGAGGGCAGCGAGCAGGGAGGCATCCCACTGCCTGCTCTGTGAAGGATGCTTCTGTCTGCTGCTGGGGCTGCTGTGTGGCCCGAAACGCCCTTCCCCTGGGCCAGCCCTGTGTGTCTCACAGCCGCCGCTGTAAATGGCAAGCATTGGCAGCAAAAACCATTTCTGTAAGCCATAAAATAACCACATTAAATAGGAAGGAAGTTAAACAATTATTCCTGTTGCTTAAGGTATGAGCTGACAACATCAAAAGGACTGATAATTAAAAATACAGTATTGTTTTCCTAAAGTCTTTTCCACTCTTATTTCCTTTTTTGAGCTGCCTGATCGGTGTTTTACGAAGCATCATTTTAGCAACTTCTAAAAATATCTCCACATTGGTTAGGAGCCATCCCCCACGTACAGGACACTGAATCGTTCTGTTTGCTTTAGCAGCACAAAGCCTACTTCAGCAAAGCCCTGGGGCAGGGAGATGGGTTAGGTGTCCTGCTAAGGTCCCACCAATGCTGCTTTGTGCATATGCCCAACGTTAAGCATGCAAAACTTCCACATGACTCACCTCTCGTTCAAATGGGATTTAAAAAAAAAAAAAGAACAACAGACATAGGAAAAACATAGAAAGCAACTATCCATGTTCTGGAAAATGCATGTGTGTTTCTAAGAGCAAAATTTGGCAATATCCTCTTAACTTTCTTGGGGTATAAGCAGGAAAACTAAGCTCTTGCAATAAATTATTTAACTGAGCTTTCAATTAAATAATTGAACCAATCTATCTTGTATAATGGTCTCCAGGGCAGGTTTAAAAAAAAAAAGACAAAAAATCTGTGTAAAATCAAAACCGTTTCACAGCGAGCTCACCTTCCACGCAGTGCAGCCGTCACGCATCCCACCCTCAATGCCTGACAACACAGACGAAAATTTGCCCGCCCAAGTTACAGCCTATCTGCTCAGCTACAGAGAGGAAGGAAAAGCCAGAAACACAGAAGGTGTCAGGCAACATGCTCCGGGGCAAGCCTATGACAGCTACCCACCCTCAGCAAGGACTTTCATCTCTCCCCTGGAGCCCCAGCCCACGGAGAACCCATCCGTCCCTGGGCTGGGACCGCATGAGGAGGAGTTGGTGCCACCACAGCCCTCGGAAGTCCTAAGCTCTTTCTCCGAAGGGTGCCCGACTGATACTTTTTGGTATCATGACACATTTTTTCGGTGACCAAATTGGGAAAGACGCAGATCGTATCACCCACCACCGCCTGACGACAGCATTGTGTAAGACACCCAGCTGCTGCCCTGCGAGGCCAGGGGCAGGCTCTCCTCCATGGGGATGGCTGGCTTGGACACCTTCCCATTTTCATCCCGCCCTGAGTCCCTTGCCTTTCCCCAGGCAGGGGCAGGGGGCTCACACCGGCCTGGGGACTGCCCTATCCAGGCCATCTGCCTGGAAGCAACATGCTGGCAGGTTGGGCTGGGGCTGGGTGAGCCCCTTCGTCAGCCCCGGCCAAAGCTGGGGTGGAGGGAGGGGAAGCTGGGTCTGGTTTCTCCACGCCGGCTGATCTCCTCCTCTTGATTTCTCCCACACGTGGCGTGCTTGCTCCAGCCACAGCCTGCGCACGAGCGCGCAGTGACGGGGAGGTGAGTTTGCCGAGCGTGGGTGTTAGAATCCCTCACGCCTTCCTGAAATAAATAATCAACGGGGAGCCTGCTAAGGGAGGTGCGGAGCCCACGGGTAGCCCGTCATGCTGCAGCTTGCATGCAGCCGTACGGACAAGCACCGGCGGCAGCGTGTGGAAGAGTAGGGTGTGAAGAAGGACTGTTACTCTCTGAGTGGCACTGTCCTGACCACACAAATTAAGGATTATAAATAAAAATGATGAAAGCCAAGAGAGGAAATGCTCTAATAGCTTGAGGATTCATGTAGACATCCTGAATTTACTGTGCCCTGAAATAATCCGTTGGGTTGCACACCACTTACCTCTGAAAATTTTTGGGGAAAAAAAGGATTTTGTACTTGCACCACCTCACGTAATTCATATTTACAAAATTAAATACCAGGCTGATGTTCTGTCCATCTCTGCCTAGAAGATTAGCAATTATTCCATATTTTCAAGAAGCCGTATTACAAACAGTCAGTTCTAACTAATTGCTTTAATTATTCAACCCCTGATTTAAATGCAAGTTTTTCAGCATACTGCTGGTGACTTAATTAATTGTAATTATGTACAGGTCACGTTCCAGATATATAATCTTTATAAATGATAGACAAGTGAGTAAGGATAGGAATCCAGATCACCAAATACAAGTTCAGCCCCCAATTAAAGAACAGTGTGCATCCCAAATTTAAATGCTGCATAGTAATTATTTCTATAAATAATAGTATCTAGAGAAGTAGCTGATGACAGAGCTGTATCCCAATAATTAGGAATGACTACAACTTTGTTTACTATTCCCTAGAGATGCATGCCCATTGAGTTTGTTTTTAAATGACTAGTTCATCCAAACACCTCAGAGTATGCTATCAAATGTTCAAACTGTCTATTCAAACACCTGCTCTTCAGAAGTACCACCATCTCTCAGAGAAGTCATTACTGGGACCGACGCAGTGTGTTGCCCCAGTAAGGGAACCAAACCATTAGCCAACAGCACAATACATTAACAACATTTCTCAGAGCTCTTCTCTCAATTCTTAGTTAACCAAAAGCCATTTCTGGCATGTTGTTAGCTCAAGAGAGTAAAGTGAAATATACTATATTTTTAAGTGAAAAATACACTACATAATTCATTAAGGTGCATTGAACTGATCTTTAAAAGCTGCTAAACTAATTCAGATATTTGGCTACCTTTATCACATTTTTATAAGGAAATAAGTGATCACGGTACGTTTGAAGTGACTGTCTGTTTTCCTTTAATAAATTTTGACCCCCTATCCAACTCCGGTTGCATATGGCTGAAGACAGGAGGTCTCAGATGTTCCTGTCTCTACTGAAAATAAGCGACTGGGTAGGGGAGAGGGACTTTGTCAATGTCCTCGCTGAAAGAGAAACCTGGTGAAGCTTGAATTAATCAGGAAAACACCAAGGAGAGACACAGGAAAACAGGCTTCATTTAACTATTGCTAGGCTTTAAACCAGTATATTGTAGAGAAGCAACAGGCAATATAATTCTTCGAACAGGCACTTCTCTTCCCTTTGAACTGTTGCAACTTTTTCTCTGTCTCTTCCATCTTCAACCCTTCTCCACGCAATCTGCACTGCAAATGCTGCCGCTAAAGTCATCCTCGTGGTTTGTCACTTCAACACCTCTTTCCCCAAGGCTTTACATCACATCAGCCACAGGCTTCGAGCCCTTACCAGAGACATGATTCATGAGACTTAGTCCTTCCTACATGCCTGCTTTTGTACCTTCTCACCTGCTCCTGCAGCTCCCACCGCACTCCAGATTGGAATGACTGCTGCTTCTTCCACCTGAAAAATGCAAAGCAGCTGGTTATCCACTGGGCTTCTTCTGGAGGGCACAGAAAATGTGTTTTAAATAATAGAGTTAGAGAGCAAGTTGGTATCCCATACAAATTAATTTAATTCTCCTTCTGTAAACCTTGGCTCGAAACCTGCCACTTATGCATTATAAAGTATATGCTATTCTTGCACTCCATTGCCTTCTTTAAACTAGACGGCAGGTCTTGGGAAACGGAACGGATCGCTTTGCTTGTACAGAACCTGACCTAACTAAGAGCCTCACAGAGTCCCTGGGAGCAAAACCAAGCCTGAAAATTGAGACTCAGAGGACGAAAACACACACAGAGCATAATTAGTAATTTGACCTTTGCCGCTTACAAGGAAGATTAGGGTTAAGAGCTTTACAAAGTTTGTTCTTGAATTTACTGTTTACAAAAGACGTCAAACAGATAAGTGAGAAAGACTTTTTTTTTGAAACCCAAAGATGAAAGATGTGCAGGTCCTGTGTTCCACACTGCTCAGCGCACATACTTCAATTACTTATGACCTTCACATGCATGATTAATATCCCAAATATCAGAAAACTGAACGTATCAGCTATCCCACCACTACTGGGTATGGAGAGTACTCTCTGTAATGAACATCTAAGATACACACTCCATGCTGAAATACCGAAAACGTGGGAAACTGGTAAGATTTAGGTAGGGAGCACTGAAATCCGGAAGACTGCCATAGCAAGGAAAAGAGTGCGGGAGGTACTCTGCCACTCTTCCCACTGGGTCTTCTAGCATGAGGTCCCCATGTTACTTACAGACCTGGGGGAGGAGCAAAAGGAGGGATTAATGATCTTCCTGAAATAAAATAAGATCTCTGATTCACTCTCTAGGGGTGCATAGGTGTCCATTTTCCATGCCTGCTTGCTCGTTCCTGGTAAGATTTGGCAAACCTAAGTATCAATATCAGTGGCCATTTGCCAGATAGGTTCCCAAATGAAACTGCCAACTCACTACCTAATAGAGTTTGAATAGCCTCTCATTTGGACAGGGACAGGTCCATTCGGCATCTCCCTGTGAAGCCTGAGAGCCACCCAGCCCCATCACCTGCAGTCTTGGGAGCAGATTTACGGCTGATCCTAGCAATTCTGCTCTTCAGACAACACTAAAACAGCAACACAGGTCTCCTCTCACACCTCACCAAATGTCCTTACCAGTGAGCTGACTCACACAGAGCCGACGGAGTGACGAGAAACCACTGAGTAGAAATAAGCATCACACTTTAGCGAAGCAAAAAGTCATTCTGCAAGCAGGAGGACAAATGATGCTTAGCTCCTGTGACTTGCGTCTTCGGGTGGCTTATCTCATCTCTAACAAGATACAAACTCTTATCTCAAGCCTGGTAAAATGTGAGCTCTGATCAAAGGTTCTTGTTAATAGCATTTATTTCTTGCGCGATTCTCTGGAAACAAACACAGTTGAGCCCATGTTTCTGCCTTTATCTCCACGGGGGCACTAGCTCTGGTGTCTTTTATCTACTCTGCTGCCTCTTCTTTCTAAGACAAGTAAGAATTTTATTTCCCACAGATCATGAGATCCTTCCCGGCTTCAGTTAAAGTTGACCAAAGGGTTCAAAAGTTGTTTGGGGGAAACAGGAAGCCAGAAGAAAAAAAATGGCTGAGTGACTCCGTGACTCTCATTTCCTCAAGCTAAATCCAAGCTAAAACACATCGTTGCAGAGCAAGCATGAACCTGTGCAACAAACGCTTGATAAACAAACTTTTTATTTAGGGACATGTTCCTTTCAAGGGAAAAGGAGGGTATGCACACAGAGATGGGAGAAGGACATGTCCTAGAAAAACTAAATTCCTTTAGGTGTTTTCAATATCCTTGAAAACAGCAAAGGAGTGAAGTGTGCTCATTTAGGAGCTCCTCACCTCTTTCTCAGTAACTAAACTCTCCACTGGAGCGTGTAACGACACAGGATACGGCGACCTAAAGAAAGTGAGGGAAGCTTTTATTGCCAAGATGGCTGATGTGGGAAGCAGATGCTTTACTTACGATCTATGGGACATATTACACACAATCCTTAACCTTTTTTTTGTTTGTTTTTACACTAGGAGACACTGCTACTACATAAATGCTGGCCCTTGGGGGAGAGAGTCCAGCAAGTCCCTGCTGGCAAGCATCTTCACAGCACTGCCCCAAATGCATTTGGTGTTTGGAAGCTGCCAGCAGCAAACAGCAAAAGTTCAGCCAGCCTGAGGCAGGGCTGCAAGCTGCTAAAACACTGGGAAGGGAGAGAGGGTCCAAGTGCAGGGAAAGGGTATTTAAAGACGATTGCCAGCCTTAAACCCCGGCACACACTGGGTGTGGGTTCCCAGAAATGTGAGGTTTCTGTGAGAGCACAGAAGGAATTTAAAGAAGGTGAGATCAAAATCCCTATCTTTTAAAATCTGTTCAGTTTGTTTCCTGCATGGCCAAAGCGTGTGTTCCCCTGAGATAAGAGCTCCACAAAACAGCTAGTTTCTCCTGGGTTTATTTAAGAACATCAAAAGCAACAGAGGTTCTGCTTAAAGACATGCGATAGAAATCAGCAGAGCTCGCCTGAGCGGGACCCGAGAGCATATTGCTTCCAAAGTTCAGTTTCCATATGTGGGCAGAGTTGACACTGTGATGTGGGTAGCAATCACTTGGATGACACCGATAAAAAAGCAAAAGAATGATTACTGTAAAGGTCATAGTCAACTATATATGGTCTTTTAAAGACTTTTGGGCAAGCATAAGCTTTCTTTATAAATCAGCCACGTTACGAAAAAGTTTGCACTGAGACAAAGGAAAGAGATTGCACTACAGAAAAAAAGAAATGATGCGGACAACTTATTTCTCCCCTAATTAAAAGATTTCCAGTGCTGGGAAAAGGCACAAAAGCAAACAATTCCTACGGCTGCTTATCTGCCCAAGGCCAGAGAGCAATCCATTTCACACCTGCAAGTGAGCAGTGACTCCAGAAATCTCGGTGCTGTCAGCAGGACCAACTTCTCAGCTACAGAAACACTCATCTGTGTGAGGAGAAAAGTACATCTGGCCCACAGAGGGGATTTTGTGCTGGTGGGGAAAAAGCTACACCGAGATTTGAGTGGAAGGGAACTGCCTACAGTGCTCTCCCGCAAGCTGAAGCCTTTGCTTGATGCGTCCAGAGCTTCACCAAAACCCACTGTTTGTGAAAAACACAATCTAAAATAAAAACATGTTAAAAAAAAAAAAAAAGCCAGGAGTAAGAAGAAAGCAAGGTTTTGATCAATCATGACTAGTTTTTGCTTTGTTTTTATAGTGTTTTCCCAAAATACACCTCAATAAGTATTTTTGAAACTGATTTTGTTGTTCCTGTGGGGGGAAATAACCCAATGCCTCAGCTCCGGCAGATTCTCGTGGGCTAAGAAAATTATTTCCCCCTTGTCTTACGCCAGACCAGCACAGGCTGTCCCTGTCAGTGGGCTCGCCGGCCAGTGTCAACGCAGTGGTGGTGGCTTCAGCCCTGCATGCCATCACATGCCCGCAGAGAGCTTGCAGCGTCCAGGCTTCGTGCAGGGCCAGGCGGCCGCCGTCGCACAGGACAGGGACATGCGGCCACACGAGTGGCCGTGTCACACCCTGCAGGGATGTCTGTCTGCTGAGGACGTTGCTAGCAGGGCAAGGGGACCACAGTGCCCCAGGGCTTCTGCCACTAACAACGCTGTACGTGGGGTGAAGCAAGACTGACGGTTTGGCCCCAGTTTGGCACTGGTGTGGGATATCAGCTTCCCCGATGCCCTATAATCCAGTTCCCTCCAAAACCTAATTATTTCAAACTCCAAATACAGAATTTGCTTACTAGGGTCGATCAACACAACTAAGCTCACTTTTCACTCTGCTAATAATATTCTCACAAACAGCATTGTTTTCAAGATCCCTGGTATATGGCATATGTCATGTGTTCTCCACAAATATTAGCCATAGTCCTGCCCGTCCCTTCCATATTTCTCCCTCATTTGCTGTTACGACAAAGATAGTCTTTAATGAATCTTAATGACTCATCTCAAATGTTGTTTTTTTGCATTCTGATAAGCACTAGACGGGATGACTAATAGACTACATGCAACACCTAGACAACGTGAGCAATTCAGTGTTTGCTTAAACCATATTAGATACTGATAACAGATACAGGCATTGCACCTGCTCCACTGTAAAAAAAAAAAAAAAAAAAAAAGGGGGGGGG
>Ga0065711_1002319_pt1 | contig 60828 bp, 32 predicted proteins | sample Hoacrofraction12_FD_59098 | JGI IMG/M metagenome (GOLD analysis project Ga0065711, IMG submission 59098) | Hoatzin crop microbial communities from Cojedes, Venezuela - Epithelial fraction 12 v2 (version 2) | ecosystem: Host-associated > Birds > Digestive system > Esophagus > Crop | place...
TCCCTCTGTTTGCTGTTCTGTTAAACTGCCCTTATCCCGACCCACCAGTTTCTGCCTCTTTCTTTCCATTCTCCTCCGCACGCTGGCGGGTGGAGGTGCGGCCGCGTGGCGCTTTTGTTGCCGGCGGCAGCCGAAACCAAAACAAAATGTTAGAGTAAGTTTCAAAAGCGATACATTGGTGAGCGGGAAGCAGGTGCTCTGATCACAGATATGTGAAAATTCATTGCATGGCTCGGCAATTTACTATACATATGTCGTTTCTACGTATGTGTTGTGCAAAACAGAGAGAAACACCACTGCTTCTTCTTACCCCACCGAAGACAAACAAAACCTGAACCCACTTATGTCTGACAAAAGTTATCTGAATCATGAAATGAAGCACTTGAAAGTTAGGAAAAGCCAGAAGTCAAGTTATCCATGTGAAGTTAAGTACGGCCTCCTTCAAAGCACGCTTTATAATATAAGGTACAGTTTTAGAAGTACCTAGATGGCTTATGAGCCAGACTTTTAATGGCACTTAGCAGCCTGATTCATTTCTGCATTTTTGAATGTCTCTTCAACAATCCTTACTTACTCATACAGTACTTGTTCAGTAACACTGTACCCTTATCCAGGGCACAAAGCCCGCATAAGGTCATATGAAGCCAGTTCTCATCCATACAAGATTTTCCTTTGTAGTATGTGAATCCTTACCAAAACAACACACTAAATTCTCCTGGTTATCATATTACTACATATGTAAAATAAAAGCTACTTCTTCACTGGCTGGAAGTATCACACACCATGAAACATATTTAAGATACTATAAACATGAATTTTGTCCAGAGAACTCCTAACATTTCCAAATTTTATGTGATTACTTTGTTTCTGCTCTCTTTGCTTTCCACTTTAAACAGTTTCTCACCAACAAAATCAGCATTAATTGAGACCAGTAGACCAATAGTAGTATATCTACAGTTTTGTGGGGTTTTTTTAAACAGTGAAGCTATCCCAATGACAGCAATTTTTATGATGATGTTAGTTGGTTCTGTTACAAAAAGATTTCACACTCAGCTAATTATGTTGGGTTTTTTCTTCTCTATACCTCTACTCTTGAAAAATATTGACTTGCCTGCTGTTTAGTAGATGATTAAAAATCCACTGCCATTGTTAGAACTGCTGTGAACACAAGTGTTTAGATTTGCCTAGACCAGAACTATGTGTTATGGCAATGTTTTCAGAGGTAAGCACAGAAATCCTAGCCCTTGTCTGCTTTCCAGCAGCACCAAGAGAATGTCAGACACATACTCTAATTACTTATTAGTTTGAAAATATTATTGTTATTCACAGTTATTCAACATAGCTTGAGACACCTGCTGCTCTGTAAGTCTCGGTACCATTGTGGAATCAGACTGAAGGCTCCATTAATGCTTGGATAAACTGTTCAAAGAGATGGTGGATTCAGGTAGTTTGCTTCGCAATATGAAACAAACCATCTGATATTTGTCTGTCCCTAGTTAAAATTCTGTTCAGTCACTTTTCTTTCAACCTCTCATCTCTGCTGCTTGAGCATGCTTGGCAGGAACTGTGACAAAGAAACACTGACAAAATTTCAATAAAATATGACTGAATCATAAGAGAGATGAAAGAATGAAGTTGTACCTTGTGAAGCATATATTTGAATGTAAAAGGAACAAGCTTGCCTCTTGTATCACTCAAATTGTTTTAAAATATATCCAGCCAGGATCACCCACAGAAAAAAAGAAACAGGTTGAAAGAAGGCTGTATTTGAAAACTTTGCTTCAAGTGCTTAACAACATTAGCTTTTCCAGTTAGCTTTTTTGGAAACTGCATCATTCAGATTTTGGTGAACATTTTCTATATTTAAAAAAGGTAAATAGTTTGGAGGTTGGGGGGTGTTGTTTTTAACTTAGCTGAAACAGGAGGGACTCAGCAGTGCTGGAGGATTTTTGGAAACATAACCTTTATATTCCGTTTTCTGAAGACAAATAATTAGAGGTGGACAGATATTTCCTGGACATATCAGTTTCAGAATGCAACAAACTTTCCCTCAGTATAGTGCAAATGGTGCTACACCAGGATTTTTTATTTATATGTCATTGTTTTCACAACACTTTTAGCCACATATTTACAAAGCCTAAGGCACTACTGTGGTATTTAGGCAGTGTTACAGCCTTTGACAGTTCTATGTAGGTTAAACACATGTGAAAGTGGAACAATAGACTGAATCAGGTCTTGGAATCTATACATAATAGACAAAATTCCCCTAAGCACTGACGTTGAATAAATTCATCCTATTCAAGCTCTCCACAAAACCTGTAGGAGCAATTTGGGTGTTGGTGTAATGGTCAAGTCATTATGCACACAATATTTTTGCCTCTCCTTTTTGCTTTGTCTCCCACTGCCAGCCTAACACTCACTGAAAGGTCAAATGGAAAGTCACTTAGCTTTTGGAAAATAGTATTTTCCAGGTATTCAGCCATTATATTTTTACTTTTGCCTGTGACCTTATATTTTTAATATTGTACAGGCTCAAGACCACTTCTGACTCTAACCCCATCCTCAGATCAGATATATTCAATTCAAAAGCAAACACCAATATGTTTCTACACTGTCCTGATACAAATCTAGGTAAAAAGTTGAGGTCTGATAAAAAATGTACAAGAGCTGCAATAATGTAATGCATCTAAATTAGCAATGATTATGCATTTTTAGATCAGAAAAAATAATCTAAAAGCCCTCTTGAATTTGAACTAAACTGTTCAGATTTCAAGCTAAAATTTGTCTAGCTGACCATTCGTTCTAACAGAGGTGTGACTAATACAGATCAGGGTGAACAGCTGAAGCAAATAATGTTTATGATGAACAGAAGGAAGGTGATGCATAAACTTGTTGCTGAAATATGTGTCTTGATTTTATGTATCTTCTGTCTCTTCTTGATTCCTTACTCATACTTTTTTCAAAGGACAGAGATACATGGTTCTATATAATTACAAGTTGAAAATGACATTAAGTCATGCAAATAGGAAAAAAAGTGATTTAGTATTATAAATTCCTAGAATTTAACCATTTAACCAAGAATCTTTCCTTGTCGTTCTTCCTATAGAGAGTGAACTTTCAGGTGAACTAAAAACACTCTTTAATTACAGGAGTTCTATGTACATTGCTCTTTGACCCCTTCGATACTAAAAATCAATGTTTAATGTATTTTATGGTCTCCAGCAGGATCTTATTCAAAAAAAGGAGAAAATGGTTTGCATGAGTCAGTCAACACATGCTGTCATACACGAGGGGTTTGAGATCCTCCCTGGAATGCTTCAGTGGCTGGTGTATGAGGCACCTTCCTATATAGTTTGTGCACATCTTGTTGCAAAGACCGTTGGCTTTGTTCAAGACTTTGATCAGCATCTGTCAGCCTCCAAGTCCTCAGAGGCATTTTATTTTAAAGCATTACTTTATTATATCAAAATCCATTATTACATGTCTTATTTTAGTTTATGCCAGGAGGTAACAGGATGTCGACAGATGGAATAGTATAGTGACTACCCAAACGTCAAAATAAAAAGGCTGCTTTAGACTGCAATTTTTGTCAAAATTATTTGATCTGAATCATTACGGACCAGAATATGAGGACACAAAAAAGCACACTTTTTCTCCCCTATTGCAATCTAATATGAATGGGAACAGTAGCATACCATTACGTTTCACATGGTGAGCTGGAGCAGAGAGAACACTCTAATAAGCTTCAGTGAAATTACAAGTCAGCACAAACCCATCTTGAACCAGTGGTACAGCCACACTATTGACAATTTACAGTAAGCATTAACAAGAAAGTGCTGATACATTGCAATAAAAAGTTGCTAATGAGACAAAGATAACTAATGTATTTTGATGCCTTGTTCGTAAACTAAATTTTCAAAACTTGAAGATACTTAGCAGCATCTAGCTGTGATGGGTACAACACCAGGAGGCCTCAAACTATTCAGCTGCAGTAAACGAAGAAATGTCAACGTCTGTAAAAACTGAAAAGCCACTGATCTGCAAACCACTTTAGGCATCATAATTAGATAATTCGTGGTTTGGAGGAACAAACACATAATAGAAATAAATGTGTAAGTACTTTTGTGTTCTCTACAGGTAATTGAAGGTACATCCAAAGTAACCAACTTGGCAACGCTTTAAGAAGGAAAATGTCTATTTTCTCGTCAGCTTGTCTTCATGCACTACAAATTTTTTCACAGCAGATGCACAAGAGGACATCATGATTAGATGAAATAACAGTGCTAAGAAATTATACTCTAGAACAAAACAGATGAAGGAATGTCAAGTAAGCACAATCCACAAGATGACATTCAGTCTCTGAGTTTCCTGGTGCTTGAAAATATTTCCCACATGACAGGTTGCTTTGGTCCTTTTCCATTCTTCATAGCCCTAGGAAACAGAAAGCAAACAAAAACTTCATTGCTTTATATATATGAAAAGCCAAATAGATAAGATTTGATAGGTTTCCAAAACGTGTGAGGAAATTGTTTTCAGATGGAAATTTGCACAGGCAGAATTTTATAGCTCAATATGTGTCTTCTTAATCATATTAACATGGAAACATAAAAGTTCATAAAGTAATACATACTCCTTTAGAAATAAAATCCACATGAGAAAGCTAAATCCTGAGGCACTTGCTCTTTTAACAAAATCTTTATCTGACAGTCTTCTATTGAAATCAAAGGAAATGTGCTGGAGTAAAGTGTTTAGGATTTACTCAACAGTGCGAGCTAATCTGAACACACTGATATCACAAAGACTAATTACATAACCTGCAGTAATATCATATAGTCCATATTTTTTCATTTGAAATTCATATAAACAGCCCTATCTTTTGCATGGTGTCCATTGAGATAGACATTTCTAATACTGTACGTCCACAAATTATGTTACTGGAGCTAATTATAATAAAAAACACATTCCAAGGAAGTAACATTTTTGAACAAACTTTTGGTTCTGGATCATTTTGTTGGGCTGGACCCCAACCCCATGGACAGTCTCCCCCTAGACATAGATCGTGCTTTGTCTCCATGCTTAGCCAGGTGGATAAAGAGGAAGACCTGCCACATGATGGATTTTTAGCTGGGGGTCTGTCTGAGGAGCATGTGGTGGCTTGGGGATAACTTCCGCTCACCCTTCTGGCCAGGCATCATGCTCTGGAAGACAGACTGCACTGGCAGGTTTGTCCACTCTGTCCTCCTCCTGGCACCGCCTGCACTTGCAGACATGGAGAAGGGCTTGCACGTGGAACAGGGAAGAAAGAAGTTGTGCAGCACACATATCGCCTATGGCTCAGAAACTCCCCACAGCCACAGATGCTGCTGGCAGCATCGCTGCCTGGCCCCTCAGGTCTCCTCTGAGACCTTCTCCCCCAAAGTACACACATGACCTCTAATGATTTTTCTCACACGCAAGCACGTTGTGCAGAGGCTACAGTAGGTCAGTGCAGCTCTTCCACGCAGCTGGACATCTCAAAGATTTTTTTTAACCCTCTGAAATAGTCCAAAATGCTCAAGATTCAACAGGTATTTAACAGAGTGTTTTGGCCCCTGATAAATCACTCTTCATCTTGGATTCTAACCGTACAGAAAGCACTGCCAGAAGACCTTCCCTGTGAAGTTTCTGCTTTTGGTTTCTCACGGTTTTTGGGTTTGTACATTGATATTTTTCAGAAGAAGCATTTATTCCTGGGCCATGAAAAAGAGGAAGAAAAGTGGCCTTAAGAGAGAGACAAAAAGCTCTACTCAGCCAGTTCTAGGTTATCTGAATGTGTTAAAATAGCTCAAATTTATGTTTAAATGTATACTCCAAGTGTTTTTATCACTCAAAGTCATATGTGCAACAGCACATATGTCTTAAAACCTCAGACTGGGCTATTTATTGTCTCAAAAAGGTAATTTGCCTTATCTGAGAAAATTGAACTTTGAAGTGTGTATTGTTGCCTGTCTGTGTAATCATGGAAAAAATCTAGAGCCTTTTAAGCTGCCTTTACCGCAGAAAAAGGAAATTAATGTTAGGTAATTTGAACATATTCTGAAAGTTTTTTGGTTCCTCCACACCTGGTACAGGGTTGGCACTGCTGTGTAGGTTTGGATTTCCCCCTGAGTCCTGCTCCCTTCAGCTGGTGGCACTGCACTGTCTCAGTGAGACACTTGCAATCAGCACAGATGAGGAACGGGGAAGAAACAAGGATGCCGTCAGGACATTCACAAAGTGCCATGGTCGATCAAACCTACACTTGGAGACCTCGTCTGATGCTGTCAATATCCTGACCTACTTCAAGTGAATGGTACCTGGAAGACCTACTCTGATGTTGCCACTGAAGACAGGCATGTACCACCAAAGATAGGTATGTGTGTGCATATTGACATGTAAAATATATTCACTCATATATATATAGCGACTGGAAAGGCTGTAGAGGTGTTTACTGCTAACATACTTTCTCAGTATACTAAGAAAAAGAGTGTGAAATGGGATACTTGGTTATACCTTTATATTATGTGAAAAAGGATGTTTCTGGACAGACAAGACCCATTCCCATTAGGATACCCAGTCGTTCCACAGATCTGTTTGGACCTTGATGGCTCCTCGCCTTTAGGTGGAGAAGAGTCCTAAACATCAGTGTATCTGGGACTATATCGATATCGGCTGGTTACAGCATTTCCAGATGTATGTTTAAGTCACACTGTAAGCTGTTGGGTCTGTTTTGTGAGAGGAACTGCACAGACAGAAATAAATTAGAAGGAATCTGGGTGCAAATGATCTTGGATGACCATGGCACAGTAGCTGTAATAGCAGTGTAAAGGATATACATAAAATAACCTCCACCATGTCTCAGTTACACCAGCTTTCCCCTAAGTTCACTGAATTGGTCTGTTTAATAGTGATTTTACTTAAGCAACTGGTTTTGCTTCTCAGATTTAGAAAAAACTGCATTTCATTGCCTTTCTAAAACAATTGGTTGAAGATCTTACAAGACATGAGGATGTATGTTTTACTCTAATATGAACTTATCATATGACCTTACATTTAAGTCTCCTTATACGCATCCATTTATACTGCAACTTGATTTTAGACTATGGTTATGTTACACATACATCTTCACCTATTGTAATACCATATGATAGAAAATCTTATTTTATTACTTACAAATGCTTTGTTGTCCATTGTTCTATTACAAATAATTATTTCAGTGCAAGTGTTTACAGCTTAATATTTTGCAACATATGTAGTCATATTACTGAATTTGTATTCAAATTATAGTTTGTTTAAAAAATTACAATTTAATATGATATATATAAAAATGATCCCTGAGCAGCTGTACATGAAAAAAAAAAAATTACCTCCTAATTATAGATACGTCTTTAAATCCTGAAGGCCTTCCAACATAAACTGAATTTCTCAATGTTTATGCACAGTATCATTTCTTTGAAAGAAAAAACAAAAAATAAAAAATAAATTACAGTATTAGTTGTACTTTATATAGATGAAGTAAATTTTTAAAAAGGGATTGCCACAAACTTTGACAGATAAAGTTTGCTTGACGGTTCCATATATGTAAATGTGATATATAACCAAAGCATTGGTCCAATATCATCTACAAGAAAGAGCAAGAAGAGAATTAACAAAGTAGAGATTATTTTTGCTCACCAGCTCAGACAGTGTAGATTTTATTGGCAATTAGAGAAATAGGCCCTTGGAAAGTGTCTTCTCCCCTGTTCTGGCTTATCTTCACATAGCAACAAAGCATGAACAAAGCTGTTCAGTTAAAGGAATGTACATTAAAAAATACAGTAACTGATTTGCACCATCCCAGTGATTTGGGATTGATGTCTTGTACCTTTTAATAGCACAGCTTGATTATTCAGTCCTTATTGGGTCTCTCACCAGTCATCAGGCTTTTCCAGCTGCAGACTGTGGTCATTTACAGAGTTTTATAGACACTGGAGAGGACTATCTGAAGGATAAGAAAACACAGATTAGCCTTTGCAGATTGGCCTCAGTCAATGTTGGCTTTGTGCTTTAATATCCTCTTTCAAACAGTTGGATAGATCACTTCAGCCATGTTGTGTCAAAGAATTATACAGAAAATGACTAGAAGGATGGTTTCCCTTTGTGTGGAATTGTGTTTCTGAAGTTTTTGAGGACTTCTGAACATCTTTGAAATGCAACACTATATGCATATGTTGCAAAAGGGGATGGTAGCCAAGTTGAGAATTTTATGTCAGACGTTTTGCAAACAAACAAGAAAATGAAAATAATCTCTTCATTAGTTTCCAAAGCAAAAAGGGAAAGGCCCTTTTTTAAAATTTTGCTCCTTCTCAGCAGTACTGTGATAGTGCAGATGATACGTTTTCAATACACAGTAATTTCCTGAATAGTGTTCTTTACAGAGAAGTCACAAAATCTTTTACTTGATTCCCTAAATTTAGTAATTAAAATAAAGATATTAATGAAGGGGTTTTAAATTAATAGTGGAAAAATATTAATATTTTCATATCTGTGTTATTTAAACACACAGTGAGAACTTACTCAAATTTTGGGGTCTTTTTAATTCAAGATTTCACAATTTGAAGCCCATTCTTTGTTAATTAGTCACACATATCATTTGAAGAATCCAAAGGGCTATTGCTTGATCTCTGAATAACCACTAAAATGTGAACTCCACTTTATGCATGGTGTGTAGAGTAAGAACACTTCACTGAATACAGCACATTTTTAATTCATCATATATAGCTTGAGAATTTTAAACTTTTTCACAAGAAATTTTTCCCAAATGTGGCATTCTTTACCTAAATAATTCATTACAACCTATTCGCTCAGCTTTATTATTAATAAAATTTTCTTTGAAATAGTTGAAAATCCTATGGATTTTAAATTAGTTAGAATCTGAAATTTTTTAAAGTGACTGCATTTCTGTTCATACTTGACAGTGTTGAAATTGTCTTTTTCTGGTGGAATTAAATAAATTATACTTTCCTCTTAAAGTAGTGACAATCATAGCAAACCACCATAACATTTGCTGTTCTACAGTATTAGCCTGAATGTTCAATACAACATTCAGTCTGGATCTGACAATCATTTCTGTTTTCTTTGAACCATCTCCTTCTTCCTGTCTCATAATAAAAGGGGAATATTTGGCAGTGAGGGGTGTTCATTTGCACATGGACTAGTTCATTTTACCCATAATGTATTAAGTCAGTGAAAACAGTTCCTAGAAAATGGTATTTGCAAACAGATAGTTACATCTACTTAATTGGCTTTAAACTATGTATATATACGGAGTGTAATCAAGATCTCATTTCTGTTACCAACATAGCCCTCTGCTTAAGTAAACCCTTTACAAAGAAGCATAGGGATATTTTTCTCAACTGGGGCATAGTAACAGACATGACCCAGACCTTACTTGCTTTGTCCAACTCCTGACTCTCATATGAAAATCATACATCTCCCTGGATCAGGGCTTGGCAAGAGCATTCTTGTCATATGTGGCTTTGTATTCTGGTGGAAACTCAGACACCTGAATTTGTCACTCCATAAAACACCTGTTACTATTCTGATATGTTTTGTGATAATACTTAAGTACAAAAAAAAGATAAAAGTCATTGTAATTACAAAGAGTCACCCTTTGCTTTTACTACATCTCCTTTATTAGGTTTGAATGTCCAGTAGCACCAGTACTGAAAACCTTTAGACTTATTTCTGCATGGACCAAAACCAACCCTTCTTAGAAAGTTATTTGCTTACCTGGATTTTTCCCTTTACATGAGGACTAATCCCATAATTCTGCAGATCAAAGTTCTGCTGATTTATTGAGTGTTTTCCTAGCATCAGAGGTCAGAATGCACTGTCAAATGAGGAGGCAGGAACATTATATGAAAGCAGAAGATAATGTAAGAGGGATTTTAGTGCTTCTTCTGGTGACTGGTGTTAGCATTTAGTATCGGATTGAACTGGACTCTGATTGAAATGTAAATGTATTCTTTCAAGGCTTTATGTATCCATTAATGTAAAATTGCAATATGTCTATGCTATCACAAATGTATATGCAAATGAAGGTGACATATGTAGTAACTCAATAAGAGACTATTAAAAAATTCTGACTTCTTATTCTGGAGGATGTACTTTAACATGTAAACCATATTTTTGCCTCTTCTTCCATTGTTAAGCATTTTATATCAGAAATGAGATACACTAGCAAGGGTAAAACAAAGCGGCCACTATTCATCTGCAAAGAAAGAAGTAATTTGCAATTTTTTTCTCTCAAACACGTACAAATCCATAATATCCTTCTGTTAGAAATTCTGTTGCAGTGAGAAACACAAGTATTGAACAGTATAAACCAACATGATTTGCACTAAACATTTCTATGAAATTCTGTTCTCATTTCAGATTTTTCTGTTCACTTTGACAAACTATAATACAGCACTCAGATCCGCTTTTCCTCAAGTGGGTATACAATTTCTACTAAAGTAATTTAACCATTAGATTTGGCTGATACTGAAAAACATTTTCTGAGGCATTGATACAACAATCCTACGTTTAAATGCCACTGTTTGAGTAGATTTTGTAATCTAAGATATACATTTAAATACCCTGAATACCAATTTGAGGTCTCCCCTGCAGATTTTTGTCTATAGACAGGCTCCTTCCTACAAGCTTCTGGTGCACTGGGAACACCAGGAAGCATCTCTGGTGATATATTCCCTATTAAACAAGAACTTTAAATGAAGTTTAATCTATTATTCCTTTCTGTATTGCACTGCTGTAGTATTTTTGTACATTATCTTCAAAACGTAAAAAAAAATAGGATAGTAGAAAGTACTGTATGAAAACTCTAGACAATTTCTTTTTAAAAGCCTTGAAAATTTATGCCATTTCTGTATCTGCTCATGGTTTTTGAGCTGGCACTCTAAACTGTTGCTGTAATTAAGTTATTTCCTACAGGTTTTAGAAAAAGATTAAAGTAAGATCAGGTTAGGAATGAGAAATTCTATCTTATTAATGAGTTTAAGGCAAGTTCTATGCAAAACAGTAGTTTCTGTTGTTATTTGCATAACATATGTTCTAGCTTGCTAAGAAACTTCCATGGAGCTCAGTCTGAAAGTAGTAAAGAACAGAATTTGCAGTAAATAAATGTTCGAAACCAACAATTTGTTTCTCTGCTTTAAAAAAAAAAAAAATCATTAACATGCCTAACACTTGAAAGTTCAGTGAACTGCCAAAGGAGAGTGGGATGATGTTCCTTCCACTGTTCCTCACTTACAGCAGAAATATGACATACCAGTAACAGCTGACTAATACAGCTGTTCAAGTCACTTTGGCAAGTTACACCTCGAGAACCAAAAATCCACTCAAAACTCCAAACAAAATCTATTCTGCTGCTTTTTAGGACTGCCTAGCCCTATCATATATGAAATCATGAGACACTCTCACTCTTAGGATGAAAATCCTCCAGATGCCTTTACCTGTTCAGAAGCATTTAGATGAGCCTGTAACCCTAATCCAAAATATTTTTGCAGTCTACTAATACACAGAGAATTGACTCAACACCTTGCAAGTGCTAATTTTAGTCTAGTGAATAGGACCCAGGAAGCCCTGGGTAGGTCCTAGGTCCTGTTTAGAAGTGGACCTGTGCTGAACTCCCTTGCTGTGAGCACCTCCTTCACCAAAGGATGCCTTTGCCTGGAAGGTCAGAAAAGGCATTGTTGGAAATACGAGACACGAGTTCCATCAGAAATGACGCAAGGTGACACTGGACTCAGTCCCGTAAAGATCAGGGTGCTCTCCTGAGAAGTGAGAGGACTGAAGCTTCCTGCTTCCAGAACTTCTAAAATTTTATTCAACAATACTCTAAGCACAAATCCATATAAATTCTAAGAAGCAGCGTCTGGGACAACTAGGCACCATAAACATTGCAGATCACAGTAAATAAACACAGCAGAATTGATATAATAAAGAGGACATGTAGACATGGACACATATATGGACCAGAGCCCAAGTTTACAAACAGGAACATTCAAGGAGGGTGACCTTTCTTTTATTTGCAAAGCTTTAAGCGGACCTGTTTGAGGGTTAAGTGACCTCACAAACTGCAGCTAAGGAATGAAGCACTGTTTTCTCCTGGAAGTCACCACTCTCCTTTTAAAAGAAGATGACAGACAGAACACGTCGGATTGGGCTTAGGATTTGTCCCTAGGTTTGTAGAGTCCCTTTACATTACATGCCCCTTGAAGGCTTTTGCCATCACAACCTGTAATACTCGATAATTGTTTTCTCCATCCATTCACACATTAAAAATCAAGGTTAGATGGAAAATTCAAACAATTTTTATTTTCCATTTTCATGTGGGACAGGTATACTTAGAAACTAATTTTTAAGGCAAAGGGCAAAAGATCCTGGCAGTGATCAGTTTCTGCTTTACTCTTGAATGAGGTTAGTGACTGGCCAAGAAAAACACAGACTTCCATCGCCTAGGCCACCTCACCTGCTCCTGTTAAACTCCGCTGTGTGGCAGAATGAGCCCAGACATTTTTGTCTTATGGCCCACATACAGATGCATAATCCTTCACCCAAACAAGAAAAGCCATTACTGTGGCTGGAGGCTGTGATGTGTTAATTATCAAAAATACAGGAAAGTAATCAAAAAATCTAGTGTCTATATAGTGCACAAAGAAATTAATTTGCACTATACAGGGATCTGGAAAAAAAATTTTTGACATAGAGTATTTCTCAAGGTTTATATCCATGTTATATTGTATCATCTGCTAAAGAACAACATAACAAAATTTACCCTAATAAAATTATTCCTTCATGATTTAGCATATTATTCTAAGTATATGTATCCAAAGATAATATTTATTGTTTCCTGAACTCCTTTAAAATGTACTTCTGATGTCATGCTTCCAATATAATATTTTATTTTAAATTTAACTTCAAACTACAAATTAAGGTTGATAGTAAGGGGTGGTTCTGGAAACCAGAATTAATAAAATAAGAACACTATGTACAAATTATAGCATCGAATCTATTAAATGCCTAGATAGAGCTAAAGCTATGAAAGAATTTCCCTAATAAACATTTTAAAATTCCTCTGATTTAACTATCAAGGAAATAATGATAATAATTCATCCAGTAAATTATCTTACTCCTCCAATGCTACAGAAGAATTTCTGAACAATTGTTAAAGGTTGTTGATATATGAGATAGTCAGGAAAAATTAGGGGAATTTCTTATAGTAAGTACATAAATATTCAAGATATAATACCACTGAGTGTTTAAAAATTTTACTAAATTAAACATGCTTCAAATTAAGCATAGACTTTGATGTTAGTCTCAACAAGGATTAATGACATGGCTAAAGACTGTCTGAACTCCTAAAAATTGTTGCTATGAAAATCTACACCAACTTGTCATTGCTATAAGCATCTGCAAGATTTTTCAAAACAGATCTTTGTGGAATGCACAGCAGCTTTAGATCATATAATGTATAGGAATTACCTTATATAATTGAAAAATAATAGTCTGGATTCAGGATTTGAAATATTCATATCCTAGTCTTTTCAGGACTGGATCCACATATATTCCTAAACTTTCTTTCTATATAATCCATATATTTTTGCTAGTTTAAGGTAACAAATTCTTCAGTTTCTGCAAATATATAAACTGTAATTTGGTAAATATTCGGTAACGTAGATAATTTGGAAAAGAAAATTACTTTCAGTAAAGAAAAGTGAGATAACAGATACAGTATGAGGTTCAGATTTTAAAGCTACAGACTATTTTTATGCAGGCAACAGCTGCTGTGATTTTAACACACTTAATGAAATGCTGAAGAATTTGAAATACTGTAAACTAAACTAATTACAAACAAAAGGATACAGACACATAAATCAAAAGAAAAAAAAAAAATCATTATTTCTGTCAGGTAAAATTCTATTTGAATCCAAAAAATGTCTCTAACGGCTGTCTGTGCTGTTCCGGGTTATCCAGAAAAAGAAGAAGTAAACAGCATCTGCAGATTTTACTGCTTGGACCACTTTAACTTCTGCACTTCAATAGCCAAAAAGCAGATCTAAAAACATCAAGAATCATCAAAAATTATCTGAGGACAGTTTAAGCTAAAAAAGTGCAAAATAATTCATAAGACCAATATATTCCAATTCCTTAAGGGTCTAGCACAGGAGAATTACACTTTAATCTCATTTACCGTGCTTTTGCAAGGAAATGAAAGAAAATCAGGAGCAATTAAATACATTAGGCAAAATTTTGCTCTCAGTTACACGCAGAGAAGTATTATAAGTGGACCACTAACGCTTGCTTTATTCAAGATGTTATAAACATCCTAGTCTGTTTCAAGTGTGTTGAGACTGTAAGAACCAGGAAGACCCAAGTGACACCTCTACAACAAGACCACGCTCTTTGTCAGGATGCTTCCAGTTCCTTTGCATCTCTTGTTCAGATCCAAACCTTTCTCCCTCAGCATTAAAATCCTACAGCTGTTTCACCACAGCTCCTATAAAGTGGTAGGGTAGACGTCCTCCCTCAGGAGCTCCAGCAGAGAGGATCTATTTTTGTGCAACCAATTTGGATGAAAAGATATTCAAAACTGAGATGTCCACAGCATAGCCCAATGAGAGGGCAAGTATGACATTTCCCTGAGAATGGAGAATCTAATCAGTTTACTCCTCAGGAGGAACAAGAATAGTTTTAGTTGTACAATGTGCTGGATGCTTCTCCCTCCTGGGAAGATAGCTACTAAATCTCTATAACATCAAAAATAATATTAGCTCCATGTATGTGTCTGTATTATTGAGCATGCCTGTCTGCATGCGTTAGCGAACGTCAGTTCCCTACCCAGGGCTTTGAATGTATGAAGGATATAATTACAGCCAAACCTATCAGCGGCTTTTTTTTTTCTTTGCAAAAACAAACTCCACATCTGGATTAAAAAGTTCACTAGCACTGATAACTTCAAGAATTAAAAGTAAGTTATAAAAATTTAGCGGTTAAGTTACATTTTCTTGGACAGCTTCTGGACCACAGAAAGGCTCCCTGCAAAGAGAGAAGTATCCAGACCTCAGACCTCCCACTTCAGAGCCCTCATCACAAGGCAGCAGAGCTGCCTTTTTCTCTTTGCCCTGAGTGAATATTGAATTCTCCTCTGTGCAGTGACTTTATTTTAATCTCTTTGGTGTAAGAAAATGCCGAGGATATTACTGTGACTCTATTACTGTATCTCAAACAAGACTTGGAAAAGGGGATGGTTTTCAGGAGCAAAAGTCCTCAGTCTTATAACCCAGAAAAACAGACAACATTTTAAATTTTAAAAGCATGTGAAAAAGAAAAAAAAGAAGGTAAGCATTTAAAATATAAGCTTTTCAATAAAATTTTAAAAATATTTCTTCCTTTCCTTTTAGCTGTGCAATTTCTAATATGGGAAAAAAATAACTTTTTCAAGAATATTTTCAATGGTACTTATCAGGAACTTAAGTCCTAATTCTCCTGGAGCTTACTGAGAATCCGAATAGTACCTAGCAGATTGTAGACACTACTACAAAATTTTAGGTTAGCGCTCCCTGGGTTTTTTTATTACTTTTGCAAGCATTGGTTGGAAGCCAGTGATTTTCAGTCCCTCTTTCAGCAGGAGGTAAAGATCCCGTGGAAGAAACTGAGAATCCCTTAATGAGATCCATAAAACTGTATTTCTTGCCGAAACTACTTAAGTGAGTCATTGTCTACCCTGATGCATAATGTAATGTGTGTGGCACTGAAATACAGGACTAGGAGCTGGAGTTTAAAGGATTAAGGTGAACATACATCATACTTTTCAGCACTTATCAAATAATTTGTGACTCTTGAAAGAGTTTTACAAGGTCAAAAAAAAGCTGTACAGTATATTATTGCCTTTAAAAATTACATTACTCCTTTACAAATGTTTATACTCCATGGCACTTTACAGTGTCACTGTCAAAAGACATGGAAGAATGCAATCAATAGCTGTTAGAAACTACACAGCATAAAAGTCTGAGGAAAATAAAGTTCACAGGTGCGTTGGCTGCAACACCTCTGCAGTAACACCGTGGCTTTAGTCAGTGCTGAAGACTTTTAAAAGAGCGTTTTATGAAATAAAATTCACATTTTCTACTGACTGTATCATTTAAAAAACTTTTGTCATACACTAGCCCTGGACACTCCTAAGACCATTTATGAATTTCATTTACTACAACTGGACAAGGTCCTCTACAACCTACTGTAGGTGACCCTGCTTCGACAGGAGGGTTGGACTAGATGACCCACAGAGGTCCCTTCCAACCCCTACCATTCTGTGATTCTGTGAACTCCACATACATTCCCTTCAAGTACAGCCTTTTTTAATGACATAAAATTCTTGCATAATAGCAGTAGAATGTGTAGGACATTTTTCTCTTTTGTTATTTTTCCTTGTTCAGGGCCACATATCCTATGAGGTATTAGTATCTTCAGCAGTTCCTGGTGTCTCTCTAACTCCCCATTCCCCTGTGGAAGGCAATCAGTATTGCACATAGCAGAAGGTAAGAATCCTCTTATTATGAACAGTGGATGTTACTTACCTCATGTCTGTCTCTGACATGAGGCAGGCATCACAAAAGGCTCCGTGTGTCTGACAGGTTTATTGCAGAATTAAAAACTAACCTGACCACAGGAAATGTCTTCTCCTAAAGCCCCAACAGGTCACAGGTTTGGTTGTATCCTAGGGTAGACATTCCTGTACCTTATATTTTTATTCTTCTGTCTGTCCCTCTTGATGTTCCTGTGCACCAGGAAAAGTAATTGATACCTAAACCCACTGAGATTACTGACAGCCACATGTGCCTAACCAGGAGACAGAATAAAATACACTGATTGCCTTTGCTACTGACTGCAGCCTATCAACAGTGCAAGTGCTGCACAGCATGCTGAAAGAATGGAGATAAGTTCAGCATTAATTACACCTGGAATATGTCAGGAATTTTTAGTTCTTTGTCAAAAGACCACTTGTTGAAAAGGGAGTTAAAAACTACTGGCTTCTTGTTAATGAAAAATTTATCATAAAAAAGGAAAGCAGCAGAAAAGTTCTATATTTATTTTGTGATACTACTCACCTTTTGCTGTTCTCTTTCCTTCTTCCCAGTCCCATTGCTGTAGTATGTGTACAGAGCTTCTGCAAAGAATGGATAAGGAATCAGAAAATGCACACATTTCCAAATTCTATTTGAAGACGAATAAATATTTAAGAATCTTTAGGGATTAAAAGACATCTTTTTACCAGTTAGAGTGGTACCACGCAGATGTGCGCAGGGCCTCAGACATCTGTGTCCCAGCTCAGCTGAGACTCTCAGCTTACACTGGCAAAGAATTTGTAGGTACTGACTCATTACCAACCCTGTAGAAGCCAAACCTATTGCTCTCCGGCATCTCACGTTTAAGCATACAAATTTGAGATGTTTGAAATGCTGAGATGAGAAGGTTCTGCCATAATTTGCTCTTCGTTTTGGGGTTTTTTTCCATTTTCACTAAATCAGGGAAAGACAGGGTATGTTTCAATATTTCATTTTATCACAAACGTAAGAGTCCTTCTATGGTAACATATACTTATTGTGACCAGAATAGCCTTCAAAAGAGCCTGTGTCTATTCCATGAATATGCAGGTTTACTGTGAGGAATATGGGTTTTCTGGACAAGCCACTATCAAAACTCTCAATGTCTTGCCAAAGCATCCTGTTTCTGGAAAGAAATAGGAAGTATTGCAATAATCTTGTCTCCATATATTCTGCTGATGAAAACGTCTCACTTGATAGTGTATTTTTTAATGCTGCCCGATGTCAACATGTTGTTTGGGAAACAAAGAAGTCCATTTCTTACTAAAATGCTGCATGACATTTCTCCTCCTTAAAATAAAAAGATGGCAAGACCTAAAGCAAAACTTAGAAACAAGTGTTTAAATATTCCATCTCTAACCACACTGCTTATAAAGGGGGTTTTGAATAAAGAACCTCCCTCCTCCCAGGAGCTGCTTTTAACTATCAAATGAAGCATGACTAAATTCTAGCAAAGCAGATCTGATGTTTCCAGTTAGCTCAGAGTGTTGAAAATATTTGTGATATTATCAGACAGTGGGTGCTGTGAATGGGAGCCACATCCTGACATGCTGGTAATAATTGCAGAAGAAACACAAAAATGACTTAATAACATAATTGAGCATTCTGATTTTTTTAATTATTATACATGTTCCAAAGAATTGCTGCTCATAACCAAGCATCTGCATTTTATTTCTTGGTCATATTTTTGGCAGCCAATTTGAAGGTCGTGAATAATGGGTTCATGACATTTTCACCCAGGGCTTGATTCAGATTTCTCTGGGAAAAAAAACTCCTAAAATACAAATATGAGTCTTTCCCAGCTTTGTGTAATTCTGTTAGTTTGATGTAACTTGATCATAAACTATAATACCAGCTTAGACCACTATATTCCAAAGCCTAATCTTTGCATTAAGCATGATCACTGCTATTGCAGACAAGCGGGACAAGCCTGAGTCTTGCACTTTTAGAAAATGTAAACAGAAAACATTATGCTACTGATGAGTTATTCTCTCTTCAAATTATGTTTAGTAAAATAAAAGACCACAATGCAAACTGTAATGTAAGAATCCTTTGTTCACATGCTGTATTATTATTACTGTATTATCATTGGCTCTACCCTATGCCTTTTTTGTAATTATTATTATTTCCTTTTATTCTCTGTTTATTTTTACAGCTAGTAAAAAACAGGCTCATTCAGGACATACAGCATGGACTAAAATGAACAAAGCCTTTTTAGAGTCAATAAACTAGTTGTTTAGCAGTTGGAATTTAGTCAAGAAAATGGTTCTTATAAACAGAGTGCAAAATGAATAGGCAGCATTAACATATTTTCATGAATATTTTCTACTGAATTTTAGTGTAAACACAAAGCATTAAATACAGAACATAACTTTTGAACACAACACTCCTATTTTCCTGGGTTTCCTTCCCTGTAGAAAACACTACAATGTTGTCATTTGCCTATGTCATTTCATGTTAACATATTTCCGACTTCTGCCACAGGAAATCAGGTGGTGGTGCATTGTTTTCAGGACTACACTAAATCTAATAGGATTGGATGGTGAGAGGAAAAAGTAAAAAATTTATCTGACAGACCTTCGTCTGACTCAAGCAGTCAAATCAGTACCTGCCATGAATGTGCATGCCTTTGAATACACAAAATTCAGTAAAATATTTCTTCTTCCAAACAGAGATTTCTTCAGATGTAGTACCCATTACATATGAAAGAAGACAGCTTCCCAGTAATAAATCTACTGTTTCCAGTCCATTTCAGAAGTGAGTCTCAGGTTTTGGAAGAAACAAAAATGTATTTTGGGTGAAAAAGTTATATTTAAATTTGTGGTAAACTCCATGGGCCTTCAGGGAGGTCAAAATTTCACCACTAGTTATTAATCTGCACGTATCAATGTGGGTTTGTGATCTAATTGACATTATTTTGCCAGGCAAATTTTCACAAAGTATTTTAGAAAAAGAGAGTACCTTTTCAAGGATTGAATATGATACGGAAATTGACTTGTCATGGAATACTTTTTACCAGTGTCTCTTTTTTTCCAACATTGGTTTAGAAAAATACTGATATTTTTCTTTCCTTTTTTAGCTTTATGGAAAAAAACTCCTGTGTTTTCTTTTAAAAAAAGGTCAATGTGTTCTAAATGTGAAACCCGTTTCAGCCAATAATTTAAAAAGACGTAGCAAATTATATGCAAGGTTTCTCACCTGTTATACTTGATAACAGGAGCTGCTACTGATCTCTATTTTTTCCACTAGTTTTTGACGTTTGTCTCCTGTGAACTTGATAGAGAGCTTCTTCCACACCCTGGCCAACCCCATAGAGAAGAGGGGGAAGGCCAGCCCCTCTGAGCTGCAAGTTTTGCTGTAATATGGCAGACCTGTTCTCTCTGCATCTATTGTACTATAGCTGAGTGCAAAACTCTGCCTTATACTATCTACGACAGAAAATCAAAAAGTGCAGGCTGTATAGTGAGCAGGCTGTGTTAAGGAATGGAGCTCAGCTTCACTTGGAAGGTGAGTTTGTCAAATGAAATAGAAAGTTGAGAAGTCTGAAAAGGGAACTAGAAAACGATAATACAGGAGCCACCATTCTCCATTATTCAGGTACATGCCACCCTCAGTATCTCCAGGTCTGAGGCTTTTTCTGCTCAAGAATAAAATACATATCAGACTGACCCAGCACCGTTGGAGCCTCAGGTATAGTTGTACACTTATTCTGAAAACAGAGACGATCTCATTTAATTGCTTCCATCCGTAGTTGGATCACAGATGTGACAGGCACTGTGCCTGACCACAAATTATTAAAGAAAAACATTAGCTGTTAGTCTTGTTTCTGAAAGTGTGCCAGTGGAAAAAGTCACAGGATCATGGTCTCCACCTACTACACAGATGCCAAGGAAAAACATATCAACAAGGGCTGAAGTTTGTAACAAGTACGCTGTCCTTTCTGGAATAAAGAGGTTTCTGACTGTATTAACTTATACTGTTATTTTAACAGTAAATAACATGCAGATGTTCAGCAAGCTAATTGGCTGCTGGAGTTTTCATTCGGAATAATTTACAAAAACAAGACATAAGATATTATGTAACAACTGGCTGTCCACAAGCATAATTTCAAACCACAGCCCCATCTATACAAATAATTGGGCAGATATGGTCCATTTTTTTCTCCCATTTGGCATCAGGTTAAAGATGCTAATTGCTAAGCATTGTGCTAGGTCTGTTAGTCACCAACCCACGCTGAGCTCTGCAGGTTCAGAGCACCCCAGGGGGAACCCTCAGTAACAAGTGACATGAGGGAGGACAACACAGCTTCAACATGTGCTGGGACACCACCCCAGGCACTTTGCTGAGGTGTACAGTGATGTACCTCCTCAGCGGCTGGGAGAAGGGGTCTTTGGCTCCCAGGACTGCTTACAGCCTGTGGCACGACAGGAGGCAGGGGTTGCAAAGGCAAGGCAGTTCCCATCACTCCTTATGGACTTCTGCTTCATACTATAAACGGGTAAGGCAATAAGAAAAGGCCTTTCCTTCATTTTCCTGATACGCATACTTGCTGGAAATTCATAGAATCATAGAATGCTTTGGTTGGAAGTGACCTTTAGAGGTCATCTAGCTCAAGCTCCATGCAACGAGCAGGGACATCTTCAACTAGATCAGGTTGCTCAGAGCCCCATCCAACTTGACCTTGACTGTTTCCAGGGATGGGGCCTCCATTACCTCTCTGGGCAATCCGCTCCAGTGTTTCACAACCCTCATTTTAAAAAATGTCTTCCTTATTTCTAGTCTAAATCTACCCTCTTTTAGTTTAAAATCATTACTCCTTGTCCTGTCACAACAGGCCCTGCTAAAAAGATTGTCCCCATCTTTCTTATAGGCCCCCTTTAAGTACTGAAAGTCTGCAATAAGGTCTCCCTGGAGCCTGCTCCTCTGCAGGCTGAACAGCCCCAACTGTCTCAGTCTTTGCTCATTGGAGAGGCGTTCCAGCCCTCTGATCATTTTTGTGGCCCTCCTCTGGACCCACTCCAACAAGTCCATGTCATTCTTGTGCTGGAGGCTCCAGAGATGGATGCAGGATTCCAGGTGAGGTCTCACTAGAAAAGAGTAGAGGGGCAGAATCACCTCTCTCGACCTGTTGGCATTACTTCTTTTGATGCAGCACAGGCTACAGTTGACCTTCTGGGCTGCGAGCACACATTGGTGGGTCATGTCCAGCTTTTCATCCACCAGTGCCCACAAGTCATTCTCCGCAGGGCTGCTCTCAATACCATCATCCCCCAGCCTGTACTGATGTCAAGGACTGCCCTGACCCAGATGCAGGACCTTGCGCTTGGCCTTGTTGAACCTCGTGATGTTCACACAGGCCCACTTCTTCAGCTTGTCCAGGTCTCTTTGGATGACATGCCATCCTTCTGCTGTGTCAGCTGCACCACTCAGCTTGGTGCCATCTGCAAACTTGCTGAGGGTGTACTCGATCTTGCTGTCTGTGTCATTGATGAAAATGTTAAATAGCACCAGTCTCAGTACAGACCCTTGAGCACCCCCTACTCAACATCCAAATGTCCATCCATTTGGACATTGAGCCATTGATCACTACCCTCTAGATGCGACCATCCAACCAGTTCCTTATCTACCAAACAGTTCCTTATCTACCAAACAGTCCACCCATCAAATCCATATCTCCCCAATTTAGAGAGAAGGATATTGTGGGGGACCTTGTCAAAGGCTTTACAGAAGTCCAGATAGCCAACATCCATAGCTCTTCCCTTGTCCACTGATCTAGTCACTCCATCATAGAAAGCCACTAGGTTGGTCAGGCCGGACTTGCCCTCGGTAAAGCCATGCTGGCTGTCCCAAATCACCTCCCTGTCCTCCATGTACTTTAGCATAACTTCCAGGAGGGTCTGTTCCATGATGTTCCCAGGCACAGAGGTGAGGCTGACAGGTCGGTAGTTCCCAGGGTCCTCCTTCCTACTCTTTTCAAAAATGGGCACAATGTTTCCATTCTTCAGGTCACCAGGGACTTCACTTGGCTGTCATGACTTTTCAAACATCTCGGAGAATGGCTTCAAAATTAAAAAAAAAAATCTACTCTTTTTTCCATGGGTTTAAATTCCAAAGGAAATGGGAAAACTACATGGTGGTATTCGTACATCCCCTCATGCCGGTCTCAAAGATGTGCAGAGATTTAAGTTCCACAGAGGCTACAACAATGGGATGTGTTGCTATTCAAGTGCCAAATACAACATTCTACTCCACCCCTTCATTTCCACACACAATTTCCAAACTGACATAATAGTTGCTGCTGAAAGAAATGTCTTAAATTCTTGGAGCATCTATGCTTTTGTCCTAAATTCACTGGTACCATGAAATAGCTGAGCTTATGCTCCCATGTATCTAGCAAAAGAACCTCTGCAGGCACCGACCTAAGCTCCACTGTGAAACAGAGGCCTAAACTTTAGGTGTATTTTAAGTAGAGGTGAAGGCACACGAGCAGCAATGAGTGCTACACAAGACAGTAGCCAAAAACCTTCGTTCATTTGAGTATGTGGGTACTGTCTAAGCTGTTACATGAAAGACCACCCACCGAGAAAGTGAGAAGCCCATATTATAGCCTTTTTCTATCCCTCATTTCTCACATGACATCCTTGCCACCAGCCTACGAAATGATTGATGTGCAGGTACCCGCTCGTCGCAGTTTAACACAGCAGCTGGCAACTATGCGCTAGACAGCCTCTCGCTCATCCCTCTCCCTCCAGTGGGATGGGGAAGAGAGATGGACGAAAGGTAAAACTCGTGGGTTGAGCTAAAGACAGTTTAAAAAGATAACAAAGGAAATACTAATACTGCTACTAACAATAATGAATATGTAAAACAAAACTATACACAATACAATGTTCCCCGAACAGCGGTTAAGGAACTCAGATATCATGGATTTTGTGAAATTTCACAAAACCCTAAAAAAGACCAAACTCCCAGAAAAGTTTGGACTCCTGGACAAAAGAGGATTTTAACTCACAGAGAAAAGGAAGAAAAAAAAAGAGATTCCTGCCCCCTTGCCAACCCCCCTCTATAAACTGAGCATGACGTCTATGGTATGGAATATTTCCACTGGTTGGCTTGGGCTGTCTGCCTGGCTGTGCTCCCTCCCAGCTCCTGCACTCCTGCTTATTAGCTGATTATAGGACTAGAGAAAGCCCTAGATTTCTTAGCAACAGATAAAAAATCTGTGTTATCAACATTCTTCTCATAGTAAATCCAAACCATAGTAGCTACTGGGAGGAAAATATATTCCAGCCAAAACTAGGACACCACTCTAGCTGGGTGACACTACAGCTAATAACATTTAGTGGGAAGCAGCTCCACAAGAAGCAGAGGACACCCTACCCTCTTGCTACCAAGCAGAAAGAGGGGACCTAAGAGACAGAGGGGAATAGAAACAGGTCCCTGCTCGGGGCGGCAGGCGAATCCCCTCCCAGCCTCCTTCACATTGTCAGTTGCCATTAAGCAACAGATACAGGGCTCTGGAATGTGAGGGCCAGGAAAATGAGGATGTGAGCAAAGGTCCTTCCAGAGGTTTGCCTAGGATGAGTCAGTCAGCCCCGTGCACTGTGACTGCCACTGCTAAGAAAAAAAGGAGGGTAATTGTCATAGGCGATTCCCTTCTGAGGGGAACAGAGGGCCTGATATGCCAACCAGACCCATCCCACAGGGAAGTCTGCTGCCTCCCTGGGGCCAGGGTTAGGGATGTTGCTAGGAAGCTTGCTGGTCTGGTGCGGCCCTCTGATCATTACCCTCTCTTGGTAATGCAGGTTGGCGGCGATGAGATCGAGGAGAGAAATCCCAAGGCCATCAAAAGGGACTTCAGGGCACTGGTTGAAGGATCAGAAGCACAGATGGTGTTTTCCTCCATCCCATCAGTGGCAGGGAAGAGCACTGAAAGGGACCGGAAAACTCACTTGATTAACAGGTGGCTCAGAGACTGGTGCTCTCGGTGGAATTTTGGTTTCTTTGATCATAGGGAGGTTTACAGGGCACCAGGCCTGTTGGTGACAGATGGAGTCCAGGTGTCTCAAAGGGGAAAATGGGTTCTTGCCCACAAGCTGGCGGGGTTTATCGAGAGGGCTTTGAACTAGGTTTGAAGGGAGAAGAGGATATAACCCAGCTCCACAGAGATGAGCCCAGGCATGGCATGCCGGGGTTGTGGGTGAGATTGATAGCCCAGCTCAAGTGCATCTACATAAAGCCCATAGCATGGGCAATAAACAGGAGGAGCTGGAAGCCATTGTGGAGCAGGACAGCTATGACTTGATTGCCATCACAGAAACATGGTGGGATGACTCTCATGGCTGGAGCGCTGCAATGGATGGCTGTAAGTCCTTCAGAAGGGATAGGCGAGGAAAGAGGGGTGGTGGGGTGGCACTGTATGTTAGGGACTGCCTTGATTGTATAGAGCTCGACAATTGTGATGACAAGGTTGAATGCTTATGGGTAAAGAAGAGGGGGAAAGCCAACAAGGCAGACATCCTGCTGGGAATCTATTATAGACCATCCAACCAGGATGAAGACGTAGATGAAGTTTTCTACAGGAGGTTGGCAGAAATCTCACAATCGCTAGCCCTTGTTCTTGTGGAGGACTTCAACTTACTTGACATCTGCTGGAAATACAACACAGCAGACAGGAAACCATCTAGAGGTTACTGGAGTGCGTGAAAGCTAACTTCCTGACGCAGCTGGTAAGTGAGCCCACCAGGTGAGTTGCCTTGCTAGACCTGCTGTTTACTGATGGAGAGGGACTGGTGGGAGATGTGATAGTTGGAGGCCATCTTGGCCTTAGTGACCATGAAATGACAGAGTTTTTAGTTCGAGGTGAAGTTAAGAGGGGGGTGAGAAAAACCACCACCATGGAATTGCAGAGGGCACACTTTGGCCTGTTCAGGATGCTGGCTGAGAGAGTCACCTGGGAGAGAGTCTTGAAGGGCAAAGGGGTCCAGGAAGGCTGGACATTCTTCAAGGAGGAAGTCTTAAAGGCACAGGAGCACGTTGTCTCCATGTGCTGCAAGATGAACAGGCGGGGAAGACAACTATTGTGCCTGAACAGGGAGATCTTGCTGGGACTCAGGAAAGAAATGAGGGGCTACCACTTTTGGAATAAAGGGCAGGCGACTCAAGAGGATACAGGGGTCACGTTAGGTCGTGCAGAGAGGAAAGCAGAAAGGCAAAAGCGCAGCTAGAACTCAGGCTGGCCACTGTTGTAAGGGAGAACAAAAAATGTTTTTACAAATACATCAACAATAAAAGGAGGGCCAAGGAGAGTCTCCATCCCTTATTGGATGCAAGGGGTAATATTGCTACCAAGGATGAGGAAAAGGCTGAGGTATTTAATGCCTTCTTTGCCTCAGTCTTTAATACTCAAGGTATTATATTCCCAGGGTACTCAGCCCCCAGTGCTGGAAAACAGGGATGAAGAGCAGAATAAAACCCCCATCATCCAGGAGGAAGCAGTTGATTACCTGCTATGCCACCTGGACACTTACAAGTCTATGGGGCCGGATGGGATCCACCCAAGAGTGCTGAGGGAACTGGCGGAGCTACTGGCCAAGCCACTCTCCATCATCTATCAGCAGTCCTGGCTAACAACGAAGGTCCCACATGACTGGAGGATCACCAGTGTGACACCCATCTATGAGAAGGGCCGAAAGCAGGATCCCGGGAACTGTCAGCCTGACCTCAGTGACAGGCAATATTACGGAGTGATTCATCTTGAATGCGCTCACTGGGCATGTGAAGGACAAGCAGGGGATCAGGCCCAGCCAGCATGGGTTCATGAAAGGCAGGTCCTGCTTGACCAACCTGATCTCCGTCTATGACCAGGTGACCTGCCTAGTGGATGAGGAAAAGGCTGTGGAAGTTGTCTACCTGGTCTTTAGTAAGGCCTTTGACACAGTTCCCCACAGCATCCTCCTGGAAAAACTAGCTGTTCGTGGTTTCGATGGGTGTACTCTTCGCCACATAAAGAACTGGCTGAATGGCTGAGCCCAGAGAGTGATGGTGAGTGGAGATAAATCCAGCTGGTGGGCAGTCACAGGTGGTGTCCCCTGCAGCTCCATTTTGGGTCTGGTCTTGTTTAACATCTTTATCAATGATCTGGATGCAGGCCTTGAGTTCTCCCTCAGCAAGTTTGCAGACGACACCAAGTTGGGTGGGAGTGCTGCTCGAGGGTAGGAAGGCTCTGCAGAGGGATCTGGACAGACTGGATCGATGGGCTAAGGACAACTGTATGAGATTCCACAAGGCCAAAGGCCGAGTCCTGCACTTGGGTCACAACAACCCTATGCAACGCTACAGGCTTGTGGAGGAGTGGCTGGAAAAATACAGAATCATAGAATCATAGGCGGTAGTGAGGGAGGTGTTGGTCCCTTCTCCCAACTAACTAGTGACAGGATGAGAAGCAATGGTCTCAAGTTGCATCAGGGGAGGTTTAGATTAGGTATTAGGAAAAAATTCTTTAGTGAAAGAGTGGTCAGACATTGGAATAGGCTGCCCAGGGAGGTGGTTGAGTCACCGCCCCTGGAAGTGTTCAAAAATGTGTAGATGTGGCACTTTGGGATATGGTTTGATAGGCATAGTGGTATTGGGTTGACAGTTGGACTTAGAGGTCTTTTCCAACCTGTGATTCTATGCTTCTAGAAATAAATTACGTTTCGGACAGACAGCAGGTATAATTCAGGTAAACTGATGTTTTACAATTGACTAGCTGCTTCTAATCTCCGAGGAGTGCTGACCTTCATGCCATACCTGTTTCTTTCTTTGTTCTCAAACAATTAATTTTCATGTTTTTTAACTTTAATTACATTTCCTTTGAATCTATGATAAGACCTTCTCTAGAGAATATGCTGGGAATTGTTGGTATTTGGGGGAAAATTACTGATGTTGAAACAAGCCTTGAAAAAGCTGGCTGCCTTTTAGCACAAGAAGTAGTATCTAGGCCTTGTTACTCTCCTAAGCAACTTCTTTCTGTATTTCTTACACCTGGCTGTTGTTGAGTACCAAAAAACAGTCACATTTTTCTTCACTAATATTCAGTCTTACCCTAAACCAGGCCATATTCACTAACTAGATGGGTGTAAAAGGCTTTTATGTAAAGTGAATTTTATTCAGCATAGCTTTGTTGCTTGCTTCTGAGGTCCCTGAAGACCCAATAACTACAAAGCAACTCTGAATAACAGGAATGTAGGAACAGATGTTATTTGGGCCTTCTCACACAATAAAGACTTCTAAGAATCCCTGATGCCCAATTATCTAAACATTTATTCTTAAGTTTCCATTCAGTGCACGATGAATTTAGTCTATTTTAGCTGAACACAAAAAGAAAGCAGTTTGTGTGAAAGTGATGTCAATCAAAACAGATACATAAATGGACTGGGTAACACTATCTTACAAAGCATACATAACATAATCAAATAGGTAATTTAAATTAGATCACTTTATCCTGTAATAATTACTTAAGCACCATGTGTAAAGAGGGTAATTATCATCATCTTATTTTCAAATTATTTTGGATTATTTTGGATTCTAGAGCATTATCATATATACTATATTATTATAATAAAAATCCATAGTCATATGGTCATCTTAAACTACAGTCTTGGAATAAAAATAAAACCACAGTGATCCAGAATACCATGAGACTCCATTTTGATTTAGAAAATCTTCAGTTTCACCAGCATTATGTCCTGCGAAGGATTTCAACAGGCTAGGTTTGCAGTGCATCAGAGGTATCACGTCGATCTTCAGTGACTGTTACAGAAAATAAAACCACCTTCCTCTCCTCATCTCAGCTACTTGCAGACACTAGCTTCTTCAGCATATATCTGCTCATGGATGGGCAGACTATTCCTAGTGACAAGATTACACTGAAGGAAACACCACACAACTACGTTTATATTATATACAAGACAAGGGCTTAATTTGTTCTATGCTTTTCTTTGTGACACCATCTTCCTCTACATGATTCCCAAAGATGGAAAGAAAGGAAAAAACCTCCAAATGTAGCTGAAATATTTGAAATTCTAACTCTAAAATTAGAGCGAGCCAACTGTATTGTGTCTCTCTTTTCTGAGAGAGAAAACACAGAAGGTTCTCCATAAGTGGATCATAACTAAGCAGAACTCAGTGATCGCTGAATCAGGAAACTGGCTGTATTTTAAAAAATGGTAGTTAAAGTCATGGTCATGCTGCCTGCACAAAGGATTGAGAAGGCCTAGGTAAATTTAAGGCCATACCAACAAGAGTTGGTGTAAACTCGCAAAACTGTTTCTTGTTAGCTAATTAAGAACCAGATTTAATTTTTGAAGAAAAAAATTAAATGTGGTGTTATAAATTAACAGCCATTTTCCCTTCCACTACTCAATGTTCCACAAATAAAAAAATGGAGGAGTAATGGAAAGAATTGATAAACTGACTATTTTGAGGCCAATAAATTCCATCTCTGTTTATTACTACTTTCTGTGATGGTTGGTTATGACTAACAGATTTTACCAACAGGTCTTGCCATGCCTAAAACGTCTCTAAAAGCAACATGGAATACTTACCTGTGCTTCATTAGCCTCTTTTTTCTTTTATCAGGATCATTAGAACCCAAACGATCTTGGAGGAACCAGCATCACTCTAATATTCAAATTAATTTTCTGGCTCAGCTTCTTAATATACTGTTCTTACTAAGGGTACACTTCTAAGAGGAATTTATACACACAAAATCCCAATGTCACAGGGATTTTCCTGTGTAAAATACATTAGTTCAATACAAAGCAATATGGATTATTTTCTATACATTTGTATCTGCCAGGCATGTGAAGTCCAAATAAGGACAAATAGAAGGGGGATAAAATCACATATGAATAAATGATCTTTCATGAATGAAAAATAAAGAGGTTTTCAAACACTGAGTATGTACATTCAAATCACCCTGAAGCAGGTCTACTATATGCAACAAACACTGTTGAGACAGGGGAGGCACTAGAAAGGTAACATTTTTATTTGAAGTAACCTTGAAGAATCTGGTCAAGAGTATATTACTCTTCACTTGTTCTCACATAAAAAACATCCATTTCCAGGCAATTCGTGTTTCCTTTGTGCACAAGTTCTACTATCTTGCATATTAACAGACTATGAGAGCTTTTTTTGTAGAAGGCTTGGATTTCTTAGGATACTTGCCTCCAAAATATGTCATAAATAATGTTTTAATGAGGTAGGCCAGTAGGTCTCCCTTAGTGAGATTAAACTTCACTTTCTTCATTAGTGACATATTTCACGTGTCACTTCAGAGTGGGCAACACTGCAGTAAAGCAGCATGTTAAATCCTGATTTTAGATTAGTATCATAGAAAATATGTGCTCAGGCACTTTTCGCAGCAATGCAAAATGAAGTAATAAGCTGTTCAACATGCACAACTGAGATTTATTTATTACAGAACTCTACAGAAAGTGATGCACTTCAACAGGCTGGACTTTGGGCAGCAAGTCACTGAGAGAGTCAGACTGCTTGTGTCCAAGTACCAGCAAAACCTTGAAGCACCTAAAGCAAGTAGTCAGCTCCTTCCTATGGGCTAAAATGTTTATGCAGTTACACAGCAGAGCCTGGTTCACAAGGCTGGACATGTCCCAGTCAGACACAAGAAAACAGGATTCAGGGAACTGTTTTGTCATCCAGAGGCAGACAGAACTTTAGTGCTTTGTTTATGAAAAAGACAACAGACCCTTGATAGATTATCTTGATAGACCTTTGGGCAGAAAAGACTCTGAAAAACAAGGAAAAGAATCCGTTTTCCAGACAGACCACAACGTCAGGGCATTGCGCTGGAAGAATCAGGGTCTAGCTCTTCCTTCACTTTGACAGGTTTGAGCGGTCAGCTCAGGAAGGTGCTGTAATCAGTACCCTACAGGGTGTCATAGGGAGTGAAAGGCAGAGGACTTTGCTTCTCACAAAGCTGGATCTTTGTACAGCAAAAATAAGGCACAGAATCAGACTGTTTTCAGATGTATTTTTCTGCTTCATAAAACAAAAACCCTCTATGTTAAATTCTGTAGCTCTGTTTTACTTAGAGTGCTATAAAACATAATGAAAGATTTGTATTACTGCTGCATCAGACACCTTTCAGAATAGGTTTCTCTTTTGACAACAGTGAAGATTTAAAGTATACAAGAACTAACTGTAAAAAAAAAACAGGAAATAAAACTGCAAAAAAGATTATGAGACTGTCTTTAAGTATGGTTTTTGCAGTATGTTTTTTCATTAAGGTAGCCTACTATTACACATATTTATATGAACATGAGTGAGGCCAGAAAGATAGTAAGGAATTATCAAAATACTAACTTTCACTAAGTATTACACTTGTGTAGGAAGCACCAGAATACAAATACAATGTGTACACTTATAGCACTACTGAGACTTCGTGTATACAATGAGTACAACTTAAGTACAATAATTACGATTTCAAATACGCAAAAAAAAGAACATAAATGATACATGGATCTTCCGGATCCAGCTTCCAAAGCAACACATCACCTTCAAGTTTCACATTTAAATTACAAATATACTTATTTCCAGTCCTCATTTTAGTAAAGAAAAACTTGAATATGAGAATAAAATTTTACTACGTTGACAGATAGACCTAAGGCATATTCTCAGGAAAAGCCAAGCTCACCAAATGTACTCTGGTAGATGTAGGAGGCTAAGCAGATTCTGCAGACAAAATAAAGAGACAGAGAAGGAAGCTGTCACCATTTCAGCACAGGCCACACCCAGGCAACCCTATTAACAGCACTGTGCTCTACTTGGTTCAGCTGTGAGCCTCTGCACAGGGAGTAGCACTGCAGAGGACAGCAGGTGTAATCGATGGGGAGCTGATGCAGGTCACCCCAGAGCATGGTGTGAAGATTGTGGCATGCAAATGAGCATACCCAGTCTTTAACACTACTATTATTGACCTTTCTGGGCTGTACAGCAAGGTGAGGGGCATAAAGCACCCTCGGAATAGCACCTACAACTCCACACTGCTTTAACCCAGCCAAGGGCAAGAAGTCCAAATCCACATGGGAAAAAGCAATAATGAAAAGCAAGGACTGTGTTAAGAGCAGGAGATGTTTTATGAAAAGCTAACAAACCTAGTCACTTGAGCATTTTGTATCAAAATCCATTTGGCCCCATACAAGCACCACTCTCTACCATGTGATACATTTTTTTCTCATCCTTACTACAGAGGGTCTAGGCACGTTCATGGGAGCAACGCCATACATCTTACTTGTGAGATTCTGTTCCAAAAATGGCATAGTATTCCAGGACAGACAAAAGAGCTATTTATCTCCCTGAAACAAAGGTTTACCATTCAGATGAGCAGAAAGAGGGGAGAGGAAAGTGTGCAATAGTGAATGCTGCTATTTTAACACACAGGTTAAGATATAAATGCAGCAGGACCTACAGAGCATGCATTCCCTGACAGTCAGTAGATAAGTACTTTCTCAACTTGTTGTTTGTCAGTTGTGTAATGTGTTTCCTTATTCGTGCTTTGGTTAATCTAGACGCTCCTGTTTTTTATCCAAGTCGTTATTTCTTACAAACATATGGCCATCTAGGTGATGACATTGATTGCAGAAGGTGAGAAGAGAAGAAGAACAGTCAGAAGCTGACAGGAAATTCTGCATCTAGGTCAATAAAATCTCAGTTTTATGGTCATGCATAGATACTGAGCAATAGGACCAAATAGCATAGTATTTAAGGTACAACTTTTTTCATAAGATGAAGCATTTTAAAAGACTTTTAGAGGATCCTACCCATCACAGCCCTCTGACAGCTGTGATGAGAGTGAACAAAGCCAGTTTAAAGTGGTTTTGACAACCTTCCCCATGTCATGAAGTTAGGCTTGTGGCCAAATGTAGTGGTTTATCCACAAAACAACTGAGGAAAACAGTAAAATCCTTTGTCTAATTCTGGCAATGTTTAACAGCTGCTGCAACCACTGGACAAAGACAAGCCTAGAACACTTTCATCAGCTGGTGCTGTTCATGTTTTCTTGCCATTCTTTTCTCAAGAACTTTGCTCAGGAAAGGGGAAGGAAAATCAGATTGTTAATGTTACGACTAGAATTCAGCAATTTATATTTAAGCACTTGCTAGATTATTGTATGTTTCACAGTGTTTGGGACATCAGCTTCATTGAGATTATCCTCTATAAAGATGGAGGAGCTCCTTATTTGCTTGTTGCTTTCCTTGCTAAAACACATAATGCAAGAGGACAAATGTCAAAAAAATCCTGAAGTGGATCAAGTGTCATCTGCCTCAAGACTTTTATATTTCTATCTCAGTGAGGACAAGCCCAAATCAATAGAATTGTCCAAATTTCTATTATTTTTAAATTGATTCATAATTTTGTATGCAAATTGTAGCTTTAAATAAGTTCCATATTCTGAACCTTGTAAATAATATTTTACCTAAAACATTATGAATTAAAAATATAAAAGCAAGTTAGAATTATAAAAAAAAATCATAAACACTGATGTGATTTGATAGATTTGTTTTCACAACAGAGCACAGTGTAAAATATGATTCCTGGTGTGACCTCTGCCTCTTACTTCTTTCAAGAACAACAACACAGTTATAGTACATCTGTAATGGATGTTATTTTTTTTCCATTTTGCCTTCTGCTTTTCTGTTTTGTAAAAGAAACAGATAGCAGCAGGATGATAGAAAAAAAGAAAAAAAAGAGAAGAAAAAAGAAAAAAAACATAGCTTTAATCCTTTCCTGACTGGCAGACTGGAAAGCTCTAAATTATTTAACAAAAGACATAACTTCTAACAGCATAGAAGTGACACATAGAGAGGAAACCTTCAAACTGGTGAGAAAACACACAATGAAAAGTGAAAACCACATTCAGCTGTATGCCCTTCGTCCCAAACAGCACTTCATTTCCTCACTACAGAGTTTCTTCTGTCACAAAGCTCCACCACTTTGTGGCAATTGTTACAAATGATAAAGCATGTTTTTCCTTTCCATAATTTGCAGTTTCAAGAGTGAAAGTGTTTGAAGAACACTGACTGGTATCAAATGTGAAAGCAACTAATACTCAGCCAGTTCTTCCAGACTCAAAGTTCAGGCAACAAAAAGTAACCAAGGCATGACAGACAATGTCTTTCTAGAAAGAAAAAAAACCCCACTTTTCTGACTAAGAAAGAGATGGAAAAAAAGTCCTATCAACTGTAAATCTTTGAAAAATTTCTGTCACACTGCTTTTCAACTGATAATTGGATTTCTACAGAACTTTTCCTCCACCCCCATAATAGAAACACATGCTTTCCACAGTGGTTTCCAACTTTCCATTGAAGAATTCTTTAAAACTGAAAATTTTCTGCAGATAGTGTTTTCCAGGTTTGGGTGTTAAACAAAGTCAGAGTTTTCTCAGAAAAACATTAATGAAAATATTTTTCCTTGTCCCTATTGCCATGATTACCATAGCAAAAACTAAGGTCAGCCAGAAAAATCTGAGTAGGTGCACCAATGATCTCCTGTTCCCCCAGCAGAACAGGAAGCTAGCAGGAGGTTTTAAGAAGTTCCCTGACTGGAATGCGTAAATGCATCTGGTCAGCTATACCATCAAAACATTTTTCTAGTGGAGACCTCTGTTAAAAATTTCATTTTGCATTGGGTTTGCTGTAGCAAAATCCCAAACTATAACCATAGAAGTTCCCAACCCCTTTTTCTAGGAGTTTCATTTCAGTGTGGCAGACCAAGGTACTTACAAGTCTGTGGGAGCTTTAACTGTGCTCCACTTAATGCCACATACTTCACCACATAAACCTATTAGTCACAAGACAATCAGAGTTGCCACTGGTACTGAGATCTCAGTTTCATAATTCACACATGTCATTAAACACTGTGTTTGTACACTCAAAAGGGACAGACCATGCAGAGCTATGCCACCCCCAGAGTTGCCTGCTTTGAGCCTTTATATCCATGGGACACAGGTGCCCGCTAGACGAGCTGATAATCTGGAGTTACAGAGGCACACACAGACATGCAGCCAGCATACTGTACGACTAAGTGGCTGCATCCCAGACAGAATCAGACAGCTCTGCAAACCCAGGGGAATAAGAAGAAAAAGAAACTTCAGTTAAACTATAACACACAGACATTAAAATGAAATTTAAGTGTGACGTAATCCACAGGTTTACTGAATTTATCGTTGTATTTTAAGCAGCTGTAACAAACTTAGATCATTACCACAAGACTTGGAGTCAAATTTGAACTGCCTGCTTTTGCACGCACAGCCTCGCCCAAGCCTAATACGTTTCCTCTGTAGAGGGGATAACTTCCACACATATAACGATGATATAAGTCAGCTTTTCTCTTCCAGAGCTGGACCTACCTCTCTGCTTGAGGATGCGCTCATGCATAACAATAACAACCACATGCACAGCTGAACTTGGCGATAATCTTGACCTGGTGACTAACCCACACTGTAGACACACATGTGCATGCTCCTGGGCAGGCTGAGGGTAGGACTAGTCCACCTTTCTGAGGTTACTCCATGAGCCATCTTTCATGAGCACGCAGAGTGGATTCTGGTCAGGAGCACCAGCAGAGAAGCATGCAAGTCTGAAGGACACAACATATACGTAACTGACTTTGAGGCAAAGGAAACCCCTGAAGAGCTATGATGTGGATCAAAGCAACATTTAGGTGGATTTTACAACCTAAACATGTATAGGTAGAAGTATAGGTAGCCTGAAATTCATACCAGAAATTATTTTTTTTTGCTGTTCAATCTGTCATTTGTTAAAATGCAGGAACTGCTCACCCAAAATATATCATAACTCGTATCCTGAGTGCTGTTTGGGAATAGTGCCTGACTAATTCATGTTACATGGTGACCATAGCCACTGTAGATCTTCAATAAAAATTTAGTAGTGCTATTAGCGTTATGTGTAATTGTTCATTATTTCTCAAATATTAACCAATTATCTAGGAGTCTCAAAGTGCATACAGATAGTTCTACCACACAAACACCTTGGGAGGTAATTACTTTTTCATTTTATCAGTTTCTTTCACCTAAATGTGGCATCTCTTTTTCCACAGTTTAGACTTAATGAAAAAGCACCACCAACAGAGACAGTGGTCAAAGAACTGCATGAGTTTCCAGGAAGGGGAACATTTATCAAAAAATACTGTATGGTTAATGATAGTATGTATGGCTAAAGAAGCCTGTAATATATAACAACAATAAAGTTGGATTAGTGTATCAAAAGTTGTTTGGACAAGATTCAATTCCATTTTCAAGCAACTTCAATTTCCTTTCACATAAAGTCTGTGAAATACTTTATGTGACATGTTTATGACTAGCTGTTTTTATGAATGTTATAATTGCAGACCCCTATGAAGGCTGAGAACAGTGTTACCCCTTCAGCAAGCTAAAAAGCAAACAGATGAACACAACTATTATTAGGTATAGTAGAAGACACTAAACCCCCATACCTCAACTACATTGCACCAGATGACCGCACTATATGGTATATCCTATAATACTTGGGATTTTTGCAGCTCCCGATAACTAACACCAAAGTTATACTAAAGTTCAAGTGTAGGCAATAGGTATGAAATTTATAATTTCTCTCTGACTTATTAGGTTTGTTTTAGTAGCACATTACACAGTCACACTTCAGAAATCAACCATTGGATTTACAGTTCACGAGCTGTTAAGTTCTGCTTAAATTTTCTCTTCGGAAAAGCTCATAATATGCTTTAGAGAAATATTGTTTTCCCTGTGAAGTGTCTGTTTTACTTTATCATTTAGATAGCTTGAGATATTTAAGCATTATAGGCTATAACCTGGCCCTGAACATACACTTTTATTGACTAGTCATTGCAACAACAGAGTACAGCTCTACACAAGTATTTTAAACCAGGACACAAATCAGAATCATCACCTCTCATGAAAGCGATACAAAAAAGCTATGTCATCTGTTCTTACAACCTGGATACAAGTAAATAAGGTATCAGTAGAGTTTATTGCTTCATATCCATAAATTGAACCAAACCACACTTCTGAATCTTACAGGTAAAAAGCCAGACAATGACTTAAACAAGGAAACAAGATGTAATCAAACTGTAAGGCTCTATAAGTTTTACAGATCTCCACAGCTCTGTATCCTAAGGAATAACACAAGTTACATGCCTAAGCCCATCAGGACAACTTCTTCTTCACAGAAAAGTTTGGTTGGAAGGGACCTCTGGAGGTCATCAAATCCAGTCTTCTGGTTAAATCAGGATGAACTTCAAAACTCAAGTAGGTTGTTCAGGGCCTTGTCGCAACTTGCGACAGTTGCGTCCTGCCCTTCCTCTGTGCATGACCATAACCTGACCAAAGAATATTGTTGACTTTTTCTGACTGCTGCCTGCACGCACAGCTTTCACGACTCCTGTATACGTCACAGATTCACTAACGTTATTTCAAATTCACCTTCTCCATACTTTGTGAAGTTTTTCTTCTCTGGACTGTGATGGTTTGTGTTGTAGGCACGTGACAAATTAATCCAAAATAAAAAGAAGCACAAACCTAAACAGTATTCTATTTCTGTCTTCACCTCAAATTCTTCAAAGTGCTTCCCTGACACACTAAGGCATTTTTCACTCTAAAAGTTATAGATCTTCAAATAGCCTCTTAATTCACAGTCCTCACCCCACCAAACCCTCCCAGACCTAGAAAGAAAGAAATGTCTCAATTGAGATAGACAGACATTTACATTTATGGTCCAAGTCAAATAACTACATTTTGTCTACACATGCATTTTTAATTCGTCACTGATCTCTGGCTCACAAAAGTCTGGATGAATTTTGCATGCTGAAAAATCACTTTCACTGGCACTTTATCAAGCGGTTTCATCCTTTTAGTGAAGACCAGGATGCAAATTATTACATTTATATTCCACTGAAACATTCCCCTTCAAGTAAAATGGTTACAATTGTAGATGTTAATAACAAAAACACCTCAATTCCTGAGACTGCTTTGTGGGGAGAGAATAATTACTGTGACTGATCACAGAACAAATATTACAGTGCATTTTATTCAGTAACTTTACTGTGTTACCTGTACATCCCTACTAATTCATCACCTCTAGGTCTACTTCTAACTTTCCAGCACTCTTAGTACTTTAAAAGTTTCCTATTAAAACAAAAACAAAACTTGAAAAAGCATTTTCCTTTCTTCTCATCTGCATTTTACACTACAAGATCCAGGATGAGTATTATTGACTATCAGCTTTTAAAGGAATACCTATCATACTTATCCATTGAAAATCCTTAAGAAAGGACACAAGTGGACTGACTGTAATTAAACAGTGCTCTCTTGGAAGATAAAAAGCTTTCTTTACTTCCAATAAAGAATTTCTTGAAATTCCTTTAACAAGAAAACCCCCACTTTCAAACGATCATTATTTACATCAAAATGTGACATATGTAAAATATAACCAAACATATTGCAACATATACCTTCCCAGTAGTATTCTTACTGTCAGGATGGGTTAATTCACCAACTCATAGAAAGAAACCTCTTAAATATTTAGTGATACAGCCTCTACATCACACCATCATATATATATAAAAACTTCTGGAAAAATAATGTAGAATAACATTAAGATTAGAAAGTCAAACACTGAAGTTTTGAGGTGTGAGTATTAAAGCTGCCAGTAAAATTTTAATTCAGGGCTCTTGCATATGTGATTTTTTAAAATAGTGTTCAGTTAATTAATCACATGCCACTCTCCACAGAAGATCGTCACTACATTCAGCATGCAGAATGGCTGACACTAGGATATTGAGATAAGGTTTAATACTTTGCTTTCTTCACTGTGTGCCTCTCCCAACTTTTATTTTAGCTCACTCTTCAAGTCCCACTCTGAACTTAGACTTTTCCATTTTCCCATAGGTGTTTTGCTATGTCACCATAAAATAAGAATTTATTTTCAAAATGGCAATGTGAAGCTGAGAGATGTAACTGTCTTCACTTTAGAAAGTGCTGATGCTCACAGACACTCATGTCAGAAATTTACAATGATTTTAAGTATACGGTCTGAGATACCTCACACACTAGTTTTCAGAAACACACCAGAGTTCTTCTCTAAAGCACAGCATCCATTGTCTTCACTCGTCAGTGCAGCTGCTCCCAGTACTGTGGCACAAGGTCAGCATAGGTGCACAGAAAATGAGGCACATACAATTAGAGATCCCTTGTGAAAAGTCTGGTGTAAGGAGCTTGCTAAACGTCGTCACAGGGCAGTACAGAATTTGGTTGTCCAGGGTGGAATAAGGCAATAGCAAGACAGCATCACCTCTCTTCATCGGCTGTAATTACAAGCTACGTTCACTAGTATCTTCTCATTTCTGCACTAATGTGGGGGTGAAGGTGACAACAGCTTTATTAATGACAGCGTTGGTTCATCTCTGTTCTGTGCCACAAGCAAAGACGTTCATTGGAAAAACAGTCAACAATCACATGAAAGAATGCACCTAAATCTGCCACAGTACTTCCACACTGAATTCAGGACTTGCAGTTTAGGGTCCTGCCTCCAAAACTACAACCCCTGGGAAGTGACTGTCAGCTGCCAGCTAATCCTAGAAATACTTAAGGTTTCATTATCACCTTCTCTTTCATCATTTTTAACTACAGAGCTCTGCAGGCACCTAGACCAAAACGTGCCAAGTCTTTATAGTCTGGGCAACTCAGCAACCAGCTTGCGCCAAGGCCCTTGTCAGTATCTAGAAGCCATGCATTTGTCTGCTGACGTCTCCAAGGGCTTTGCCTCAGCCAGTGCTCTCAAAACACATTTAATATGCTCCAGAATTATCAGCTTCTCACAAAAAGCAACTTTACAGTCAGGAGGAGCTCCTCCTCCGGTTAATTTTAAGAAGTATCAACTCCTTTTTTCCTTGTAAATATCATATAGTCCCCTGTCTCTATGAGGTGGTTCTGAGCTGTGCATCCTAAATGTATAAAAATACCTCATTTCACTTCTAACAATGCAGTTAAACTGCAGAAATTAAGATGCACCCCTGTTCCAACCCATTCCTAGGTCTTAGCTCCAGGCAACAAGATGCTAATTGGGCTGTTCAGCATGCAAACATTTTGAATCTCATTCCAAAGTACATGATGTTCTTATTGGGTGATTAATGAGAGGCCAGTGTCTTTGCTTCTGAGATTAATTCTTTCTGTACATTTTCACTACTAGTGTAACATTCTTTTAATTTCTGTGGCACTGTCAGATAATTGACTGCTTCTTGATCATTTTAATGGGAAACTTTTCAGCAAATCTAATGTCATGGGCTTAAGAATAATAAAAAAAAAAACAAATGACATTTTCCTCGGTTTTCTCTGTAGCTCCATTTACTTTCATAAAAAGTTCAAATTCTTATATTAATCTCTTTCAGATGGATACTGCCTGTTTGGAGAGTTCAATTTGCAATGGGGTCTGACACTGTTTCTGCACTTTTTTATCAACTGTCTATTTCTCTTCCAAAAGCTTTCTTCACATGCCTTTCACTTCTAGCATCAGGCAAGTTTTACAGTTGGTGGTGAAGAATTGTTTCTCCATCATAAGTAAGTATTTTGCAACTTCAAAATAAGTGGCAAATATTTAGAAAATCTTAAAAAGGTATAACAAGAGATTTGTATTAATTGGTTCCTTAATTTCAGAATATCTCCAAGAAGAAGTTAAACTGGAGCCAGTATTGTCATATTACAATGCATACCTACGCACAGATATCCATATATCCAGCTTCTCCTGGGCAACTGATGGAGGTTGATGCCTTGATGCTAGATGGCAATGCAAAGTTCAAATGCTAAAATATAAGGCTGTCTTCACTTTTCAGTTGTCTCATTCTGTGTCATAATGTATATGGATAGGAGCTGAATTAAGGTTGCTCAAGCAGCTCCAAGTATGGAGGTACCTAATTGTTCAGTGTTTGACTTCACAGCCTTGATAATGATTTCCAGTGTAGTTTTGTCTGTAATCTTCTGGTTTTTCAAAATGTGTAGTGATCTCCTCCTCCCCTGTTGTTTCCATGATATCATTTGGATGCTTACATTGTCCCCATCCTGCTGATGAGCTGGCTTTGGCCTCAACTATGCATGGAACACTCTCAAAGGAGCCCACAGGTATGCACAGAGACTCTTGTCCCCGCTTCCATAAATGAGAATGGGATGCTTTTCACAGTTATTTGCCAGTAGAAAATTTCAGTTTTAAAACCGGCTTAAAAGCACGGCCAAATCTGAGCAGATTTTAACAGGATGGGCAAAAACATATGTCTGACACAATTACATTCTTTAGCCAAACTTCACATCTTTGCTCCAAAGACAGTGGACTCTAGATAAAGAAATGGTCACAGAGAGGGTCATCACATTGATTTTTGGCACAAAAAAAAATAAAAAGATCATTTATTTTTTAACAAGGCAAAATCATAGCTTCACTTTCAAGAGTGGCTGAATTCTCAGTTCCATACCTGCCCTTGCTCCACCTTCCTGTCTCACCTTCTTCTTGTCCTGCTCCTTAGCAAAAATCAGACAAATTTGGACACTCAGAATGCAAAAATGTCAGAGCAGGGGTTAAAGCTGTGGTGTCGTAAGCACTGGAAACCAAGACCTTACTTGAAGTGCCAAGAAATCTTTATAATTACAAGAAAACTTGTTAGAGAACAGTAAGATCTCCTGTAATTTAACTTTGGCACTAAAAGAGGCAAGAAATTTACCTAATTTTTGATTATTGCTTTACCCCTACCTCAGTCTGCAACAAATAACTGGAGCTCCGATAAAGCTGAATACATGAAATCTATGAAGTTAAGAATTAACACAGTGAGAAAAATATAGCATTTTTCCCATGCAGTAACACAAAGCTGACCTTAAATGACTGTGGCAATTTTCAGTGATTCCAGCTTATTTCTGCTTATATTTGAATTTTTTTTTCCTGCATAAAATGAATATATGTATTAAAATATATATTTATACATAAATAAAATTTATAAATCAGATTACATATAAAATTTTAAAAGCAGGTGACTTAATATCAGACTATTAACACAGAGGGTTAATCAAAACCTATGAGTTGGATTGCTGTGTTTTTCATTAGGTCCTTTACAGTTTGATACTTTTCATCATCTTTTCCAAAACTGAAACAACATTCTCTTCGGAGACCACTGTGCATAATAATGTGTCAATTTTCCTCAGAAAATATATTATTTTAGGCTCTCAGTATAACTGGTATATAGTTTACTGCTTTGGCCTAAGAATTTCCTTCCTGCACCATGGAGAAACACTGCACGGATAAGGCTGAACACTTCTTTGATTGCCCTTTCATCTCGACAGAAGCAATGCAAAAGCACATAAGTGGCACCTACTGAGAACAGTAATGGACTTATTTCCTGGATTTTAAATCTTGACAGAGCATTTGGAATCTGGATTCAGATGAAGACCATGAAAAATGCACAAATCCAGACATCTCACTCTGTAAGATAATAATAACAATAATAAAAAAATCACTTGCCAAGCGTCTTTTGAATAGTTTACCTACATTTCTTACTTCAAAGAATTAAGAGTCTCATTTTAATAATTCTAACTGACTAGGAAAAGGAGCCCTTTTATTATTGCAGGCTGCACTTATTAGGCTAACATCTTGAAACTGGTTTTGGTTAGTGTGTAATCATGAAATATATTGAGATTGGTCAATATATAATCACAAAGGAAATAATTTGTAGTTGTCCTGGTTTTGTATATCTGCAGTGTTTAAACAGATACCTATGACTTTGCAGTGCAAGTTTGTGCCTGTATGGGTGGCTTCAATGAAAGAAAATTCACCTTGAAGTGACTGACTTTGTAATGATGTTCCCCGTGAAAATCATTCTGCTCAGTTCTGGAGAAAGATTGTCTGAATGAGGCAGCACCTGATGAGCTGAAGGCTGACAGGGAGAGGGTGCCCCTCATTCACAGACATTTCCTCTGATATCCACCCCAAGCTTGAGAGGTTTTGTTTTGGCACAAGATGATAATCGTTATGAGAATGGGAGGTTCACAGGCAGAGCTGGGTAGTGTGAGAGAAATGCATGACATGAGATGAGACAGACGTCTGGCATCAGAGTTGGTGGATAATTTGTTTAAAGATGGCACCGCAGACAATCTTGGATAACCCTGTACTGATGTTCTGATGTAACCCATTTGGTAGCTGCTTTGGGATATGTGACAGGAACAAAAGCAGCCTCTGTGCAGATGGGGGCAGGCAAAAGGGTTCAAGCCTTTATCCTGAATGCAGTCATGAACCACGGGCACACCAATATGTAGGGTCATATAATAAATCCACTCCTACAGCTGGGAAAAGACTTATAGCTCACCCATTAACCTTTTCCCCTATTCCTCCAACACTGGATCCACTATTCACGTTTCTAAGCTGGTCCTCCAAGGATCCTAAATCTGGTGCATGCATCAAGGAATCAGAAAAACACTGTGGTACAGGGGTAGGAACATGATCAGTGATGGTACTGTAAGAGAAGGTCAAAAGAAAGTGATTCAAAGCCCTGGAGGTGTCCCAGTAACCCTGTTCCAAATCAAGACGGCAGAGCAAAATGGTGTTCCTGGAACACATTGGGCTCAGTCCTGAGGCTGTCCTCTATATCATTCCTCAGTGCTCTGGTAGGGGCCAAACAGGAGTAAAAGTTAGGTCCAGATCATTCCGTTTCACCAAGTTGTTCCCACTTTCAGTCACCTTTTAGTATAACAGATGTCATAATCTTTCTCCTACATTCAGTTTGACTGAGGAAGAAATTTTAGGTGTGTGCAGAGTCTACTATTCATAATTTAATTTATAATGTGTACATAAGTAAGAACGCATAAATAAAGCGTGAGTTATGCAAAATTGTCAGGACTGTTTTGGTTCAGCCATCTAGTGAAATACGGAATGAAATTTTCCTCTTTCTGAGACAACAATGGTAGCACTTTGGGGTGCTTAATATCCGTGTAACCTACAGCTATTATTATATCCACTTCCAAGATTTCCTTTATAACGATGACATTTTCCTGTGTCACTGTCTGAATTCAAGTGAGTAAAGTAGCCTGGGTCTGGTGTGGGCAGAGACTAAAGGGAAAAGGAATTGAAGCTATGCTTTTGTGGTGGTCATAGCTGAAATTTAGCCAGCTGAACTTTTGAAAGATGGCAGATACTATTGTTGAAATTTCAGATGACATATTCAACTGAACAACCTTATATTTTCCCATTTCTAACTTTAGTGATTTTACTAAAAACAAACAACTAATAAAATAAAAGAGTACATAAATAATGGATGCTTGGAGCACCAGTGACTCATGTAGAGTTTGAGAATTATTCATAGTAAATAAACTATAAGATGAATTTTTCCTTTTTCTGTCGGCAAATTGTCTGTGAACAGTTCATAATTTTCTCAGGTTTATTTATTTGAAATTAATCAATTAATTATTCATGTGACTCATTCAAGGCTGTATCTTATTCTGAAAGAATTAATTGGAAATCTGTAATAATAGGGAATTATAGGGTCATGATTGCCCAGATATTTCACCGAATTTATTTCTGCTCTAGGTCAGCTGAGTGAAATTTCACCTCCGGTTTCCAGATATCCATGTCTGTGAATTTTAAAATCCTTTGACAATAATATTCTTCAATATTTGCTTGTAAGTTCCATACATCAGTGAACATTCCTATTAGTAAATCTCTGTGTTAAAACTATTTGTAGAAATCAAACAAAATGAGTGAAATAAAAAAGACTAAGTATTGAAGGAATATTTTGCAGGAGCTGAATTTTTATTGACAGTGAATTTTTCAATAAGCTTTGTTCATTGCTGATACTCACACAAGCATGCGCTTACTAAATGGTATAAACATTCGGCAAAGCAGCAAATGTGCTGGTTGTGCTGTGACTCCTGATGGGAAGAGGAATGTTGCAAAGCTAAGGGATAAAGAGAATGAGGCTTCAATTCCTTAGTCCTTCGGCCATAATTTCAGATGCTGAGTACCAGAACTCCCTGATTGACATTCAACTCATTGAAAGACAAGCTGAAGTCAAAAAAGGCACAAGAAAGGGCAACAACAATGGCTACAGGAATAAAGCAGTTGCCTTGAGAGAAATAAAAAAAAAATCTAAAAAAGATGGAACTTCATTTTGGAGAGGAGAATACTAAGGAGAAATACAAATGAAGTTTAAAAAATCATTACAATTATGGAGTAAGATCAGTGAGAATCGTTATTTAGCAAATTCTTAAAATCTAGAATTTCAGACCTCTCACTGAATCTAGTAGGAGTTCATCAAAACCAGATGGAAGAAATTACTTTTTTTTACTAAATAAGTAGCAAACTTTTGAAATGTGTTGTCATAGGATATTGTGCAGACAGATAGCATCAGTGTTTCAAAAAGAGATTAGATACATTCAGGGACACAGTTTCATAAACAGACACTAGAGAGGATATGCAGGGACGTATACTACTCTATCCCATACCCATATGTATCACGTAACCAATGACTGTGAATCCCAGGAGAGGAAAAAGGCAGGTGGCCGAACTCATGTGTTCTGGCTAAAAATCATCCCCAACTGCCAGCGTTAGAAACAGGCTATGGTGGAGGATATTGCTCTCACTCAGTAGGATGTTTATCGTGTTCGTGTAGAATTTGAACCTTTTCTAGTACTCCTGCTTTCAGTTTGTACATTTCTGCTCAAAACTAACATTTGTTCCCTATGCACAATCAATCAGTTTCTTGTGATCAGGTAGCATAAGGCAGAGGTTATTAAAATTTCAGCGCCTTCACAGAGCATGGCAAACCCTTATATCTGCATATGTTCCTTAAAGATTCTGCAGGGATTTACTGAGGCATATTCATTCCACATCTCCTTCCCCATATGAACTCTGTACAGTTTCACAGTCTCAATAAACTCTGGATCTTTAGGTGTTAAAGCCTGCTGTTTGTGAAAGATGAAGTAATAATTTTATTCAGTGAGCAATTTCTGTCTTTAGGGATTGTCTCATCCTGTATTTTATTTACTGGACATGGGAACTGCACATGAACAAGTCCTAACCAGTGTTCTTGTACTGATGTAGCTCTGCCTGAGGTAGCAATGAGGGCAGACCAGAGGAATCCTGAATGAACCACATTCTACCAGAGAATATGGGTCTGTCACTATTGAAATGTACTTTAAAAGTATGGTCAGCTCACTCAGTAGTTCCTTAGAAAAAATATCATGAGGACAAAAGCAATGGTACAAACATTGTTTTAAGGTCACATGGTTCAAAGCAAGCTCAGTTTTACAAGCACATTTAAAGAAAAAAATTCTTCCAGGTTCCATAGTTGACATTCTCTCCCATGGATGACAGAAAGAGAGAAAAGACACAGTTTTGCGTTCATGCCTTATACTTTCTTGCTCATGACATAATCAAGAAAAGCAGGGAACGCCAAACAATTTTATGCCACTCATTTCTCTCATGGTTGCAGAGGAAAATAAAAGTGACTCTTGAAGTCTCACCCATTCCCAAATCTCTAACTTCTCAAAGCAACATAGAATCCACAAATTCACATACTACTGAACCAAACAGCTAAAAAACACCCAAACCTTTTCCACTTTACCTATCAGTGAGGAGCTGATTATACTGTTCTGGTTTTTTGACTGTAAAAAGTACTAATGACTTTGCTACTTAGGCTGCAAGAAAAACAAAGTTGCTTTCCCTCCTTAGCCGTGTGAAATAATACCATGTCTCTGGCAGTGAAGCTCTGAACGCAAGCCTGCAACAGCAACACTTCAACACATTTCATGCAGTTACATAAATTTTCTTTCTTGTCAGAGAGATGTTTTCAGTTTAAGGCATACATTTAGGCTATGAAGCAACTGAGATGATGCCTCTGTGTTTATATTTCTTCAGAGAGACACTATAACCAACTTTCAATACAGAGGTCAAGCATCAAAGGCAGTTACAGGTTGCTGGCATTCATTTGTCTTCTGGGTACAAAAGAGAACACTTACTCACTTTGAACATGGGCGAGCTGAAGCAGACTTTAAATTAGCGTATGTTAGAGGTTAGTTCAAAGAGCATGGAGTATAGCACCATACTACTGGTCTATAAATGGAGGGAAATACGTAAGAACAGAAAGAGAAGTGAAAAAAAACAAAACACATAAAGTCTGCAGAGGTGCTGTTACAAGTAAGAGAATAAAAATTTTAAAAGCATGAAAACTTTTACTGACACTGTAATTAAACATATATAGTGCAGATTAAATTGCAACCTTGTGTAAAATATTAGCTGATTTAACACCAAACCTTTCCCTAATCATGCTAACAGGAGAAGAAAAAGAATGAAGTAGCTCATTGCAATGCCTCTTCCTCCCCAGCTACTTTGCTTACTCGTTACCATCAAGAGGGCTCCAGGCAGAGCACTAGAAGCAGGAGTGTAGTTACCTGGGAAAGCAGTACCAAAATCTGAATGCCCTGTAGTATTTGAGTGCTTTTAGGGTTCAGTGAAAACTGAAGAGGTTTTTCAGCATGGCTGGACTTAATTTTAGAATTAGATTTCTAAATTCTGATTTAACTCTATTCTAATTAAATGCCTAAATTCCATTTTGGGTCTAGGACAAAAAGATTTCAGACGCTTCCTTTGTTTCTGTAGTGTTCTCTGTTCCTCACAAGTTGACATACCATGTACTTCTAGAACTAAAAGTTCTGTATTTGTTTGGAGGTAAACAAAGTGCTTGAATTTTCATTTCAATTAATAAATATTTACTTCTGATCTTAAAGTGTAGTAGTATCTGTATATTCATGGCCCTACAGTTGTGCCTGTAGATACCTATATTTTTGAGGCCATAATCAAGTTCTTCTTTCAGAAATCTTGCAATTTGTTACAGAAATCTTAAAATATAAGCTTTGCCAAGAAAATCTCAGTGTTAACAATTTATTCACTAATGACAGATTAAGCCTCATAAAAGAAGTAAGGTCCAATGTAGTACCTGCAGTTCAGTTATACCTATTTTGAGAACTGAAGTGCTAATTTTAAGTGACACATCACCTGTGAATACACTCTTTGCTCATGGTTGAAGTCACCTATGAAGAGTATAAAAACTTCCATTATTAGACCAAATAGAATCATAGTATAGTTTGGGTTGGAAGGGACTTTTAAATGTCATCTAGTCCAACCCTGCTGCGAAGGGCAGGGACATCTTCAACTAGATCATGTTTCTCATAGCCCCATCCAACCTGACCCTGAATGTTTCCAGGGATGGAGTACCTACCACCTCTCTGGGGACCCCGTTCCAGTGTTTCACCACCCTCATTGTCAAAAATGTCCTTATTGCTAGTCTAAATCTACCCCCTTTTAGTTTAAAACCATTACTCCTTGTCCTATTGCAACAGAGGCTGCTAAAAAGCCTGTCCTCATCTGTGTTATAAGCCCCATTGAAGTACTGAAAGACAGCAACAAGGTCTCTCTGGAGCCCTCTCTTCTCCAGGCTGAACAACCCCAACTCTTTCAGCCTGTCCTCATAGGAGAGGTGTTCCAGCCCTCTGACCATTTTTGTGGCCTTCCTCTGGACCCACTCCAAAAAGTCCAAGTCTTTCCTGTGCTGAGGGCTCCAGAGCTGGACACAGGACTTCAGGTGGGGTCTCACCAGAGCAGAGCAGAGGGGCAGAATCACTTCCTTCAGCCTGCTGGCCATGCTTCTTTCGCTGCAGCCCAGGACACGGTTGGCCTTCTGGGCTGCGAGTGCACATTGGTGGGTCATGTCCAGCTTTTCATCCACCAGTACCCCCAAGTCCTTCTCTGCAGGGCTGCTCTTAATCCCTTCATCCCCCAGCCTGTGTTGATACCAAGGATTGCCCGGACCCAGATGCAGGACCTTGCACTTGGCCTTGTTGAACCTCATGAGGTTCACACAGGCCCATCTCTCAATCCTGTCCAGGTCCCTCTGGATGACATGCCATCCCTCAGGCATGTTGACCGCACTGCTCAGCTTAGTGTCACCTGCAAACTTGCTGAGGGTGCACTTGATCTTGCTGTCTATATGTCATTGATGAAGATATTAAACAGTACTTGTCCCACTATAGACCCCTGAGGGACACCACTTGTCACCGATGTGCATTTGGACATTGAGACATTGACCACTACACTGTAGATGTGACCATCCAACCAATTTCTCGTCCACCGAACAGTCCAACCATCATATCCTTGTATCTCCAATTTAGAGAGAAGGATGTTGTGGCCGACTGTGTCAAAGGCCTTACAGTATTCCAGACAGATGACATCCGTAGCTCTTCCTTTGTTCACTGAAGTCCAGTAATGACCATTCCTGTGTGAACAGGATCTGCTTTCACTTGCTTCTCCAACAACACAACACAGACAGTTGATTTATATGCAAAACTCATTTTTCCTTGTACATTCTCACCTATATATTTATTGTTAACTAAGCAACATATAGAAATTTTGAGTGTCTTTATGTGGGATTTTCACATAATACCTCTTCCCATACATCAGGCATTTTTGTGTTAAAAAAAAGAAAGAAAAAAATTACTTTTTATCCTACTGTAGACTATAACCAGCTCAGCTACGATGAACGAAGCTACTATATTTGTATTTTGTTAAGTGGGGTAAACTCATCATGACAGTGTTCTTAGGTTAGCCAATGGACCTAAACAGGAAATGAAAGGTGCAAGCCAGAAATTTATTGAAAGCTTGGAGCTGTAGGCCTGAAATCATAAAAGGAACTTCTTCTGCAAAGTTCAGCTCCACAACATTTGAAATTTGGCACCCAGCTCCAGGAATGGAATTTGCAAGGTCACATGAAGTATTTGAAACTCCTAAGTACATAAATTAATTATGTATAGAGAAGTGAATGGATTGGGATTCATAGTATACAGCATGTTGAGCACAAAGATATCTAAACTAGCTAATAAGAAACAACAAAAGAAGGACTTGTCTAAAACTCTGCCTCCTTCACGGAAGCCTATATCACTGACTTGTCACTCATACGATTTTTGCATAGCAGCTCCCTGGCTCAAGCTCTGGCCTATGAAATGGAAAACTTCCTCATCCAGTGAGAGGGTTTTACACATTTATCTGCATTATGCATGTATATAGGTACAATGTCACCACCAGCTAGTCTGGTGTTATGGATAAAAATTTTTCCTAGTTAGTGAAATGCTCTGCAATTCTTAATGCAAAATTCATAAGGGAAAAAAAACTGAGACAGGACAAGCATGACTTCTCTTTAGAAGCAGTAAGTTGGTTTGAAAAGCAAATTTTTAAGTGTTATGAAACATATAATAAAATCAATTGCCTGTATTTAGAATTGTTAGGCTCTGACATGCACTTGTATATTGGTTCACTTGGTCCTGCAGTCATATGCATAGTGAGACAATTTCTTCACAAGGTTACCATCTGCATTTAGCGTCAAAGCAAATGGAGTAGTTCTCAGGGTTAAAGAGGACAATACAGCAGCCAACATAGTAGCAGAAACCACAATATAAACACTAAAAGAAAAGCCACAAGAAGAGTATGTACATATTTGAAACAAAGCCCCTATGGTGGAGAACTTGCTTGCACAAAGAGAATACGTAAAATGTTTAGGTGAATAGAATTGAAAAGGTTTAGAGTTTGCCAGGATGCCAAGGGAAGAATATTGGTTTGTGAAACTTATCAAGTCCTGTAGGTCTAGAATCATAACAGCTGAAGAGGATTTTAATGTCATGCTTCAGGGAAGAAAGAAGTTAGAGCAGTTGCCCCAGGACACTTGCATCTCACAGGAGAAACCATTCCATCCTACGACAGAGAATGGAAATTAAGTTTAATAGGCTCACAGCTCTGGAAATTACAGCACGAGGAGAGAAACAAAGGGAATAAGTCTATAAATTGGTCAGTGTAGTCGAAAAAAGCAGATCACACACTTCTACATGGACTTCAGTTAAAGAGACGAAATATTTGTTATTGTCTTAAAGTAGGAAGGGAAAAAGAAATTGTGAGAGAAATGGTTGAAATCACTTGTTTTTCTAAGTTTGATTAATCAGGGAGTTTCAACTGGAGTGCTTAAAAAGTGGGACAGCCATTCAACACTGCTGTGAAAAACACAATTTCTTTAAATCGATTTATATACAGCACCAATGACATTTCACAGGAAAATGCAATGCTTGTTGCTCTAGAACTTATATTAAGGTCTACAGAAATTACATCTTGACTTGGGAAAAGTGGTAGAAGGCTGTGACTGGGGGCTTAAGACAGCTTTGCAAAGAGCTAGAGGAGTTGCATCAAGAAGTCTGAGTAATAGAAGTAACATTTCAGGAAGAGAAGTGAATATAGTAAACTGTATGGGCAGTTCAAAATACAGTCTGGGCCAGCCTCCAGAATTGTCCTCCAGCAATTATAAAAGGGTCTTGCACACTCATTGGAATGATGAGCTACATAGAAAAATGCATGTCCAACCTCTTTGAATCAGCAGCCAGAAAACTGCTGCACAATGATGCTGGATAACTTAAAATTCTTAATGATGTGCTAGATGAGCAGGACGGATAATGAAATACCCTAACACAGAGGTACTATGATAGCAAATGAAAATCAAAGCAGCACTTATGTAAGGAGAGTACAGACATATCACAAATAAGTTTTCACTACCTTACTATACGGTACTGGATCAAAAGAAGAAAGCCACAGGCCCCTGGACTAGCTCAGGACACATATAATACTAATATTTAATGCCTTTAACAGTCTGGTTATACATATTTGAAACATTCCAGAATCATAATATGGCTTGTAAACTGTTCTTATTTTTGTACTTGATTAGGAATAGAATATATGAAAGACTGGATCTTTAAGAGGTTTTATCAAGAAGTTAGAGCTGACTCTCATGCTGAGAGTCCTAGTATATAACATTGATTGGTTAGAAAAAAAAGACCCTGTCAGCCTCCTTGGCTAAGAATGATTTCTGAACGAAACAGCTTTCCCATATGAGGTGATGGTCTAAAAATAGTAATATATATTTACCACATACAGTTTTCTATGAGTGAAGCAGTGACATCAAACACAGTAGTTGTTGTTGGCTTATTTAAAGTTGACTTCTTAATATGGACTCTTCACTCAGTGTGACAGAACACAGTTAAGAGCTGAGCAGTAAAATGCAATAATTTTCCATGCATACAGAAAAAAAAAAATAATAGTAGGCTGAAACATTCCCAGAATTAAACTCATAATAATTCTGAGCAAATGACTGCTTTTAACAGTTATTTACTATATTTTATAGCCCAATGTTAACCGAAGCCATAAAACATAATGACTTGGACTGCAAAAGTGGCAGCACGTTTTAATTTTCATTCCAAAAATACTAATACACACTGGTTTTAACTTTTGCTTTAGTGCTTTGTATTTAATGTGCAGGAATTTGTTGTAAATTGCTATAAAAATTGGAATTAATTTATAAAGCAAAATAAAAGCCAATTATTTCCTTCTGACCCCCTCAACCATCTCCTGGACCCATAAAATAGTTTCTTTTATTGAACTACTCATGAAAAACGTAGTCTTTTTCCAAAGTAAAGTTCTCTGCAGTGATATGCCAAGTGATCTGATCATAATGAGGGAGCTGGGTAACCATGGAGTTTGTTTTCCATCTACTTCATAATTACATTGCTCATAGTTCATGTTTTTAGCCTGCAGCTACTATGAAACCTTTTCCAGCGTGTCTGACAGCCAAATCAGTTTTTCTGTCCTTGGTCTCCACAGCAGCAGTGGTTGGTTGTAGCCTCTCTGATGGGTATCTAAGTGGTCTCCGGCATAACACCTTGTGTCTAATTGAAGCTAAAGTACTGTACAAGGTGAAAATCAATGTGTGGAGGGGAGAGAGAGCAGCAGAAGCTGTCAAATACCATTTCTGACAAGCAGTTTTGGCTGTAAAGGAAACACAGGCCTCTCATAAGATAGAAAATTGTGGTCCCAAGTCTTTGTTTATTAGGTGTTCTCATTGTCGGCCCCCAGGAAAATTAAGTAATTGAGGCAGTTTGTTTATTTTTAACAATGAGCAGAATCACCTGAAAATATGACAGTGACAGTGGCCTTTACTCAGAGATCTGTTGAGAAAAGAATAAAGGAAGGATAAAATGTCTCGTAGCTTTTTGGAACACAGATAGTGAAGAGAACAAGAAGCAGGGAAGGAGGACTTTCTAGATTCACTTCTAACCAACAGGAAAGAGCTAGATAAAAACTGAAGATGAAAGGCAACTCAGATGAGACTGGCAATAAAATGACAAAATTCATTATTTCTTAGGAAGAAAGAAAGGGAAAACAGCACATTAAGACAAAAAAATGTGTGAAAGTGGGCTCTGACAAACTCGGAGCTTTGTAAGTAAACTTCTATGGAAAAAAAATCTAATGACGTAAAAACTAAGTTCTGAAAATTTAGCCTTTGCTTTAAAAATTATATCAAAGGCACAAATAAATTACATTGTGGCAGACAAAGGATAGAAAGTGAAATTAGTGATAATGAGATTTTCAATCACTTAAAATTTAAGAATGAAGAATAGAGAAGTAGAAACTAGGTAATTTATGAATGAATTTAAAAGAATAGTTGGAGCATGAAGAAAAGAATAGAAAAGCCAGGGCTCAAAACAGACAACTGCTGGCAAGAGACATAAGTAGTAAGAAGAACACCAGCAAAAGGTCTGGCCACTTCTCAAGTGAGCAGGAAGCTATCAACATATGATATCAAGAAACAGAAAGTAAATGTAATGTCTTCTTTGCTCCAGTCTTCATTTAAAAGGTCAAGTTCAGTCCAACAGGCAATGCAGTTAATGCTTATGACAAAAGGATAAGGAGTCAGGCTATGGAAGGCTAAAAATGAGCCTGAGATTGCTAAAATTACTTACATGATTTTAACTCAGCTAGGCATGCCCATCTCCTCTACAAGATACGTAAAGAAATAATTTCACTAATGTCAGAGGCATTAGAAGTCCTTCCAGAAAACTTGTGACAATGTGAAGTTTCAGAAGACTAATATAGGACAAATGATATTCACCTTTAAAAGCGCAGGAGGAAAGCAGGAATTACAAGCAGTCAGTTTAACTTCACTCATACAAATGAATTACAAAATTTGTAGAAAGAAGGAAGATAACATGGACAAAAACAAAAGCCAACATAGTAGTCAAATGTGTCTTATTTTCTTCTAGAATAAAAGGAGCCTTTTTGTGTGGATGAGATAGAGTGTCTTGATGTTAATAAAATACACACGATTGTAAGACAGCAAACCGGGGACCAGAGTGTGCTGAAATATTTTAGAAAATTGTATTTTCGCTGCTGAATCAGAAGACAGATACTGCCAACTTCCAAAATGCAAACAGCGAAGTGGAATGGGTAAGTAGGTGTCCTTTCCCAGCACATGCAAGGCCTCAGCCAGAACGGTCTCCAGTACGCGGCATTGTTCAAACAAGGCTTATAAGGAGAAGACAATGAACAGTAACAGGTCTGAGAGAAGGTACTTACAAAGAACGTTTGAAACATTGGGGTTGTTTAGTTTGGAGAAGGTGTACAGAGTAATAAGTACCTGATGTGCAAATGTGACTGAGATGAGCAAATGAAAAAGTTGTTCTCTACACTGACTGTGGGTAGGGAAGAAACAAAGGCTTTTAACTGGCAGAAGAAATTAAGCTCCAGACTAGGAATGAAACATCCTAGTGGGAAGACCAGGTAAGAGCTGGAATCTGTTTCCCAGAGAGACAGTAGAAATTTCAGTTTTTAAAAGCAGATTAGGAAAACATTTTCAACACCATAAGTGAAGTTAACCCAATCTGAGATCAAGTAAAAGGACTGCATAACCTCAGTTTCCTTGTACATCTATCTGCCCGACTGCTGAGCAGAGGGCAGGAGGGAAAGACAAAACCAGTGCAAGGTGAAAGATCTTACAGAATGAGACTGGGTACAATTCACCACTGTGTAAAAAGTGGATACCAGGTCTGGAAGGTTTCCCAGAAGTCCCACACACGCAGCGGTGCTTGAGTGCTCTGCTGGAATTACACTGACCTTTGGAACAAGAACTTTTCTGTCTCTTCCAAAGCAAAGTGAACCAAAACCTCCAAATTACTCTCATTATTTTAATTTAATCTTCTTTACTGTGGCACTGTCATGAACTAAGCCAAACCAAAGCCCTGCTATGTTGGATTTTGCATAAGAACAGAAGATGGATAGTTCTTGCATCACAGAGTTTACAGTTTGAAGGTGTATGAAATATATTCTTTCTGCTTTCCTAATGATAATTCTCATCTATATGAGGGTGGAATTCTTCATCTTTGAGATCTCTGAAGATATGTCAATATGTGTTTCTATTAGTAAAGATACATCCCTTTATATCTGAAATCTCAAGGAAAATAGGGTTTTTTATCAGTCTAATTTTCAGTGTTTAGAGTTTTCTACAATGAGCATTCTAAAAGTTGAACTGTTTGAGGACCATATTAAATAGGTCAGCTTTTGAGTGTTTTGAGGTTTGAGCTGTTACTATTTTAACCATTTTCTCTATGTAAGATGTCTTTGCGTTTGGAAAAAGATTCTACCAATTTGAAATTACCAGTACTTCAGAACACAATTAAATGCAACAGCTGTATCACACTAGAAATTGTTGTCTGTCATTTCTGACTTACATAATCAGTATCTTCTCTTTTCAGTCTGAATCTGATTTTGTAAGCCAATATGGTTTTAATCTGGTCCAAATGTCATTCATGTCTTTTGTTGAACATTCCATATCTTTAATTTGAGCTAAAGAAAACAACCATTCACATGAACAACATGCTGCATGAAATGACTGTATGAGTTTTGACTCTCCTAAACTTAATTGTTTTATCTCAATGTTTTTAAAAACTGTTCACATACTTTCAAACAATTGGTGTGGTTTTGTTGAATTCTTAGCATTATAATTTATATTCTTTCAACATAGTTTTGCTGGAGCATGAAGGAAATTAAAGCAATGTTACAGCATTAGAGAAATGTGGCTCGTGATAGAATGTATTTGCAGTGTGAATAAAACAAATGTGGAAATGTTGTGTGCCCTTTTCTAGAGCATCCATCACAAAACTATATTATGTACATGACTTTTGTCTCGTAATATATGAGCAAATGTGTCTTTAAAAAAAAACAAACAGCTATTGGTAAACATGGGATTTCTGTTATAAATGCCATTGTATTAATCCCAAGGGGTTTTTCTCACAGTGTACGTTGTCTGTTTGAGTAACTACGATGTGATCTTCCTTTCCCTGTTTCTTCAAAGAAGTAATGATTTATGACATCTAAAAGCCATTGCTGATTTAACCTCCAAATTATATAGTTTGTTTTAAAATAATTCTTATCATTTTCCCATTACAGACAGTGAAGAACTTAAGCTAATACTAATCAAAGATCATAGGTTCTCCTGTTAAACTGACAATTTAATTCTTTTACAGTGTGTTGTAGCTGCATTTACTGCATTTATTGCTGAATGAACTTTATGTTGTTTTTCTCTTATCCTTTTCCCCACCCCCTTTATAATCAGTAGTCCGAATTTCTGCAATATTAGAAATTGTTATTTTCTGTTTGTCAAGCTCTATTAGTGAGTCATCTTCTTTCAGTCTTGAAATTTTCCTTGATATCTTGTCTTCTTGTAATAGAGGTTAAATGTTCAATATATTTATTCTGGGTCCAGTTATTTGGCTTTATACATACGCATACTCTCCTTAACTTTAGTGGGGCAGCTAATGAACCTAATCCACCACACGGCTTACCACTATGCTTGTTTTAACTTGCTTTGTTGAGTAAGGGTGGACTGAAGCTACGAGGATGAGGGGACTGGAGCATCTCTCCTATGAGGAAAGGCTGAGGGAGCTGGGCTTGTTCAGCCTGAAGAAGAGAAGGCTGCGAGGGGACGTAATAAATGCTTATAAATATCTCAAGGGTGGGTGCCAGGAGGATGGGGCCAGACACTTTTCAGCGGTGCTCAGCACCAGGACAAGGGGCAATGGGCACAAACGGAAGCACAGGAAGTTCCGTCTGAACATGAGGAAGAATTTCTTCACTCTGAGGGTGATGGAGCCCTGGCACAGGCTTCCCAGAGGGGTTGTGGATTCTCCTTCTCTGGAGATATTCAAGACCCGCCTGGACGAGGTCCTGTGCAGCCTGCTCTGGGTGACCCTGTTTCGGCAGGAGGGTTAGACGAGATGACCCACAGAGGTCCCTTCCAGCCCCTACCATTCTGTGATTCTGCGATTCTGTGAAGCATTTGTGTAAAGTTGGCTGTGTGCTTTAGTGATTTCTTGAAGCAGGCTGTATGTGTAACTGTTTGAAAGAGAAAAACTTACTTTTCCATAGTGACATCTATGCAACTAAATCCATGATAACACTAAAAAAGCCACAATGAGAGATATCGCGATTCACGCAGAGCTTGAACTAAACTCAGTAATACTTCAAAATTGTTCATTGAATTTGATTGACAGCTTAATTTTAAGGCCTATAACTTAATGGGTTCATTACCGTACAATGAACCCATTATTCCATGTAATTCATTTACAAAGCTGAAAATCTGACCAACTTGTAAAAAGGAGGTAGCAGTTTTCCCTCACTTGATTTAATAATTTTTAACACATATATATTTAAGAAAACATATAGTAAGTATTATAAGGTAGAATACATAATTTTATAGTTTGCTATAGTTGTAGATTTAAATGTATATTTTATTTAATTGCAAGATTTATGTTTTATTTTGAATTTGGGAAGATACATATTTTTGCAGTTTCCCCTCAACTTAGATATTCTTCAAAGATACTGCAGTGAGGTGACATGGCACAAAACCTGTTTTCACATTATAAAAATTATAAATGATATAATATTGTTGCTTCCTTTATGCAAATGAGAAATGAAATAGCGTTGAGATGATTTAGACACACCCATAAATCAGAGAAGCCAAACAAAGTAAGCTCTATTTTGCACAGATGTGACAGCCAGATGTGGCTCTACTTTTTATTTCATAGCTGTAATCTGTACTGTATTTAAGTTATTTCCTGAAAAACAAGGCATGCACTCAGCTGAAACATCACTAGTAGCTTCAAATCAGTACTTGTTTTTAGCAGGGATCATTTCCCTGTTTGGACTCTTTTTCCCTGTGGAAGACGTGGAATAGAAATTGTTGTTTCAGGACTTTTTCTTAAGAGTTCTTAAGAGAGGCCAGAAGATTTCATGGCAATCAGAAAGTGGGATCATTCTTTAGATTTCTGTTTGTTTAAAAGATTCGTTCAAATTATTAAACAGTTTTTGGCAAGGGCTGCAAAATGCTTTCACTACAACAGGTTTGTTTCCGTACCACATTAATTTATTGTTCTTTTAGGCCATAATGAATATATATCCCAGGATGATTATGTTTTAGTGCAGAGATAGTGTATTTTTACCAAGTTCCTTTGCTGAAACAGGAAGGTTTCAGGGGTTTTAATTTTCATGTTTTTCATTCTGTAGAGTTGGCAGTGCCTTCTCTAGAATTCAGAGACCAAGCTTTGTCCTTGGCATGCACACTCTTCCAGGTAATCGGTGAAATTTTGTCCTCAATTATGTGAGCACTATCTCCAACAACTTAGTGGTAAATTTTATAGAAATGATGAACACAAAATCTAAAACTGAAGTTGTGATTGCCTGTATGAGGTGCAGAAAAAGTGCTATCATGTCTCTGTGCACTGCGCAGTCCTTATTCCTGTTGCCTTGTTAATGAATACTCCATATCTAATCCCTTGTTAATGGGTATTCTAAATCTAACATCTGCCTGCTCCAAATGAGTAAAAGACACCTAGGTGCTTGCCAGCAGGAACCCAAGACACCGATGCTTTCACAGTCAAAACAGTAGGCAAAAACCTTCCACTTGCAGATGGATGAGGCAGAAAAATGACCTTAAGACAGACAGTGTGTCAACTTTGTTTAGGCTTTCCTGTTCAGCTGCATTCTGTGGGGGTTTCCTCTATCTAGACACTGCTTTTCCTGGATTGTCTGGCAGCCACTAGGCAGTCCTCACCTCTGAACATCCCGGCTCTGTTATGCTGTAAAGTTGCATGCTCTGAGACAGTGAGTAAATAGCCGTATCAAACTGGGTTCTGGTCATAGGGGTGTTAGGCACTCTGGAGATCCTCTCTCTTCTGATAGCACACAACCAACTTTGTGGAGTTGACTGAAAAATATTTGATCTAATCCTTTTTCTTATATATGACATGAAAATCATTATATATGATATAATACAATAAATATAATAATATAATATTATAAATATAATGACATGAAAATCATTATATATGATATGAAAAGGTCTCCTTGGTGAGATGTTTGCAGATTTTCAAGGCTTACTTTAACTGCAGCTAACACAAGTTATATAGGCTTGTAAATTTTATTTTTTTAGGGAGTTATGACTCCTAGTAATTTATATGGAAGTGTTTTGGTAGGGTAGGAATAGGATCAGTTCTCTTTGCACCTTTATAAAGACATATTCTGGAGATAACACATAGCAATTCTATCAGCCAGACCAAGGGTATAAAGATCTGGTCTGATGTTCTTCCATTAGAAAGCAAAATGGGCATGAAGTGTGATTGTCCAGCTGTCTTGGAGTACTCTGTGCTCAGACTATCTAGTCGTGATTTTGGACATGATCAAGGATTAAAGACCAATAGCTTTACTGCAGCTTCTTCCGTTGCAGTATTCAGAATACTAAACTTATGTTAAGGGACAAGGTATTTCCAGGGTAGATCTCTTTCTTTTTTTTTTTTTTTGTTTTCTTTTTCTTTTCCTTGTTTTTCTTTTCTTTTTTTTTTTGTTTTTGTTTTATTTTCATTTCATCATTTGATGAACCTTGAGCCTGGTCAGCTATTTACCTCATCTACATTTCGTATTTACTTTTTTGTTAGGTATTCCTATCCTGTGTAGCGTAGGTAGCTCCTGCTAATCAGGAAAAGAGAATAAAAATAGACAGATGTAATTTGCTTATTCAGGCAGGCAGGAGGTTACTGAGTAAAGCAACGGTTGGCATAGGACAGTGCTCAAGTGTAATTGATCGCTTAAGCAATCTGGATGCCCACAAATCCATGGGCCCCGATGGAATGCACCCACGAGTGCTGAGGGAGCTGGAGGATGTCATTGCTGAGCCACTATCCATCATCTTTGAGAGGTCCTGGAGGTCAGGAGAGGTGCCCGAGAACTGGAGAAAGGCCAATGCCACTCCAGTCTTCAAAAAGGGCAAGAAGGAGGATCCAGGGAACTACAGGCCGGTCAGCCTCACCTCCATCCCGGGAAATGTGATGGAGCACCTCATACTGGAGGTCATCATCAAGGAAGTGGAGGAAAAGAAGGTTATCAGGAGTAGTCAGCATGGATTCACCAAGGGGAAATCATGCCTGACCAATCTGATAGTTCTCTAAGATGGCATGACCGGATGGGTAGATGAGGGGAGAGCAGTGGATGTTGTCTACCTCGACTTCAGCAAGGCTTTTGACACAGTCTCCCGTAACATCCTCCTAGGGAAGCTCAGGAAGTGTGGGCTGGATGAGTGTTCAATGAGGTGGACTGAGAACTGGCTGAATGGCAGAACTCGGAGGGCTGTCATCAGCGGCGCTGAGTCTACTTGGAGGCCGGTAACTACTGGTGTCCCCCAGGGGTCAGTACTGGGCCCAGTCTTGTTTAACTACTTCATCAACGACCTGGATGAAGAGTTAGAATGTACCCTCAGCAAGTTTGCTGATGACACAGAACTGGGAGGAGTGGTAGGTACACCAGAAGGCTGTGCTGCCATTCAGCGTGACCTGGATAGGCTGGAAAGTTGGGCAGAGAGGAACCTGATGAGGTTCAACAAAGGCAATTGCAAGGTCCTGCACCTGCAAAGGAACAACCCCATGCATCAGTACAGGCTTGGGGCGGACCTGCTGGAGAGCAGCTCTGTGGAGAGGGACCTGGGTGCCCTGGTGGACGACAGGTTGACCATGAGCCAGCAGTGTGCCCTGGCTGCCAAGAAAGCTGATGGGATCCTAGGATGCATTAGGAGGAGTGTGGCCAGCAGGTCGAGGGAGGTTCTCCTTCCCCTCTATACTGCCCTAGTGAGGCCCCATCTGGAGTCCTGTGTCCATTTC
>Ga0065711_1026742_pt1 | contig 60824 bp, 37 predicted proteins | sample Hoacrofraction12_FD_59098 | JGI IMG/M metagenome (GOLD analysis project Ga0065711, IMG submission 59098) | Hoatzin crop microbial communities from Cojedes, Venezuela - Epithelial fraction 12 v2 (version 2) | ecosystem: Host-associated > Birds > Digestive system > Esophagus > Crop | place...
CAGCAAAGTTGCTGAGGGTACATTCTAACTCTTCATCCAGGTCGTTGATGAAGAAGTTAAACAAGACTGGGCTGAGTACTGACCCCTGGGGGACACCACTAGTTACCAGCCTCCAACTAGACTCAGAGCCGCTGATGGAAATTAAAGGATAGAGGATTCATCCTTTTATTATTGAAATGTATGGGTACTGTCTTGTCTCATGCAGTGTAGATGACAAGTGTTTTCAGACTCTACAGTGGGATTAGGCAAAATTTCCTGGATTTGTCTTTGTCACCGACTAGCTGATGTGTTTCTTTACCTGGAAAGCTCTTCAAGAATTGAATGAACATACACAGCTTCTAAGGTGGGATTCAGTCTGCCTAATTTATGGGTGGGATTCAACCTGCCTAAATCCACCCAAGGTTAGTCTTTAACACCTAAGGCCTGCTAGCTCCCAGGGAGCCTCTCGGCATGTCTGTTTTCCAGGACAAACCCAGTTAATTATTAGACTGGAGCGAAGCTTCCCCTTGCAGCTCTCCATGGAGCCTCCATGTCCCTGACATTGCTGACACAGTGACTCAGCTTCAGTTGGAGGACTGAAGCATGCTTTCTTCCCTTGTGCAAATTACGGTGCTTGTATGGGATACTTGAGATGCGGTTGATGCAGAATACAGCCCAGGGCTCCTCTCTTCTGGTAGGACGGCTGCATGAAAGTGGGCAGTATCGTTAATTCTCCTACAGATGGATTTAGTTGTAGGCCTTGCCATGGGAAATGGGCTGAATAGTGGTGTCTCTTGGCTTTTTTTACTGGTTTTTTACTTAGTTGTATATAGAAGAGAGATAGCTGTTTTCCCAGTATACTTTGGGTATAAAAGCTTGGGAAACTTTTAGACCAAATAGGAAGGTACTTTAGGTGATGTAAGCAGACCTGTAAGTGGCCTATTGACTGGACTAACTGTGCAGCTGATGAGGTTTGTAGTTGTCTACACCCGGGTTCAATAAAGATCATGAGGTTACATTCATTTTAACATTTCTTGTGTATACCAGAGCCTCATTAGAACTGGAAACCAAATTACATCCTCCTTCCTCTCCCTCTTTCCTAACCATGAACCCAGTCTTGCTTACTGAGGGTCTCTTTTTCCATTCCCTTCTCCTCCTATTCTATGTATACATATGAAAAAACCCCTATCTTTTAACAAATCATTTATCGAGGCAAAATATATTTTTATTCTTCAGTTCTGATCTTCTCAAGCTGACAGGTACTATTATTATGATGATTGACTGTGCATTGACATAAGTTGCTCTGTTGTCTTTTTTGGAAAGAAAATGCTAAAGAGGAGCATTTTTTCCTTTTTTGTGTCTCTGTTGAAAGAACAGCTTATTTAAAGAAGCATAGCAACTCTCCCTGAGTATTTAATGAGAGGCAGCCAGTTGAATCACATCCATCAGCCTGAAGCTTTGATTCCTGAACTTTGGATGTAAGTGCTTCATTGCATTTTTGCTTCAATCTGATGGCCTGATATCAGAGTCACTGCAGATGAAGACACTGAAGAGAAGCAAGAATGCAAAGGTGCCAGGGGTAGATACTATTAAAGGATTTCTGCAGACTGAGTGGTCAAAGACTGATACAAATGTTCTGAAGCAGAAAACATTTCTGGCAGAGAAATTAAACACGGTAACACCCTCCCCCTGTCTTCATTAAGAGCTCTGTTGCAACACTTTGTTTGATTTGAGGCTCTTCTATTCTGCTGCCAGCTGTTACAGATGAAATCTCATTGGGATCATCATTAAATACTCTGGAAGTTTTTGCCTTCCTCTGCTGCAGTACATACTTGCTTTGCTGGAGGCAGGATACGAGGCTGGATGAATCAACACTTTGACTATGGTATTAAGGGGGTGCCTACGTTGCAGTCACCTTCATGTTAATCTCTTGATGGTACAGGAGATGCTCACTCACATATTTGTAAAACACAGTGTGTCTAAGAAGCCTAGTTATTCTACTTCTTGCAGTGTTTTGGTCACATTTCACCCATGAAATAATCTCCTTGTTGAGCTCTAATTTTGCAAGTTTAATTCCATAACAAATTACTATTCCGTATGGACAGGTTCAACTTTGAGAACTTCTACACACTACTCTGGGTCAAGTCCTTGATGAAGCTAGAATTCACTTCTATGAAGAAAATAAGGAAGAGGATATCACAGTTTATCACTTCAATATAGGCCTTATGTGGTACACAGCCTTGTGCCAGCTCTTTGCCTCTGGTTGAATTGCACTTTAAGCCCTCAAGTCAAAAATGCAAATAGAAAGCTACCTTGAGAGAAAAGTTTGGGGAATGTTCTACCTGACTGAGGATAACTTAGAAGTTAAATAATATCTTTTGATTTGTTTAAAAATGAGCTTGTTAAGCAGCACTGGCTGCTTTATCACAAGAAATGACAGACTATTTGCTTTAAGAGATGCCTAAAATAGACATGAAACAACTTAGTCTAACTTGAACCATTTAGTAGTAAGTGTATTAATTTTTAATACAGGCAGGAGCTTCCATCAGTGTGACTGGAGAATGTTATCAGGAGAGCTTTGTGATGGTTAGGTGGGGATTTCTGCTATTTATTATGACAATTGTGGCAAAGATAGTAGTAAACATTCATATTTTAATTATTTCAACAGAATAGACATCTAATGTCACAATATCTCTGGTTATCACCATACCATGAGAAGCTTGTTTTAGTTGCTTATAATTTTAATAATTTAGGCTGAAACTTGCTACGTTAGTGATCGGCCTCTAGCTGAAATATTTGGAAAGTTTCAGGTCATCGGTTTGCCAGAACAGAGGTAGAAAAACTGTTCCCAGGTTGGAACTGTTCCAGTGGTGCTCCAACAAAATCAGTGCTTGGAACAAGGGATTTGAATTCAGCAGTGTGTTTCTCTGCTACTAAGGATGGGGCTTTTACCTCTTCCATCAGTGTTAGTTCAAATTTGATCAAATCACATTTGCTGAAGGTATCTTTGGAACGAATCATTTGGGTCAGATGACTATTGAAAATAAACTAAAACTTTAGCTTATGGTAAATTTTAAAACAGAAATGGAAAATTATGGCACAGCAAAAATACTGCTTTTTTAACATGATAGAATCTGGGGTAAATTTCTCATCTTCTCTACACATTTCTCTCTCCCTTCTGTCTTTTTATTTTTGTATTTGCCTTTACTTGGGGTGAATTATTTTGCCCTACTAACATCAGTGAGATTTCACTATGTGCTTAAAAAGGTTAGGTCTAGATTTGATATCTGTCCTGTTCTTCAGTGATCAGTACACACTTGTTTGAAGTAATGTTGTTACTCTTCTTAAAAGACATATATCTTGACAAGTGGTACTAGTGTGTGAAAGTCTAAAGACTTCCAAAACACTTCTGCCTCTGTGTGTACATTGTCTTGAATAATGTTTTATTTTAATAAACAGAAAACCTTATAGTAAATTATGATTTATCAACAGAAATTGCATCCAGGTGCATTATATTAAAGAAATATTACATTTAAGTATATTTTTTTCAGTCATATATAAAAATTCTGATAACTGTAATATAACAGTACACAAATGCTAGCTAATCTCCAGCTAGCACATTTTATCACACGCAGTTATTACTATGAATACTGTACCTAATACACAGAGGTCTGTCCTTTTCTAATAAATTGCATTAACTCTAACATGCAGGAAAGTTATACAATGTGTTTATGTTTCAGAAGTGTGTCTGGTTTTAAGCTGCACTTAAGTACTGGCAGTAAGCATTTTTTAGTAGGAGATAGTGTGTGCTGTAAAGATTTAATAGGATGTAAAATGCTTCATTAAACATTATCTAACTCGTCTAAAACAAAATGCAGGCTAAAGATGACATATTTTGGAAGTTATTATAATTTTTTCGAGCATCATATGTATAATTACTATCCCAAATGATTAATTTCCACACTTAAATGTGAGCAGGAAATGCAGGTCTCAGTTTGACTTCAGAACAAAAGTATACTGCAGTGGTTGGGAATAATTAAGATTCTGATGTCCTTGTGTACTTTCTTGCAGATGTTTGGAGTCCTGTTAACTTTAGAACGGTCCACGTGGGAGAACAGGTCTACTCAGGCAGACAGCACTGGTGCTATGACTTAGACACTGCCAGATGTGCTGATGTTCAGAGCTTGGGGGGTGCCTGTCTCACTGTTTTAGACTTCTTTGGGGGTCAGAAATAGAGTTTTAAAAAAGACTGTATTTCAAGATTTGATGGTTTTCAGGCACAAGAGCAACCAACTACTCATGACAAAACTTGTGTTTTGAAGAGATTATTTTCCAAACTTTTTGCCATTTTTCTTTCGCATTGCTTGAAGAAAGTGAGTGAATGACAACACTGTCTTATAAGTGATAAAATGGGTAGACATAATGAGTTATTCAGATACTCAAAAATAAACCTGAAAGTTGCGGGTTTTTTTCTTGATGTTTTGACTCAGTGCTAAGAGGTGCTTGAAATGGGGACTAATCACTTTCCCTGCACAGATATGATCTTAAATGTTTCTATCCAAATTTTTTACATTCCTTACAAAGTTCAGCAGTACCCATTTAAAATGTTTCTCAGATCTTTCTTGCCTTGATAATTATACAGCAGGGACCAGTGCTTGCTACTACCAGTCTGTTTCATATGAGTGTGAGGATGCTACAAATGAAAGAAGAAATGTGTGTGATTATCAGAAACCTGGAGGAAAACAGCTGTGAGACCAGCATTCCAACACTGATCCATGAATGTCAAGGAATATACAAAATGTTAAAAGTATGCTTTAATCCTTAGAGCAGTGGGCTTTCAAACCTCAATGTTAGTTCCAATCACCTCAGTATAAGAAAGCTACTGATACTTTTATTTCTTAATTTGTTCCAGCAAGAGAAGGTCTGAGCCTTTTGCTGTATAGAGATTCAAGACAAAATACACACACCCACACTTCACATAACAAAAATATAGCAACCCGGGTGGTCATACTGTGACCCATGTTGCTTATCCGTGCATCTGTTCTCCTTTCTGTTTTTACCTTGGATTTTTTTTCCTTAGAGGAAAGAAATTCTGTACTCCTGTTTCTTTGGTATTTGGTAGTACCTTTGTAGAATTTTTGTAGTATTTAGTACTCAACCTGATGATCAGCTTGAGATATTTGGAAGCTGCTTAGGAAGACAAAAACTACAACAGATTTTAGCTGAAAAGTGCTGAGATGGGACACATGTAAAATTTACTGATCCAAAGTAGAAGCAGGGATGAAACTGAATGGAAATTTAATTAATAGATCAATACAAGTTGCATACAATTTTTTGTTAAAAATCTATATAATGGTCAATTGTACAAACAGTGCAAGTGACCAATTGCCAAGAGGCCAGTTGTACAAAATTGGAGAGCAGCTAACAGCTGAGCCGTACAAGAAAGTTAATAGGAGTAAACTAACACATCATGAAGAATTTTGAGACAGATGGTCTTGGTTCTTAGGGTTATGACTAAGACTGCTAATTAATAAAAGTTCAACCTGATATTTACTCTTTACATGTCTGAATATTCCTGTGTACTTAAAATTCCTGATAACCAAGTTGTTACTTTTCAAAAAGTTGACATTTTTTTTAGGAGAATTTTACCCTTCTTCTGAGGGAGAAGTGTATTCCTTGCACAGGGGAAATCATCAGAATATCTGTCCTCTCCCCTATTAGGTAATTCCAGGCCGTCTCCTCTGGATCCCTCGTGGCTCTAGGAATGGTTGCCTCAGACAAAATCTAGTCCTGTGTCTAGACAGGAATGCGAAGTGATTTTGGCTAAGCAAATAAGCACAAATGTGTTGGCTTCAATAATTGTACAAAAGAGGGGAAAAAATAGTTTCCTTGCATAAAGGTGATGACAGTCAGGAGAGTGGAAATAATATCTGTCCATTTTATTATTTTGTGGCAATTCTGAGAGAAAAGAAGTAATCTAGGATGATGTGAAACAACATCCTAGTGAGTGTTGAACATATTAAATTAATATATCACAGATGATTTAAAACCAAACCTAGTTCCAGTGGAATTTGCAATGCATTTGTTAGCTTAAATAAAACTAGAGCTATGAACAAAGAAGGACGTTCAGAAATAGCCCTTCAGAGCCATTGACAAAGGTGAAGAAGGAAGGCTTTGCTGGGAGGCTAAGGCGCATGACCAAGGTGAGGCAGGTAAACCTTCACATTTCTTCATTGAGTGGAATAGCAGCTTGAACTCATTTTCTTGTCTCCAGAGAAGAATGCAGGGCACTAGCTGCAGGGCAATAGGAAATTTAGGACTGCCTCAACATCTCTGGTTGAAATCATTCCATGCCCTGAAATGTTGTCCTGGAACTCCTCAGACAATCACCTATCATCCTTCTAATAGTCATCACTCAGTAAACAGCAAATGCTGTATCATTGATACAGTTGTATCATCTTCAGAATTAAAATATAAGAGCACTCCACCCCAGGCTACCTAGTTGTTCACGAGAAAGTAGTTTCCTCGGTGAAGTGAGTCTACCTCTATTAGACAAAATACGGTCTTGAACCCAGGTTCTCCACATCTGACACAAGTGTTCACCTGCAATATGCAGTGGAAGATCACCATTAGGCTTTGTGCATGGCACCCAAGCTCATTTGTGAACTTCATTCCCCAGAAGCAGGGAAATGTGGGAGAATACATTTAGACATTTATCATTTCCCTCTTCACACTCAATCCGTTCTCTTAGACTCCAGCCCCTTCTCCTGTTTTTTTTTTAGCAAGGGTAACACAACAGATGGGCACCAGCTCATAGGTCATTTAAACTGTTGGAAACTTGCATTACTGGCCACAAAATCCTTCTGTACTTGTTCTGTGACTGGGAGTAAATACTCCATTATACTTCCCTGACACAACTGTAGTGTTTGTTCTGTCTTCATTCCTGATATATTACTCGTATTTTGAATATGTCCTTCTTAAATATATCTCAGATGTGTTTCTGAGTTTCCTTTGGCAGAGCTGAATTCTTTCTGTCTACTTTTAATTTATTAAATAGTCATTCAGAGTGTGATTTTGCTAAAATACAATTGCTACTTACCTTTTTACAGTCTTATTGGCATTTCAACCTGGGTGTTGCACTAATTACTGTACTGTTCTCCCCAGCTTTGACTGTATTCATCGTATCTGCTTTATTTCAAGTCACTATATCCAGATTATTCTTTTCCTGTACAGGAAGCAATCCTGTATTACTTTCATAATCATGCTTCCTTCCTAATTTTTCCCAGTAATATTTTCCTACAAAATGTCTAGGCAATTGAACTCCTAACACGATCATTACACCAAGTTTGATACAGATTTCCTTCATCTGTAAAAACCTTTCCTGATATGCTTTCTCATTCTCCTCTGAAGGTCTCTGGCAAGATCCAAGGACTAAATTTTTCCATATCTCATTCTTCAGTTTAATTCAAATAGTGCCTTTTCTGTCAGCCAAAATCCTAGTGTCATTTAGTTCTGTTTATTCAGTACTCTCCCCATATGCAACTTGCTCTCTCCCTCATTACTTTTGTTTTACCTCACCCATCTGCAAACTTTATACTTTAGTAATTTTATCTCCCAGTTGATAGCTTGATTTAACCAAGTCTTTATCATTCCAATGTAATCATAATTTTCCCTCAACATGTGTTTCTAATACAAAGATCTTGTTACATATATTTCTAGCATTTGTAAAACACATTTATCCTGTTCTTTGTCCTTTCTGTTCACTTTTTAAAAACGTACAGTAAGAAAAGTTTTCCACACAGACTTCATTTACAAACTCAGCACCTCTTTCTCTAACCATTACAGTCCTTAACTATTTTGTCTGTATGAACTCCGGCTGTTGAGCCATAAAAGGTAATGAAGACTCTTTCAATTACTCTTTTCATCCCAATCTGAAACTGTTTCTGCAAAATCAGTCTTTTTTGATCCTTGTAACTTGTTAACCCTTCTCTTTAGGTAAGACCTTAAACTACTGCTTCTCTTCACAGAATATTTCAAACCTGTATATCAGTTGTTAGTCTACAAGATCAATCCATTGCCTTCTTGATTGAAAGGTTGTCCTCGAAGGATATTTAAATGGTAGACCCACATGATTTATTTCGTTATCAAGCAGTCACCCATGCTGTCAATACTCTCTGGGTGCTAATATCTTCAGCCTGGAGTGAAAATTAGAATATTTGTCTGGGTTGCATATATCACAGCCTACCTTTTTTTCATCAATGAACTTCATTCCTCTCCCTTTCTGACAGACCTAGGATGATACATAAGGGTTTGGATGCTTGTCAATCAAAGATCAATCTGATTTTGGAGATGGAAAATAAAAATCAATTATCTGTCTACTAATGGCAGGAAGCAGCTGTCTAGCTATCCTGCAGCTGCCCATGGAAAGTAAAAGTCTGGGCTCAAAGGACTGGAATATTTACAGGCTGTCCTTGTTTTGGTTTGAACCAATCTAATCTTCACTCCAGCTGCTTCTGCCTAAACACAGGGCAGCACCTTAAGTATCGAAATGGCTGATTAGATTATAGATTTACCACTTTTCCTGGTATGCGAAAGGCACAGTACACCTCCCATTCAAAAATATACAAGTTTTCTACTTGAATAAGGACTGAAGAAAAAGTGATTCCACTGTAACTCAGCAGATTTATAGCTTCAGTCTTCCTTTCCTTTTTCGCTTTCATTATCTATATTCTGTTGTCAGCTGTTCCCCTCCAGTTGCCTTATTTTACAACAACCACTATTTCACACTTCTTTTGACATATTTACCTATAAGTCATGTCTACATCTGCACACCAACCTTCTCCTGTCTAGCTAACCTGAGACATATTTCATTGCAATTCTAGTAGCTGCATTAGTGGTTATGATTCTGCTAGCTGAACTGTGAGGATGGTTGACCTGGTGTAGAGGGGATGAAAAACTGGAATGTCTTTTCACTCTTCCTGTCAGTACCACACCTGCTTCTAAGTGTTCCACTGAAGCGGGGGGGGGACGGGGGACGAAAATGAAAATTAAATCAAACATATTCTATTACAGTAAAACTGCAGATTGCAGGGAGATTGATTTAGGCAGTATGTGTTTATCCAGACCAGAATATGCTTTGAAGTCTGAGGATTGGGGACATATACTTCAAAGAGCTGTAAGGATTTATGGGATAGATTGTAAGTCTGAGAGTGCCATGTGAACCAGAGAGTGTAGACACAGACTGAGGAATCTGGATGTGAGTGTATGGCATGCAAATGAACAGACGAAACACAGATAACATTGGTCCTTGTCTGTAGGAGATGGGCCTCTGATGAGTGGAGATGGCCAGATTTCACTGTATCATGTGGTGGAGAGCATGGGAAGGACTGCATTGCTGGTCATTGCTAATCAGTTCAGGAGGCTCTGATAAACAGGGTGGACCTTCTAACTCTTGTGTAGTCTATTTTCTGCTTGAAGAATTCCCTTCTGAGATAAGATTTACCTTCCTCAGAACCAAGTGTCACCTAATTATTTGTGGTCTGAAATAAGAACAAATCAAGATAGTGAAGCTATGTCCAGATCAGCAGATCAATGAAGAAAAAGTTGGTCATGAAGTAGAGAGAGGAAGAAATGTATCACAGCGAGAGGGAGAAGGTAAGTCAGAATGCAAGTGAATAAAAGTACACGAATGAACAAAACACAAATATACAAAAGTGTGTTGTAGAAGTAGATTGAGGATACAGACATAAAAGATCAGTAATAGAGTAAAAATATGATTACACCAAGAAAAAGTGTTTAAAAACATGCATTTACCTAACTTTAATATGCAAAATATTATGGCATCAGTGCCAAAAATTACTTTACAACTGTTAGCTTGTGCAGCACTGAAAGCATAATCATGTCAATTGCTTATTTGCATGATTTTTCATATGTCCAGGAGTTGAAATGGAAATTATCCGTTATGTATCAGTAGGATTTTTGAACCCCTGAGAAGAGATACTGTGGCTTACCCTTCAGCAAAGAACCTCCAGGATAATAGTCTGATGGATTTTACTTTACATCATCAAAGCAGGGGATTTGGGGTAAGATGATATGTTTGAGCGTGTGTTTGTTTTTAATGTATCAGATGACTAGTGATTGTATGCGTGAAATGTTCTATGCACCCTTTTAAATTTGATACAAGCTGATTGTAAGGAGCCATGTGATCTCATCTCACTCAAAAGCTAAGTGATCTTGAACGTGACATGATCACACATTTGGTCAAAATCTCCTGTCACCCCATTGAATTAAATGGTAACAGAGGGAGCTTAACACCTTCTGTAAGAGTTGTGGGTCATTAACAGGATCAAGCAAAGAATGTGCATGAAGTGAATCAGAAATGAGGTGTTGCTATGATCCAGGAAATATCAATGGCTGTCTTTCTTGTTCTGTATGCAGCTTTTCAGAACAAACTCCTACAAATCAGGATAGCAATATAAGGCAAAAATTGACCTAAGGTACGATTGTATGGTGAAGTATTACTGTGAGTTATTGTTGCACAAGTTTGCCTATGGGGAGAAGTTAACCAGTAGTGCCCTGACTTAATGATAACTCTCACACTCACTTTGGAATATTCAAACGTTCTGCAAACACCGGTATAGGCATTTAGAACAAATACAGCTTTTCTTCAAAGTTTAGTTAATATTCCATATAGGCTTCTTGCCATGATGACTAATGTACTGCAACCTTGCTGTTCTGCATTAAACATCATGAAAATGTACATCTGCACTGGATTTTTTTTCTTTCCTTTGTTTCTAAAATGCTGAGTTCTGCTAAAAAAAATTGGATGGAAATCAAATGTGAGAAGCTTAGCCAACTTCAGTGAAATGATATCAGAGTTATATTATCCCTTAATGAAACAAGTATAGAGGGCTGATTGATTTATGGAGCAATTTTTTGCACCATTACCTAACCTGATTGTATACTAATAGTTTTCTGTATTCACAACCATCATGCTCCTGCATTTCTTTTAGTATGTACATTTCAAAAGCTGATGTCTTTTTATACAGGACTGAAAGATCTGAAGGTTTTCAGTTGAACAGTGTTGATGTCATGCGAAGCTGGTTATTGAACTTTTATACATTTTAACACTTTTCTCTAAGGATGACAGACAAATAGATTCCTTTTTCCTGCTATGATTAGTATCTCTTTGGAACAGAGGGCAACTTCAATGTCTAGTTTAAGTATGTTGTTGCACACTTGTGATATGACATCCTCTCTTACCCACCAAAATGTTGTGTCTTCTCTTCAATAGACCATGTGTTGTTCTGCCCAAGCATTTAGCTCATCTCCATCCATAATCATTGTAAACTGCAACTTCAAGAAGTTATTGTGCATTTCACCTGGCTCCTGATTCCTTCTCCTCTGATTTTAGGTCTAGATCTGAGGAAATATTCATTTTCACAGGGATTCATAGAAATGCAGTGGTTTTTCCCTCGGGGAGTACTGTGTAATTCTGACTGTGGGACCATCCCTTAGTTAAGTGTCAGACATTCAGAGTCTCATGCACTGCCTGCAAAACATGAATGTCTGGCTCCTGACTCACAACACTGAATCTAGGTTAGTGTCAGGAACGCTTGATGATCTGCTTTCTCTGAACCCACCTCTAACAAGTTGGATGAGGGTACACAAGGAAAGTCATGGTCTTGCTCTTCACATAGAAGAAACCTTTGTTCAAGAGGGTCAGAGCAACAGCAAACTCTTTGACCTGAGCTCCTCGTTGTCCCATTAATCAGGTGACCAGCAAACATTTTATTGACATATTACTTCAGCATTAGTATAGAAAAAAACAGCCCTCAGAGGTCAGAACCTGAAAATGTAGGAGTTAGTTACTATCTCCATAAAGAAAACCTTTGGATGCTCAAGTGTTTTAATTCTGTTTTGGATTCATAGCAGATTTTGTTTTCTTGGGAGTATAATAACATAATGCAAAGAAGCTTTTTGAGAGTAAAAACTCCTATGTGCTGCTATGAATGACTGAACATAAAAAATTCTCAAGAAATTATTTTCAAGCCATTTAATTATGACACATCCTGTAATTTTGGAGGAGGCTTTCTAATGCAGGCAGATGTTTGAAATAATGTTTTTTCATGCATTTTTCCATTTCCTGTATTCCAAGAAATCTAGTTTGGAAGAGGAGCCCCCTACACTGGCTGATTTCCTCTCTGTGGGGGCCTAAGTGTAATTGATACTGTACTCCAGTACAATGACAATCAAACTGTATTCAGCCTTATATATCTGAGAGAAGTAAATATTTAAATGAGGGGGATAAAGACTATGTTCACATAAATATTTAAATATAATAGGCCAAATTAATTTGTGTAATTACACTGATATTACATTGGTTAGATCTATAATTCAGAAATTAATCTGATGAGTACTAGTCTCAGTTGAGCTAAAGCAGAAATTATTCAGTGTTAGAAATGCAGAAGTAAACATGATCTGATTTGCATATGAGAGAAGAGTAGAGTAGATGTTCCTGCTCTGAAGCCTTGAACCAGTTTTGACATGGAGGAAAGAGGATGATAAGCATGACAGGGCTGGAACACTAGGTGCAATGCGAGATTAAACCAGCGCATCTGCCTATCCAGGCATTTCACCTTCACGTTCGCAAGTTCCTTTTGGCATAAGTGACTCTATGGGGGGACCTCATCTTCCTGATTCCGGATGCTCCGGGACTGTCCTCCCAGTATTTGCAATTTATGAAGCCAGCTCAGAGCCTCGCAGAAATACAGCATTTGTGCTATTTGCTGTTAAAAACTAAACACACAAAGCAACAGCTCTGACACAACCGTCAGCAACAGGTTCACAGAAAGCAGTCTGAAGTGCTGTATGCTTTCCACAGAGAGAGGCTGGAATGCTTGTGTATTTTGTTCCACAAGGATAGAGATACCTGACTGTGTGTGCCACAAAAAGTGGGGGCCAGGGGCTCTTTCAACACCAGCTTAATAACCTGTTTGGCTCCCTTCAGAGAAAAAAATTCTGCTGACACTTTTCCACATAGTAAAATCCAAGAAAAACATGACAAGACCTGCAGAGGTGCAAGTCTCTGAGAGGACACACCTGGCAACAGGGACAACTGGGAAGATTTCTTTAGAGCACTGTTTTGAAGAGTTTCCAGGGACAAGAGTTTGCTATGAATGATTATCAGAAACCAGAACTTACCAGCTGAAAACAATCGAGCCATTTCCAAGCATATCTTACCACTGCCTTGAAGGTAGGCCTCTCAGTTCCCCCAAAAAGGGTCCTCAAAGCAGCTGTTCTGCCAAATGTCTGATTCTGTTGAACAGGACTCCTTTCTAATGTAGGCCTAGTCAGAGATATCAGGTCATGTTTCAGACTGTCTGGAGTCTCCAAGCCTCATTTGCTAGACCTTCACAGTTATCAGCATCAAGACTGTTGTATTCAGGGGAGGCTTTGGGACTGAAGTGTTAGTAGTGTGGTGTTAAGAACCTGGTGACTTATTGGAAAGTATTTTTCACACAAACAAAGGAAGGTACTGCCCTGAGGCAGAATGGTATCTGGGGCCAAGAATAGAGACCAGGAGATGGAAAACAGTGAAAGACTGGAAAGTAGGGTGGAAACCTCAGAAAGATAGTATGGTTTTCAAGTGCTCACATATTACCAGAGCTAGTCTCATGCTCTTCATGAAACAGAAATCACTAGCAAGGTAGGAACATGTTGCAAATTTAAGAACAAGAGGAGTGGAAACATCAGGGACTATAAATTCAGCCAGGCAGCTTTAGGAAATCTATGTAATAAAAATTACCGTAATCAATCTTGGAAGAAATAAAGGTCTCACAATAGGATCTCTGCATTGGTAGTATCAGCTTCTAAAGAAGAATATGACTCCTGGGATTTAGTTAAGCGGATGCACTCTATAATGTCTTAGAAACCAAGCAGATGCAGAACTGACTGATCTCAAAATAATAAGTGTAAATGAATGCGAGCAAGAGATTGTCAGCAGGATTTCTGAGGAGATATGATTAAAAATTCATGTATTTCAAAAAGTAACAGCTCAAAGAAGCTATCACTGAGAGTGAGAAGACAATGTTAAAAGATCCAAGTGAAAAACACAGTTGCTTCTGTTTTTCAGTGGATGTTAAAGCAAGCATACAATTTTGAGAGGACAATAATGGTCTCAGAGCCAGGCCTCAGATATCAGTAAATAAGCTCAGAGTGCCTAAGAAGAGTTTACTGAAGTTCTAGTAAATGACATCAAGATTATAAGCCTTAGCTGTTTTAATTTTCCCTTATATATATATGGCTTTTAATTTCTTTTGGACCTTCCAAAATATTCCTAAGTTGCTGTCTGCAGGAGTAGGACAGGTGACACAATAGATGCTTTATTTTGTTACATGAGGCATGAAAATATATTTTAGGCCTTCAGGTTTTTGCAAGTTTTACTGTTCCAAAATTCCTCTCTTTCTGCTGACGAGCCAGCAACCACTTTTCAAGCCATTGGAGTTGAAATGGGGCCTCATGTGTCATGACACTTCTGTGGCAGGTTAGCATGATTCATTGATGTTCATGTCCACATCCTATTATTTGTTTCTTAAAGTGCTTTCTAAGAGAAAAATATTTGTTTTACCTCCTGTGTCCTAGCATTTTCTGTTGAATCTATCAAACATAATAACAGTGTAGACAGTAAATTTTAGCTGCTTTTCTTTCAAATATATACATTGCTTCAATGGCGTTCTTTAAGATACACTGTAATCTCTATTTTGGCCAAATAAAAAGCTGTTAAAAAAGCCCAACCAAACTCTTACATAGCATTTTCTTGCAACAAATCTTCTTTTCTTTGTAACAGAATAACAACCCAGACTGAGCTCTCAGGAAATGATGTAGCCTTCCAGGTCTCCGGCTGCAGGGAGAGCCACCAGCTTGTGCTGGAAATGGGTAGTAGTGGAGAGAGCAGCTGTGTAAGGTGTGATCAGCTGCACTATCTACTTGGCCTGGTGGAAGACCTAAGAGATGAAGTAGATAAGCCATGGAGCATCAGGGACTCTGAGCGAGAGATAGACTGGTGGAGCCTTGCTGTCACCTCCCTGAAACCTGAACAGGGACAGCCACCAGAAAAAGGCTGTGATCAAAGGGATCCAGTATCCTCCCCCCACCAGGATTTAGGCAAGGTCTTAAAGGGAAGCAGTGAGTGGAAACAAGTCCTCAAAGGGCAGCAAGTGAACCTTCTCCTTGCCCACCACACCTCCCCTGGTGCCTCTGCATAATAGGTATGAGGCTTTAGCTCTGGAAGACCAGTCAGTGGATGATGCGGGTGTTGATGCATCTACACCAGAGGAGTTGCAGAGAACAGAAAGACCCACTGCCTGTATTACTACCACATCTACAAGGCAGAAAAGAAGGGTCATAGTTGTAGGATACTCTCTTCTGAAGGGAACAGAGGGTCCAATATGCCGGGCAGACCCTCCTCAGAGGGAAGTCTGCTGCCTCCCAGGAGCCCGGGTGATAGGTATCACTAGGAAACTTCCTAGCCTAGTGCAGCCCTTGGACTACTACCCGTTACTGCTCTTCCACGTGGGTGGGGATGAAGTTGCGGTACGTAGACCAAGGGTGATCAAAAGAGACTTCAGGGCCTTGGGGCAACTAGTGACGAAATCCAGGGCACAAGTTATTTTTCCTCCCTCCTCCCAGTTGCGGGCAGTGATGTTGCAAGGAACAGGCAGACCCAATCTGTTAATACATGGCTCTGTGGCAGGTGTCACCGACACAGCTTTAGCTTTTTTGACAACGGGATGGCCTACATAGCACCAGGCTTGCTGGCATCAGATGGGATTCACCTTTCTCAAAGGTGAAAGAGGGTCTTTGCTCAGCAGCTTGTGGGGCTCTTTGGCAGGGCTTTAAACTAGATGTGAAGGAGGAGGGGCAAGATATCAGGCTTGCCGGTGACAAACTATTGTGTGATACACAATGGTTGGAGGGACGGGGTGCTAGTACGGGCCTTCAGCCTGTTGCCCACAGGAGTGCTGGGGACACTGCAGCATAGTCGAAGTCTTGCAGAGAGGAGATGGGAGCCCCTGAGGTAGTAGAAGCCAACAAGGAAGCTTCTGTGAAACACCCCAAGGGAAACAAGGGACATTGCTCTATGAAGGTGACAGGGCCAACAGCCCAGATGAAGTGCCTCTACATGAACACGCACAGCGTGGGAAAGAAACAGGAAGAGCTGGAAGCTACCATGTTGCTAGAAAGCTGTGACCTGATTGCACTTAATGAAACTTGGTGGGTTGAATCCCATAACTGGAGTGTGGCTATTGATGGCTACAGGCTCTTCAGAAGGGACAGGCAGGGAAGGAGGGGTGGAGACATTGATCTCTACATCAAGAAATCAATAGAGTATGAATAGCTGTCCCTGAAGAATAACCACAAGCAGGTTGAAAGCTGATGAGTAAGAATCAGAGACAAACAAAGGGAAGCTGGTCATGGGTGTCTACTACAGGCCACCTGATCAAGGGGAACCTACTGAGAAGGCCTGCTTCCTCCAGCTCCAGAAGACTTTCTGCTCTCACTGTCTCATCCTGCTGGGGGCTTTCAACCACCCCAACATCTGCTGGAAAAGTAGCACAGCGAGCTGTAGGCAATCCAGGAGATTCCTAGAATGCATTGAGGATAACTTTTTACACCAGGTAACAGACATCCCTACCTGAGGGGATGCAATACTGGACCTGATGCTCACCTATGCAAGTGAGCTCATCAGTGACATCAAGACAGCAGGCAGCCTGGTCTGTAGTGACCATGCAATGGTGGAGTTCACAGACCTGAGGGAAAGGCAAGGAGTATAGTCAGGACCCTGTATAGTCAGGGCGGCAGTAACTATGACTCTCTTAAGACGGGATCATAGTTACTAGCTGGGCTGAGCCGCAGATGTCACACCTCCACGTGGTCCCGCTGGATGCCCTCTTGGGTAACCGAGTTGACCTCTGCCCCAGCGGGAGTTATGGTTACTTCCTCCCTATCGAACGGCCTCACCAACCGATCGATAGTAACTAAAACCGGTGAAACAAAATCCCGGCATCGACCGTGTTCGTTGCCTAGAGCCTCTGCCCACGAGTGGTTAGTTGGGCGCAACCAAATTTTGCTGGAGGGTGGCTTTATTTGGTATGACTATATCCTCAAACTGATTGTGACAAAAAGGGCTGACCGTGTGGGTCATCTATGTATCGGTAGCCAAACGAGACCTTGTGGCCATTGGTGCCACTGTGGCCATTGGTGCCACTGACTGTTGGTGAAAGAGGGAACGGAATGGAATTGAGTGGGTTGGAGTTTGCGAACTCGGGATTGCAAACTCGGGATTGTACGGTTTGATTGTTTGACTCTTTCGCTGCTGTCCCCAATGTTGTACCCCCCACTAATACCAATAAAAGAGAAAAAGCGAAGTGATGATACAGTGGGAAACACCCCCACCCAACTCCACCTCCGGTCTCCGTGGTACGTAGGGGGACTATATTGGGCACTCGAGATCATGACGCGTTGCATACCAAATTGTGACAAATTTACCGGATTTGACACCAGGTGGACGGGCCACCTTTACTTAACTCGGAAAAGGAACATGTATCTCATATATGTTCGATAACTAGGAAAGCCAAATTCCAGCTCTTCAAGGAGTTAGTCAGTAGGAATCCCTGCGAAACCATCCTCAGGGGAAGAGGGGCAGAACAGAGCTGGCAGATCTTTGAGGACTCTTTCCAGAGAGCGCAAGATCTCTCAATCCCCGGGTGTGAGAAGTCAGGCAAGCAAGGTAAGAGACCGGCATGGCTGAGCTGAGACCTGCTGGTCACACTAAAGGGCAAGAGGGAACTGCACAGGCAGTGAAAGCAGGGACAGGTATCTTGGGAAGAGTGTAGGGATGCTGCCCGGTTCTGTAGGGATGGGGTCAGGAGGGCCAAGGTGCAGCTGGAGCTGAACTTTGCAAGGGATGCAAAGAATAACAAGAAGGGCTTCTACAGATATGTCAGTCAGAAAGACTGAGAACAGCCCTGCTGAGAAGGACTTGGGGGTACTGGTGGATGAAAATCTTGACATGAGCTACCAATGTGCACTTGCAGCCCAGAAAGCGAACCGTATCCTGGGCTGCATCAAGAGAATTGTGGCCAGCAGGTCGAGAGAGGGGATTGTGCCCCTCTACTCCACTCTAGTAAGACCCCACCTGAAGTCCTGCATCCAGCATAGGAGCCCTCAGTGTAAGAAGGACATGGAGCTGTTGGAGCAGGTCCAGAGGAAGGCCACAAAGATGGTCCGAGGGCTGAAACACCTCTCCTGTGAGGGGAGGCTGAGAGAGTTGAGGCTGTTCAGCCTGGAGAAGACAAGGCTGCAGGAAGACCTTAGAGATGGAAAGATGGGGAAAATCTTTTCAGCAGGGCTTGTTGCAATAGGACAAGGAGTAATGGCTTTAAACTAAGGGAGGGTAGATTTATACTAGATATAAGGAAGAAATGTTTTACCTTGAGGGTGGTGAAACACTGGAACAGGTTGCTCAGAGAGGTAGTGGAGGCCCCATCCCTGGAAATATTCAAGGCCAGGTTGGACGGGGCTCCGACCAACCTGGTTTAGTTGAAGATACCCCTGCTCACTGCAGGTGTGTTGGACTAGATGACCTTTAAAAGTCCTTTCCAACCCACAGCATTGTATGATTCTATGAATACGAATGAATCCAAATGTTATAATTAAGTCCAAAGTCAAAATCGGCTCCCCGTCATCACAGTTCAAACTGCTGCATAGATCACCTTGAGATGTTAAATTTTGAGAAAATACAAGGTGAACTGAAATTGTTTATGCTTTTATGACCATGTGTTGTCTACTATGCTGGAGAGTATCTACTTCACAGGGTGTTTTTGCCAGCTTTTCACCTTCCACTTGTACTTAGTTTTTCTTCAAAGAGCCTCTGCTGTTCTATCTCAAGTGCTATTTCTACAATTTACTATCACTTATCAGCTTTTGTTTTCCTTTTTCAGATTGCCAAACCCTTCATTTCTAGGTTTTCAGTTCTTCAGGCCATATTCCTGACCATGGTTAAAATCAGTAGCGCTACAGCATTATGTATGAGATCAGTTTTTATTTTGTTTTGCCAGGCCTCTCTCAATTTATCTTCCCTAACCAATTTCCCATACAGGAGCTCTCTGGGACTTATAAATATTCATTTTTCATGTAGCCCTTTATTTTCAAGTCACATTTTGACCTGTTTTGGAGACTCTGAAGTTTATGGCATTGCTTACTGAACTTTTAAAAACGTGCATGGCTCTGAAGCCACACCTTGTGAATGCTACAGCCTGAAGAGGAGAATGCAAGGTCTCAGGTCAGTACTGTCAATTGCTAAGGACAGACCTAAAAAACATTCATGATTTTTAAGCTTGCATCTTACTGGACTGTCTGTGCAGACATTGCCTCAGAAGTTCCTTGTCAGCACAAATGTATGGCTTTCTTGACCCTTAGTTTGTTGAACAGCCCTCCACCTTCTTTTTTCCTTTAACCAGTGTCATACCAAGAGTCCTACACATACTTAATGACTGAATCTCTTTTTTTTTCATATTTTCTGATCCATATATGGAAGATTAAAATAATTTCCTTTGTTTGGTCACCATTACAATGATCATATAATATCCAGAGGTGTCCTTTGTCTTACTTGATAGTAAAAGACTTGCTAGGATTTTGTTGGCATGAAGATGATTCCTGAAAAAAACACTGAAAGTGACTAATTGCTAAATGGACATGCTTGGCTCCATTTTTTTATCTTAACAATATTTCCAAGTGTTGTGAAAATTCATATGTCAAATGTATACAAAAACCTTTTTTTCCCACCATCACTTCTGTCAACTTGGAAGGGCTCAGTATAGTGTTCCTTGCTACATGGAATATCATTCTATTTTCAAATTATCTGCTCCCTCTAGCTGTTCTTTCATTGTTTGTTTTTTCTATCTATTCTACTATTATTGCATCACATTTTTCATCTGTCTAATAATCTTGTAGGACAGACCCTGCTCACACTCCTGTTACATACAGCCTGCAAACTAAAGATGCAAAAAGCAATTTCCACGGACGTGGAATGCTCAATATGGTGGTAGCTGGGAATTTACAAGTGTCTGAGGCTTTATTAGTTCACTTCAATTCACTTAATTAAACTAAAAAGAAGGAAAGAGCAAAGAAAAACAAACTACAGGATGCAGCGGGGGGGGAAAGGTATGAAACAAAACAAAACAAAACAAATCAAAACCCTGCTCAGAAGCAGCAATGTAGTTCCCAGAAACACTAACTGTACTAGATGCTTCTCTCTACTCTGTCAGAAGCAGCAAATTTAGTCCCATGTAGCTGAAGAGACCCCCTACTGAAGTTATTAATGACTATTAATGGTAATAGTTGCACAGAAGACTTCTTAAGATTAATTGCAGTATTCAAACCCATGTATTAGCGCTTCAGGTACATGATGAATCATCTCTCTACATAAACACTTGATTTGCTGGTACATATGTTTGCTTCAATCTATGTATGCTAAGGACACAAAAATGTTTGAACACAGAATCACAGACCCACAGAATGGTTGAGGTTGGAAGCAACCTCTGGAGATCATCTAGTCCAACCCCCCTGCCAAAGCAGGCTCACCTAGAGCAGGGTGCACAGGACCTCATCCAGGCGCATATTGAATATCTCCAGAGAAGGAGAATCCACAACTGCTCTCGGCAACCTGTTCCAGTGCTCCATCACCCTCAAAGTAAAATTATTCCTTGTGTTCAGATGGAACTTCCCATGCTTCAGTTTGTGTCCGTTGCCCCTTGTCCTGTCACTGGGCATCACTGAAAAGAGTCTGGCCCCGTCCTTTTGACACACACCCATAAGACATTTATAAGAACTTATAAAATCTCCTCTCAGCCTTCTCTTCTTCAGGCTAAACAAGCCCAACTTCCTCAGTCTTTCCTCACAGCAAAGATGCTCCAGGACCCTAATCCTCTTCGTAACCCTCTGCTGGACTCTCTCTAGTACAGGGACATGCTTGACTTAAAAAGTTTTCAGACTTCATGACCTAACTTAGGCCACCAAATTAATCAGGGACAGTAAATCATTTAACAGTGATTTTAGGGTCAAAAACCCCCTCTGACTTCAGTAGATGTGGTAGGGTTGCTCCAAACAAGGGAGACCACTGCATGGAACCTGTGGGTCAAGGGATATTTTATTCTACTAATTCCGATGGGAATAGAAAATTGATATTGTACATCCTGTTAATGAGTCTGGAACTGCAGCAAAGTTCTAGCCGGAGAGAATATATGGAAAATCTCAGGCCGTCTTTTCCATGGACTTTGCTCAGGAATTTGCAGGAGGACTTTGCTTGGACCAGATCCTGTGCACACTTGTAAGGACTTTGTGATATAAAATGTCTCTGAGTTTAAGGTTCAGCTTCTCCGTACAAAATGGCAGGTTTAAATTTTGATACAATTATGAATTCTGGATTGATTTTGTGTTCCAAATTATACTTGATAACCTCCTCTACAAAGATTACATATGAATGAGAGGAACTATTTCCAAATGCCCAAATTATGCAAATAAAAAAACTAAAATTATTTTTTTGTGTTCCTATGTGCGTTTCTATCAGAAGAGAAAAAAAAATCGTACATTTTTTGTATTCTGGATTGCCCAGGAGTCCTAAATGTGTAATTTGAGAGGTAGCCCATTGACTACCTGAAGGTCTGCTCAAAGAATTCTCCTGCATGTGCCTGTCTACACATGTATTTTTTGTAAGCTTAGGTACATACAGTGTCATTATAATAACGTCTCCCTAAAGGAAGTTCTCAGCTCTGATGGCATCCATTTATTCCTAGGGTATACGTTTTAATGAGCACCTTTAACATGAGGCAAGTGTCTTTTATTCCTGGTAGCTGCCTAAGGGATTTGCATGTTCTCTGTAATAGGCTCAGAGCTGGGAAGAGGAACCGGACTGACACTGGTGCACATGCACTGAAAAGATAAAAAATCACATTAAGAGCTTGGAGGTGCATGCAAATTCCTGATGTATTAATGTTAATTAAAGATGTGCTGGAAATGAAATTTCTGACTCTAAATTTTCTACTCTCCACAAATGCACCATTCATTTCCTGAATTCTTTTCCTGGCTTACAGGCAGGATACAGATTTCTTCTGTTACTGACAGCAGGCATCTGAAAATATCATGACAGCCCACTGATTTATAATATTAGAGTGAGTCACAGAGGCTACTGGGCGTCTCTCAGATCCTGATAGTGAAAAGGAGATGTTCATGACTTCCACTCTGAAAACTTTCTCCACCCCTTATTGTGGAAGAAAATGAAGCACTGGCTCAGGAACTGCCTCAGATAGCTGTAATTAAAGTATTGAGCTCTTTTACAGAAACTTCCAGGTTTCCAAAACAGCACTGGCTCCCTACAGGCCTGTCTGAGGGAGTGTCTTACTGGGATAGCAGGATGTATGGTTCCTAAAAAGCATCAGGACCCAGCACAGGCTCTGTGAAGCATGATCATGACAGTAAGATGCTCAGGGGCCCCCACCTTCAGATGACATGAAAAGAGGCACGTAGATATTCGTCAATTTGATGTGGCAGTAATGTAAATGAAGACCTTCTCTCCATCACATATGAACTTAACACAGCTTTCTGAGAGGACCGAGGACTGCAAAACAGTGGTAAAGTCGTTGCCAGATAGCTCTCCTTAGGTGTATGCTTTCTCGTTCATCTTCTCTCGATGCAAGTTGTGTTGTAGAGAAAAGGGCTTTGTACGACTAAGAAAAGTGCTCTTACTGCCCAATGGTCTGGTAATAGTAACCTGTGCTGCTCACAACACCCAGCTTAGGAGAGTGTTGGGACCTTGACTGGTTAGATGTGCCATCAGGCTGAGTTTGCAAGAGCTGGCAGTGTTAACTGGAGCCTGGAACCAGGTCCGCTGCTCTCCTGTGGAGCACAACCTCCAAAACAGCACAGGAAAATGGCAATACGGGCACATGCTGTAAACAGGTTAGCAGTCCCTGAAGAAATGCAACTTTTAGAGCTGGAGAAAACTGGTATAGGCAAAACAATGAGAACACAGAAGCAGCAGGTAACTGAGAAAGCAATTGGACTATGGATAAGGCACCTGGTGGGGGCAGACCAAAGGCTAAGAACTGATCTTGAGGCACAAATGTTGAACAAAAGATAAGATTGTAGTATCTCCAGCTGATTTTGCTACACTTACCAAGTTAAAGGTGGAAGTGTATAATCTGCTTCATGAAACTTGACTGCTGAGGACATCTCGTCCATCTTGGCCAGCTGCTCATCTGGAAGAGTATGCTGTGTTTTGAGTGTTTGTGTAGCTTAATGCATGCTTTACAAGGAGTACATATAACTGTATGTTATGCATATGGGTGTGTCTGGGTGTGTGATTTCGTCACGAAGATCTTCACTCTAAATTTATTAGCACTTCTTAAAAAAATCTTATTGCAGATGAATTCAATTTGCCTAGTCATTACTTTGGGTAAAACTAAGATGCATCATGACACCTGTAGTCTTTCTTACACTCATCTCTCTGGAAAAGTGGCATATGGTCTATATTCAGCACTTTTCATAGCAAAAAAAGACTTGTGGTGGGTCCATTATGAAATTAAAAACTACCTTTAAACGTCCACTGTATAATTAGCTGAAATCTGGACAAAGATATTGCCAGATATAATTTGAAAGCTGAAAATTGCTCCTGGCAGCAGTTGTCACTTTGAGAACTAGCAGAATTTTGCCGTGTAATGAAAAACCTATCCCAAGTTTAGACCAGTCTCCTTTCCCACAAGTTCACTGGTTTGGTCATACCACACTGCGGTGGTCAGGTCCCCCAGAAGTTACTGACAAAACTCCCATCAGTATTACATGCGCAGGCCTTTATATACAATTAATCTCCCTCTATTCTGTCCACTTTAAGCACGGGTATAAACTACTCTGAACTGGATTGCCAGGTTCCCGCGTTATGAATCTCAGAGGCAGCTCATCCTACCCTAAGGTACTTGTCTAAAATGAGAGTGGTAAATGGCAATCTGGCGATACCAGAGCTGATAGTAAATCAGACTAACTTTGAGTAAGCTGAAGCCAGATCAGGCGCGTCCCACCAACATGCAGAAGTATCAGTTATTTGAAGTGTTTAATTTGAACTTTTGCTTAAATATGCCTTCATCACCATTTTGGCGTGGCCTCTGGTTTTGTAGAAGATTGATTTAAATATGGTTCTTTACCAAAGAAGATTTTTTTTGTATTATTGAAACATCTAGCAAGCATGATTTCTTGAATGACATCCAACTCAGGCGCAGAAATACGGGCCAATTAAGTAATTTTTTATCTGCTTTTGCAGTTAATCTGATTTCTTTTTAGTGCAGCTCTGTTAGTGATATGATATTATGTGTTTTGGCGTAATCCTCTAATAGAAGTACAGTTTGGAGGCTCTTTTGTTTTCTTTTTCCAAATTGTTGTGTGTTTTTATAGCAGCATTTTTGAAAGATGGATATTAAATGTATCATAGATAAATATTACTATTTTACACATTGGAAAGGTAAATTAAAAGCTTAAGCATTAATTCAAATCCTACAATATCAGAGTGATTTTTAATCTGTTTCTGAGCTATCAAAACACAAACATAAAACAGTAAATTGCTAGTTATCTCTCATATGCTAGGAGAAAAATAGGTTCATCATGAAAACTTTGACAGATAAATTTAAGGGTATCAGAAATGTTAGTATTATAATAAATATACCTTAGGATATATTATGCCTCTGCAGCAGTTCCGGTAATGTCGTTACAAGAGTTTATACTATGAGTACTACAGTGCAATAATATTATTAGTGAGAGGAAGTGAAGAGACTGCTGACAAACAGTCTCCATTTTAAGCCTCTGCTTTCAGGTTGTGCATTTCTGAGCTGGTATTTAACTCATTGGTCTCTACAGATTTTACAAAACTGTTCAGGCAGTCTGGAATGCGTGGTGGACTAATAAAACTCTAATGACAAAAAAAATAATTTTCCAAGGATGAAGGATTTTAGTCCTGCACTGAAATGTCTGGGGGCAGAAATCTAGCAGATGGATACAACACTGGCTGTGGTTTCCTATCCCGTGTGCAAGGGTTTTTTTCTTGTGTGCGAGGGCCTCTGTGTAGCAGAGGGATGACTGCCCTCAGGGAACAGCAGAAGGCAGTTTTTCACTAGACTCCCTCCTAGACCTTCTGAATGATTATTAGCAAAATATTTTTCCTCCTCTTTCTTGGTTCCAAACACCCAGACAGCCAGTCCTGCTTTGTGCCAGGTGGGACTGGTGAAGGAGCTGCTGTATCCGCACCGGTGGAGCACCACGGTTTGTCTGGTCAAAGGTTACAGGTTCAGCAATGAAGTAGGTCTGTCAGCCTCAGCTAGGAGGGCTCTGATCATGAAGGGAGTCTGGGAGGACAAGAGTAGAAGGGACAGGACCTGCAGTGGTGCTCTCTCATGTATTAATGCTTATTAGAGGGAAAGGCCATTTGGGGAATCAAGGCCCAAGCTGAGAAACTAAAGTGACCATGGGACATGTGGCATCCTGGGAGAAGCTGAAAACATGACTAGACAAAGAAATCAGTGATGCTTTGTGACACCTGGGTCATGTGAAAACACAGGCAAACACATTGTTGTTTGGATCACTATTCGACAACTCTAGTGCAGAAAGAGAGAAAAGAGTTAGAAACATAACCTTAAAGTACATGCTAAATGCTCATAATTTAAAAGCTCTGTTATAAGAAGCCACATGGCCATCAGTACACAATTACATCTGTAAATCTGGAACAAAGTTAAGCAACGTCTGGTTTCTTTTAGAAGCACTGCCAGCTGGGAGTCATTCTGAACCCTGCCTGTTGCTGGATGCCCTTGGAATTAAATACCAAAATATTAAGCTGTAATAGCCTTGCTGGATATCTGGAATCCTGCAGATTGTATCTGTAGTTTTCTGAAACAGCTATTTTCACTCACCTAGATTCAAACTGAGGACAGCAAAGCTTTACAGCAGCAGCAAATATAATGTACCTTGATCTCAATTTCCAAGCGCTGCCACACTGCTAATAGTAACAGTATCAGTGGAAAATAATTGTCAGAAGGGAAGTCAGTGCAGTGGAAAGTCAATGGTATCCATTTAAAGTGAAACATTTTTTTTTAGTCTTTAAAAGAACTGCAGTTAGGTTATAGTCGATTTCTCAATGAAGAATTTCAGAGCTGCAATTTATAAACCCATAAAATAAATCTGATTTTATAGAAAAAAAGGAATGATTTTCTATCCAGATGGGGAACCTTTTATAAACTGCCTTTTGGTTCATATACTGTTTGTTGCCTGGTTCAGCTGCTAAATCCATCATAGTGAATACAACAGAAAATGTGTGACTTTAAAAGCAAAGTTCATATTTCTGCAGTGTATTGATTTCATTCCTCATCTTACTTTGTGCACATCCCAGGTGTTGCTCTCTTTGTTCACTGCTGTACATTTTGATCAGTGATTTATCAGTGCAAAGTGAGGTGCAAATTCCTATCAGGTTGTACAGGAGAGTAGAAAAGAGGCTGTCTTATTTGCCTGTTTTAACACAAAGATCCCTGTAGATCCTCCCTTAGCAAGTCCAGCTATAGCTTCCAGTGATAATACTGGTTACCTTTTAGCATGAACTACAAGAAAATTCCATCCAGCAAGCCAGTTAATATAGGATATAAACTAAAGAGTACGTAAAAAAGATTTATAGTCAATCACTTTCTATCAACAAAGCTTCAAAGATAAAGTTCCCTTTTTCTTACCCTTTGAGTAAAGCAGCTACAGAGAAAGACAGAATGAGAGGTTCCTGCTCAGCAGCTCTCTTTTTTTTTCTGCTTCGTTATATCAGTTTTACTCAGAGTGGGTTAAAACAGCCAGCCAAAATCTCAAGGTGCAAAGACAGTTAAAAAGGTGATATGTGAAAGATAGATTGTCTGAAATCCGAAGACATGTCTCTGTGGAGTAGCCCACTCCCTGTCTTTGTTCTCCATCCAGTGGAACTCAGGTGCCCTCGCTTGTATCAAGACCTCACCAGGACCTGCCCACACAGTTAGATACCTAATCACATTTGAAAGTCTGACCGTATATACTTATTTTACTTATAATATACTCTAGTTGGAAGACACTCTTGGGGACTTAAGCAGAGAACAGGGGGAAACTGGCTTCTAAACCAGAACACCTAGTTCATATTCTTCCTTTTTTTTTTTTCCAATAATGCATTACCTGTTATCTGTAGATGGAGTGCTACCAGTCTCTTCTTCCTGTTAACCAATACTGGCCCAGTGCAGGCCAGGAAAACTCTTACTTTAAAGATTAAGTTAAAAAAAAAAAGAAGTTAAAGGACATCCTCAAAGTTTATAGCAAAAGAGAAGACATGAATTTACATATCTACAAAAGTCATGGAGATAACCTCTTACACATAAATTGAAATTCTGTGGCCTTTTTCTTGTCACTGTAAGATTTAACTCTGAGGAATACAAATGCGCAGGATCAAAACCAGAACTCTACAATAAATAGTAAATGACATTATCAATGAATATGGATAACGAGCAATGCTTTGTCCTCGGCAGTGATAACTTGGTTTCTTCACTGCTGTTTACACACTGAACTTGGAGGAGGCAGATAACTTTCTTCCTAATGGACTATTACAGGCACCCTTTGCAAGCCATTAATGTGGAATTAACAAAAGCATGTCTGTGCAGCAATTAATTTCCTGTGCTTCTGTAATAACAGAGAAAGGAAAGGAAGAGCTGTCCTCCTCCCACAGCTGACAGCTCAGTTCCTGTGCCTAAAGCACAGTCTTGGAGGGTTGGACTATTTGGGTACTGTTCCCATATCTTCTGTAATATCCTTCATGACCTTGGAAAAATAATTTGATCTCTCTGTGCCTTAAATTCCCTTTATACGAAAGGGAATTAATTACACTTCACTACTCCCAGAGAAGTGTCATTAGGCCTAATTAGTTAATGTCTGCAAAGTGCTTTGAGAGCAATCTTTTGACAGATGATATTCTAAGTGCAAAAAAGATCACAGTAAAAATTTGTAGCAGTCAGACTTAGTGTTATTTGTTTAGCAAAAACAATGCTCTTGGCAGTCTAGAAATGCCATTCTGGTGTATTAGACAAAGGTAAGTTAAAATTACATTTATTTGGGCTCTGATTCAGCTAAATACCCAATCGCATCCCTTAATGTAAACACTAGGTACCAAAAGTACTGTATGCATTATTGTGCATTTAATACCCTTGAACTGAAGTCTTACTCATCATTAGTTTCCCTCACCCCAAATAATTTCTTGAGGACTTCCTAAAAGTAATTTTTAATTGGTGAGATCATCAGGAAATGTGGTATAGAGCAGGGAAGAGTGAATAGAAAGAGACCAATGTTTGGAACTTCAGGATTTGTGTTTAAAAGATAAGATCAGATTCACACATAGGAAAGATCAGTTTGGCAGCATTTTGGAAAAAAAATTGGAGAAGATAGATTTGAAGGCTAGAGTAATCAAGGCAGAGTCAGCTGTAAGTTTGCACTGATTATTTAGACCATTGCCTACACAAGAGATTGAAGACTTCAGTGTTTCACAGAAAAAAGCAATAAGATTTGGATGCATCTTGAAAGTGGTAGAGAAAAAGGAAAAAAGTCAAAGATAACCACTTTAATGGCAAAGAGGATGAAGCTTATAAAAATAAATGGAAAAATTAAAGGAGAACAGACAATAAACAGGTAAATGCTACAACAACACAGACTTTCATCAAAAGTTTTGTTCAGGAAAACACAAATACTTTTGCAAGTTTGTCAAAACCACCTACGAAAACAAGGAAGCTGTGCCTAGTGTTGCAACCTGGAAACACACGGGAGGTATGAGATGGAAAACACAAACACCAAAACCAGTTTTCAAACAGTTTAATGCACTACACTGAATAGGTATGAGGTGATTTGCTTCAGCAGGGTCTTGAAGGTTGAACTAAGTAAGAAAGTGGTCACACATGTTGTTGGAAGTCAATGCTATACTTACCCACTCAACTTTCACTGGGCAGGAAGGTTAGTAGATCTCTGAAGATAGTTTCATGGGATCACGGCCTAGAATAACATTGAGTCTTCCACATATACTACTTGAAAAATATTTTTCAATAACAATTCAATTAATTAAAATGACATCAGTAAAATTTAGCAAAAAAAAATATTACATTTCGTTATTGCAAACTGTTTACTTAGCCTATTTATTATTTATGAAATTTTTATTTAGAAACCTATTCATTTACTTAAAAAAATTTATTTCAGAGAATATCAGCAGTTAGCTTTAGTAATTACCTTAAGGTTTTGAGCAATGGCATGTTGATGCTTCCAGAAGACATCTTTCTGGGTTGCTTAAAAGGCGAGGAAGTATAATGCTGAGATCTTAAAGAACAGGTTCGGTGTTATAGGGCAGCTTTGGAAGTTATTGCTCTGCATATGTCATGTGCAGCTTGAGGGAAAGAACATGAGAGGCAAAGTGGGTCATTCAGTCTCATGTTCTGAACATATGCTTTCTCTCCCTATAGACTGACTGAGCCAATGGATTAACAGTGAAATTAGCAATCTGCCTCAAGCCAAGCTCTGTGCCTGCTTCACTCCTCTTTTATGCAAGTATTCAGCCTGTGCAAGTCGATAGTTCAAGGAACGTACTTGTAGTGTATCTCCTATAATGTCTGCTAAACTTGATTTGGAAACAGCGCAGGGATGGCTTCTGCTTTGGGCCTAATTCCAAGTTCAGAAATCAAACTCTTAGTGCTTTTACTAATATGAGTTAGAGACTGCTGTAGAACCTAGATTTCCCTTCAAAGCTGTTACGAATGGTATATATTTAAAAAAAACCACCAACAAAACTAAACCCCAGTAATATTCATTTCCATTAAGAGGCAGAATCTCCACCCTTCAAAGCTTATGGGATTTTTGTCATTAACTTCATTGGAAGCCTGGAGAGCTATTACAGCTATCACTGACTTCTACAGGAATAAAAGGAGTATGTTGAAAAAATATCAGATTTTACTGATTATATTGGCTATGTTCATGAAATCAAGACATATTTGCAAGTACCAGTCTTAACATCATTTAAAACTTTCCAAATACAGAATAGCCATGTGAAAAAAATAAACAAGAAAGAAACCTCAACTTGTTTGAAACAACCCAAAGTTCATTCAGATGTATGCAACTTCACTTTTTTATATGATGCATTCATTGAACTTCACCCACACAGGCTGTTTGACCCCATTTACAGTCCAAAGTTGTCCAAAATATTAATAGCTCTTCATTTTCAGAAAATCAAGAATGGAATGGCCACCACTCACCTCTCTGTGTTTTGTAAAGAGATATAAAATTATGCTAAGTTAAAGCAGAGACATTGATGGACTGTTCATTCCATGCAGCTGCCCAAAACTCAATTTTGTCGTTAATGATTCACTCTGAGCAGTAATATCCACATGGACTTATCCGAAAGCTGTTGGCAGATGCACCTTCTCCTCTACTGAATCTCCAGTTTCAGGTGCATACATCCTTTTAGGTTATAAATTGCTTTTTTCATTTCTGTGTTTGCCTTTGAATAGTTATTGAATGCAAGCATCCCTCATGCATGGAACTAAGGGAACACCAGCTCTGAAAAGTTGCTTGAAATGCTGATGTTTGCCATGTTATTGTACATAACTTGCATATTAATACACAGCTCTTGAACTGTCGGCAGTGTGGCTGGTCTGATTTACAGGTCTGGGGAATCCAGACCCTCTCCTCAAAGTGATATATTTGGTAACTGTTGCTTCCTTGTGGTACTCACAATCTTTAGTGTCTTTGGCACATTTTAAGGTCACCCAAAGAAAGTCCTAGGAGCTGTGGAATGTAATATAAAATAGCCACAAAATCCTCCAGTCCATGGTAGTAACCTAGGTCCCTATAAAATTTAAGGCAGCTGCTGGTGCATTTTTATTGACTTCTCCCTAATCAGTCACAGAGCAACGGTGCTTCACTGTTACATCTCTTGAATGGGGACAATATATTAAGCTATTCAGCACTAACTCTGACATCCTGTTTGGAATCCTAGATTCCCAAGTAAGAAATACTGCTTGCTTAACTTCCCATTACATTTTTGGATAGTTTCCACTAAAGGGAGAGAATAATTTACCATTTTTACTGCAACTTGCACTGGTAAAGCTTTGCACTGGTAATTTAATTCTATATTCATTTAGTTTGAATTACACGGGGAACATCTGCAATGATTCCTAAGAATAACTACATTTCAAGACAATTACACAGTTATAACTGGAGCTGCAGGATGATGTCAAAGCCAGAAGAGGAAAAAGATGTGCACACAGATTTTGTGCATGAAATTAAATTTTGTTCTTCATTGGGAAAACGCGAGTTTATCAGAGAAGAGTCTTTGTAACACCACATGCATGTATTTAATGTATGTGTTTCTGTATGTACTGCAAGATTTTCTATTGGCATCAGAGATTTACTGACATTAGTGAGATTCTCTGAATCACTAATGAAATGTATCTCCTTTGTTTTGGAGTACACACATTTCCTTTTCTTCTTAGCCAAGTCTTATTAAGAAGGTGAAGGTAATGAAATAAAGAGATCTTGTGGGATTAACCTGGACAATCTTACGGAATTAAGGACTGTGGGAGACAGAAACTCCGTTCCCCAATTTTCCCACTACAGCTTTCATGTGTAGATCCACAGCATTTTTAGTGAATACACAGTTACTTCCCTGTGGTGTACTAATTAACTTATTCATGTATGTACAAGACCACATGTTTTTGTCTGGAAGATCTAAATGGCTTAATGGGCATGTGTAGTGAGTCCAATAGCTCTGCGAGTAACAGATTTGTTGTATGTGCATTGCACAAATAATCAGCATATGTGGATCAATTCTGGTGAATTTTGGATGCGACAGGTTTATCACACCTGTCCAGGAATTTGAAAATAAATTTGCTCCATAGTGCACTCAGCAGGATCCTATTCTTTTCGGGCCCGCTGACATCCTAGTTTACTTAATCTATGGCAAATTGTTTGTTCAGATAATTTTTACTCTGCTATATAATCATCCAGAGCACTGTAGACATCAACATTCAAATTTTACTTTTCCCTTCGAGAAGAGAATATTCAATGTTATGTATTGTAATTGTGGTGCGATAGTTTCACCTTCAATCTAATTCGTGAAGACAGAAGGGGGAGGCCTATTTTTTTCTACATCTTAAAAAAAAATCTGCTTACGGTACTATCAATATGATAGTACAAAAGTTTTGGTCTTTCTGTGTTATAGTTCTTTCTGCCTTTTCTAGTAACTGAGCAGACATATTGGCTATCCTTTCAAAACCGTCATCTCCTTTAAGGAACGATAATACTGTGGTAAGTCGTTGATGTATTAGTGTCAAACTAACTCTTTCAACTCTCAGTCCCTGCCTCATCTGAATCTATTACACAAAATCAGTGCTTCCCAGCTCTCTTCCCCTTCCGCTGGCAAATTCCCATCTCCCTCCCTCGAAGTGTACATTGCTCATGTGGAATCACTTCTGTCCAGTAGGAAGCAGAAATGTGTTTTCCTGCAGTTTTTCTCCATATTATCCCCTGTAAGTGAAGTGAAGAGAAAGCACTGGAAAAATACGAGTAAGCAATGCTTTCAGTGTCATGATCAAGACTTCTTGTGGGTACAGTACTGTGAATGAAGTCATTCAGAAGTGAAATTCGGGGGTTAACACTGGATTACAACCAAGATGGGATAAAAGTCAACAACCTCAGCCACCGCTAGTCCAAAGGGCACAGAATCATTCGCAAGGGAAATTTGTCACCCCCAGAGGAATCTCTCTCAGATCAGAGATCTCCAGCAAACTCTTTGAACATTTTGTTTCCCAAAACTTCAGAGGTGAAAAGACCCATGTTGCCATGTCTTTGGAACTTCAATATTCTGGGCATCCCTAATCCAAACCAATTGCTCAGCTGCTTAACCTTTTCCTTCTGCTCTTCTTACAGCACCATGTCTGTGACCACATTTCTTGTGCTTAAGTCTTACCTGAAAAATCAGTGTTTCTTTTGCTACCTCTTTTGTCAAATTACTTTTTTTTTTCTGTGAAAAAACACATGTTTTTATGTGAAATGTATGTATTTGTGAAAGATGATACCTAAGCCATGCATATAGTAATTTTTATTCATTTGAATGAAGACTAGGAAACCAAAGTGTCAAGAGTTAGTAAGGTTTCACTGCACTAACCTACAAAATGTGTTAATATCAGTCTCCAGAAAGGTAAAAGAACTTCAGTAACACATCTTTTGGCAACATTATAAAAATGAGGAAGATGTATTTTTCACTTGGTTTATCTGAGTAGAAATATACAGAAGGAACTAGCAGCAGTAACACCTACTGTAGTATTAGTGTGAAGTTCAACTATAAAAAGGAGATCTAATAGCAGCGCTTTCTATGATCAGTTTGAGTCATTGTAGTAACAGTGTGCACTTTGTTGTAATTCATATTTTCAGATTGTTCATTAGCATCACACTGCATCAGAAGTTAGTGCTTAGCAGGAATATCATACAGCAAACATCTGACCGCAGTTTTGATAAATTCCATAGGAAAACTAAATGAAGAAAGATGTGTATCAGATTCTTTTTTTTATATTTATGTGATCATCTGGAGTTACTCTAAGCAAAGGGATAGAGTTACTGGCATTTGTGAGATGCAGGGAAGTATGTAAAATTAGAACCCATGCCTTCAACTCTTTTTTAAAAATAGTAAATTGGAAGAAGCAACTTTTGGCTATTAAAAATATAGCGACTCATGTTAAGTATTAGGTCTTCTAAGCTGTATGTGACTAGTCCAATCCTCTGTGTCCTTTCTGGTAACACTAACACCTCTCTCAGTGGCACAAGCAGATGACTGTTACAACAGATACTGGTTGACAGCAGTCTCAACAAAATGCAGATAGATGAAATTAATACCTGTGGTAGGATTAATAAGGTAGTACATCAGTCCTGCTATGGATGTTTGTTTTACATCTTTTCTATTTCAGTAATGTCAGAACTGTGGGAAAGTGAGCAATGGGCTTGTCACTTTATGACAAGAGGTCATTTTCCAAAACTGTGCCTACTATGTGGTCTGACAACAGCTGGCTTGGGGAACCTTGGGGTTGACTGTCATGTGCTGTCATATCACATGTTACAGGAACTGCCCTTGCTGCTGGAAGTCTTCAGCATTTCTGGCTCTCCAGTCCTCTGTCTTAGTAGTTATGCACCCAAAATCTGAGGTGTGCGTGCATCTGTAAATGTGAGGTTCAGTAAAAGAAAACTGGAAGTCCAAAAGAGCCTTTGGCTTCCTTGAAGTAACACGATGTTGATCAGGGCAGGTTATAAACTTCAGACATGAAAGAACAAGGTCTGAAAGGAGCTTTTTATCATGTGTCCTGAGCTGCAGAACCATATGCTAGCACTGCTACTTGGTGATACTACCATAAAATTATCAGCCTGCAAGCATTTTATTATGAAGGGACAGAAGTGAATCCTGCAAATACCATTCAGGCAGGAACTTCACATCTATTTGAGGTCCAAATATACTTTCTGAGTCCCAAGTTTAACTTACAAGTGTTTTACTGTAAATGGAAGAAAAATCTTGCTTTCGTAACAGCTTTATGCAAATACTGTGGCAGATTTTATTTTTTTGTGATGCTTTTCACTTGGTTGTACTACCTATCTGTGTACCTTTCTAGAGCAAGACAGTGTGTAATTCATTCAAGAGTACTGTGGCTGGGGTTTTCCTCCTACTGGGTGATTTTGCATAGATAGGGAACCTCTACTGGTGATCTGTGGAACCAGAACTCTCTATCTACACTTAAGAGTATTCAGCAGATAGGAGGAACTCTGGAGTCATTACAGAATTTTGTGTCCTCCTGCCACTGAAATTCTCTCTGAGGGATGCACTGTTATAAGCAGGAAAGGAAGTTTTTACCTGCAAACCTTTATGCCAGAAAAATGGAAGGGTCTGTGGCAGGAAGAAGGGAAGGAATATACTTTAAGGAGAGACTGAATGTCTGACAGTTCCTCCAAAACCTCTGAATTTTGCAGAGCTGAAGTCTGTGGTCATTTGTATGGGAAAAATTCTGGAAAGCTTTGCAGAATAAGCTCTGGAGAATTTCTGTGTACATCAGGAGTAGACACACAGAAGAAAGAAATTTTTTTAAAAAGTAGATTGAAGTTCTTATTGCATATGATTTACTAGCAATACCAAGTTCTTAAAGTTACATGGCTTTGCTAGACTACAGTCAAAAGCTGAAGTTATCTCAAACTCCAAGAAAAAATAAATTAAAGTAATTAGATTACTTTAATCTTTGAAAGTGTCCAAGGCCTTAAATGTTTGTTTTACTAATGTTGTCTGCTATTGTAGGCATTAGTGTGGGAGTTACCTGCAGACATGATGCTCATTTTTCAAACAGAGCTAGCAAAATATTTAATAAATAACAAATAAACCTCCTTGAAAGAGTGAGGCATTAACATAAGTAAACAACATGTAATTCTACCATGAAATATCCAAGAAACTTCTTCCTCTTGGAAGGGTAATAACAACCAGTGTCATTTTGAGAGTCAGTAGCCTCCTTTTTAGCAGTGTTGAAGACCCACATTTATGTCCATTTGAAACTATGAAAACAAAGATTTCATAGATGTAGAAAGTAAGATCCAAGCTGGAACTGGATTTTACAAGTGTCCTTCTTATATGCAATGAGAAACTAAATAATACTCAGCACTGTGGAGAATCTTGCATGCAAATTTTGAACTGCCTCATAGACCTCTGAAGCTGGGACATACACTCTTCGGTGTGAGTGAACTTTGCAGTAAGTGATTTTCTTAGAAATCTTTGACTTGAAACCACAAAATAACACTACTTGTACTCTATCTTTGCCTCCATAAAAATGCAGGCACTTCTGTGTTGGCGACCTCCAAAGGCAGGATAGCAGATGTTCAGGGTTGTCTGGTAGAAACCAGACAAGCTTGATTGCAAAGACAATTTAGTTTGACACTATTGCTGAAATTTGCCTGATGCATGAATATCTATGGAGTGCAAATCACTGGATCAGGGCAATAAACGTGAAAGGTGCTTTTATTCCAAACTGAGTGTCTCTTCCTCAAGAATGAAAACAATGTTTTTTAAAAGAAGAGACACTGATATGGATCTTAAACTGCACTGCAGAGCAATTCTCTTTCCCCCCAACTTGTTATCGTTGCCTTCACCCATAATAAAATAAATATGGATGACTGAATGCAGTAAAGGCCACCAAAATGTTAACATTTCTGTTACGTTTCCTGTTGGGAGAAATTCAAAGGCATGTAGGAAAGTGAGGAGCCTGCCCTGCTGACTTGCAATGGGAGCTAGCTCAACAAGTTCCCTTTGGGCCTTTGAGATGTATCTTCTGTCCTCCAACCTTTCACAGGGATGTAGGAGCTCTCAGGTCTACTCTGAACTCTGTATGCATTTTCACATTTTCTTGAATTTTTTTTTTTTTTTATTTATTTTTTCAGAACTTTCTTTGCCCAGAATATTCTCAGCTGGAAAACCCATGTGACAGCAAAACTACCTGTCAAATTTGGATGGACAGATAGATTGGATTTGCCATAAATCTAATATAGTCTTTTTTCTTAAACGGAAGTGATGGAGTTTTCCAAGACACATAGAATTTTTAGGAGAAAATATTTTCATTTATACTTCCAATCTCTTCAACACTTCTGCATTTCCCTCCCATAAACAATTCCAGTGTAATGACTTTCTAGCAGCAGAGTATGTCACTCTCTGAAGAAGCAAACCTTCCTCTTTGAAGGAGGGAATTCAGAAGATGCTGGTGGGTTGAAAGTGTGGGGGATACTATTCCTTTCTATGGCTTATTCTCATAGACGAGTGAATGACTTGTCTCTTGAAATGGTTATTTTCAAGTACAGGCTTACATATCTATTCCAGAAACAGATGAAATTTTCTTCGCTCTCTGTGCTTCATTACTTCCAAACAGGATAATATATAATTTGAATGTTTTCTTATGGATTCCTTTGCATCCTTATGTCCTTGAAGTGTTTTCTTACTTGGTACTCTATTTGGTGATCATATAAAAACCTCTTGCCCACATCTTACCCATATTTCCTAAAATCTTTTCCTTTTTCCAGAGTTGGTGTTCAGGTTTTCACCTCATTTTACTGCCTCCTATTGCTCACATTTAGGTCTACAAACTTCTTAGCTGGCTGCTACATCTTGAACGTGGTAGCCTTTGCTGCTCTATAGAAGTCTGATGAATTTTGTAACTCCACTCAGAAAAACGATTCACCTTCCTAGCAGCATGCTGCCTTTGTGACCCAAAATATGATGAGAATGACCTATTTCAAGCTGCAGTTACCCCATCCACCAGGACTTCAAATGGTTTGGTTGCAAAAACAGGAAGGGAAGATGTCGAACCATTGCTCAAACTTCTCCTCTACCATCCTTTGAAGGTGAATGGTAATGACTGAGTGAAAAAGCCAAGCAATTAAAAAAAAATAGATTTGTTGGTGATATCAGTGTTCCTATCCCAGGGTCTGTACAGCACACAGCCAGGTATAATTGTTCCAGGTCACCTCTTCAATCTCTATGTTCTCTTTTCCTGCACACCCTCTGGACATGTAGAAGTGATTTTCCTAAACACATATTTTGCAAAATCTCAGATCTGTGAATGACATAGTCCTCTCTCTGCAACTTCATAGATATCTGCCTGCACTTCATGTAATTTCAGGGAATATTAGTCCCTTGATTATGTCGGTATCTCAGAGAAACAATTCACAGTATTTCTATGCCCTTGCAGTTCCATCCTGTCACTTTTAAAAAGTATTGCCTCACACCTGAAATGTTCTTTTCCTGCTCAATGACTGCATGATACTTCCTGTTTAACAATGGACAGTAATGGAATACGTAATTAAAATAACATTGCTTAGTCTCTAAACTCTCCAGCCAACTTTGTAACATTGCTTTAATTGCATGAACACACTGCATGTCTGTTATTTTGGAATATTACAGCTGTTAATCCAGTGAGATGAGGGTGAATGAGTGAACGTCTCTCCTTTGCTAAATTGAAGTAAGCACCCTCTTTAACTCCTTCACATGAGTTAAATCTGAGTTATGTAGGTCTCTTGTGTTTCATTACTGACAGTTTTTAACAGGGCTCACAGCAGAACAAAGCAGAATGGAATTGAATAAACAATTGGATTTTACCATGCCCCGCTGTTACTGTTATTCTAGATATTGCTCATGCAACTGCTCCAGGGGTGCTGAGCTCAATCCATTTCTAGGAAATAGTAATTACTTACTGGAGTATTTTGCTCAGAACCTGCATGGCTGTTATTTACTTTCTAGTGAGGCAGAAGAACTATGCCACTCTACAAAGCATTGAACTGTTCAATCTGCTTCAGTACATTCCTTTGCTATCTTTTTCCCTCCCCAGTTCCAGTTTTTAAAATGCAATTATAGGAGATGTTCATACGCCTGAACCCATTCTTCCTTTTTGTTGTAGCGTAGTATCACTGTAATGCTTTTTTACCCCTCTAAGTTGTTACTACTGTGACTTTGATTTGCTGAATACACTGAGTGGTCCACGGTGTAGAGCAACAAGGGCAACTTTGTGTCACAGGTCAGACTTCAGGCAAGCAGCTCATGGTACAGCTCTGAGCTGATACTCCTATCTCATAGAAGGTGAAGAAAATAAGAAAATGCAACAGCAGTAACTAGTGTTCCAGTCTATAAAAGGGTTAAAGGAAAATTTTCTAAGAGTTTGCAGTAAGTTTTCGTGTTTGTCAAGGTTGTTGGGAAACTCAAGATCCACACATCTGAAAATGTCAGCCGTGCACCAGGGCAGTACTTCATTATGTTTCCACCAACAAGACTCGAGAGAGGTTATAAACTTTCCAGTCACTGATAGTCAGGGCTTTAAAAGTGCTTAAGGCTTCTGTAATCATTTTTGTGGCCAATGTCCAAGGCTTCTAAGTATATATATATGGAGACAGAGGCTTAATAACCTTTTTCAGAAGTGACTTGGTGCTTTAAATGCCTCAAATACTGATGTTCATCTTAATGCATGCTAAAGCACCTGACTTTCAAAAACCGCTGAGCGCCTATTCTCTGAAAGCTAGACTTTGATAGTGCAAGCACTTGAAAATAAGGGACCCTAAGGTGTATTTTCAGTGCTGGCAACACTGAGAGTGGCATAGCAGCTTCCCACAATTTCTGTGGCTCTCTATGCCTCTTCTTTCAAGGGAAAGTCTGAATTATAGCCCCTTCTTAACATGTATTCCCTATGCCCTGGACCCTTCCTCCTCCTAGTGCTGGGAGTCCTGTGGAAAGGAAGCTATGCTGTCCTGGGCTTTCCTGCCAGTGTCGTTATGATGAAAAGAAAGGCCAGTAAATCCTTCTGTGAGGCACAGATACGTTCCTCTGATTAATTCTCTAGTCCATAGAGACTGCATCTGTGTGTTTTTCAGCTGGTAGCATAACCGAGAGTGTTCCTTCCTCCCCAGTGGGGAGTGGCTATGCACCCACATTGGGCGTTTGCCAGGTTCATTGCCTCACTTCATGCTGCTGATGTTCTCATTCAAATGGATTTATTTCCTGGCACTGTATTACAGATGATCCGTATGGCTATAGGTGCTTCTCTGCACGTTGCCTTGCAGATTTCTTTTTATCTGTAAAATACTCTATCTGCTTGCTTGTATTTACGCTATCTTCTCTGTTTAGTCCAGTATGTACTCACAACAGATCCACTACGCAAAGTTGCTTTTGTGTACACTTTTAAATTTTAGCTGCTGCAGAGGCTACCGAAGGTACCAACAAGGGTAAGGAGAATCCTCCCGCCTCCTTTCAGAAAGTGTGAAACCCAGTCACCATAATCTTGCATGTTTTTTAGAATTCAAAAGATATTTGAGATGATTGCATCATCTAGTATAATGCTACCCACTTTCTTTCTTATTTTAACAGAGATTGCTCAGTGATGTTTCACAGATTTTTTTGCTTTCAAACCAACCCCTTGGGAGTCCCTGCATTCTTCTGATCACTCCTTTGGTTTTCTTTAAGAAGGCAGTTCACTGTGTTGCTAAGTGTACCTCTGAACACCAGTTCTCCTGCTGTCTTTGACCCTTGACTTGTTGCTGTGGTGATGGTTGGCATATTTAGTGTAGGGGTAGTGGCAGGAAACACTAGAGCTCTGAAGAATGAGGGTCATAAGCTAATATAATGTAAAGGGTCAAACTGGTTATCCGCTATTCTTCTACAACAATTGAGATGATTGTTTAAAAAGTTTGTGCCATTATCATTAATGGATTTCTTCTATATTCAAGGTCTGTTTTCAATAAATAGACTACTTCTTGACTGTCACTACTTCATGCAGTGTGGAGAATGTTAGAAAACTTTCTCTAGGTTAGTCATTTTTGTTGTATTTGAAATACTGAGGGCATTTTCTGCATTCATGTGAAAGACTTCAAGTTGACAAAGTCTAAAGACTGGACTTAATATAGCAAAGCTTCCAGTCCTATTAAGGGCATCTAGCAAATTTCAGATGTTATGGAGTATGAAAGAACTTGAGGAAACATTTGGTAAGGTGAAAGGATGAGCATATTGGAAAGTAGGAATCATAACACCTAGCTGAGATATAAAAAAAATATGAGATATCATGAACTGAAAGTAGAGGAGTAACTGGAAGTTAAAATTTCATTCAAATAAGTCAGGAGCAACTCATGAAAAGATCAGTAGATTTTCTCTGTCATGGATGAAATAAGCTCAGGCCATAAATAGGATGCACAGGAGGAAATATCGGGCAGGACGAGAAAGAGGGAAGAAGACAGAAGTCTGTGGCCACAAATATTTTGAATCTTCTGCTGGAATTATTTAATTATATTGTGGGTTTGTACCTACATTATTGATTTGGATTTGGTAAAAGACGATAAATTTGTGACAGAAAACCACTTTCTTAACCTGAAACATCTTAAAAATGCAAGCTTGGAGCCATATATATCCTTCCTCCTAGTTTCAAATGCAAGGAAAATACATCTCCCATCAGTTCTGGTGGGATGGGAGGCATTAAAATGAGAAATATGAGAATGTAAATAATAAGTGTGAGGGTAAGAATCATTACTTACTTTCCTTATACAGAAGAACAAATCGGTGCTTGTCTCCTTGAAGAACAATGCACTTACATCAAAAAGAATGGCATCCCTTTGAATATACTGTTAACGAAGTAATTCACAGAATATGCGTCCTTGAACTTTAATAGTCAGAAAAACTGAGACTTAGCTTGTTCTGAGTCGTTCAGGTATTGTGGACTTTCCTTGAAATTTGAAGAGGTCTACACAAATTTGCTGTAGCATAGCTTTTATGTAGGCTCTTTATGGCCAATATTTTTGTAATTCAGGTATGCTAGTTTAAAACTACAGAACTGTAGCATACCTTATATACTAGGGGAATCTTTCATTCTGATATTTCGTAGCGTTTGGTCTACTTCATAATCTGTATGATTCATGCAGGAAATTATTCCTGTATGGAGCAAAAGCAAAAGAATTGCAGAGAAAAGTTGAGACAGTAAAACAAAACAAAGAAAAAGCAAACCACAAGGATGAAAAGAAGGATGCACATGAGATTTCTGTAAAAAAAGAAAAGGTTTCAAAAATGTTAAGGGAAGACTGTAGCCTGAATTGGGCTGTGGGACTTAAAAGAGTGACAAAAACAGCTCGCGCCAGACTTGAGCTAGGGCATATGTATCCAGGAGGATGAATAGAGAATTTAAGCCTGTATATGAAGTCATATTGGCATGATATTACAGATATACTAAGTGTCCCACACCGTTGTGCCCAGTGTGTAACTAGCAGAGAAGCAAAGTCAATTCTACTAATGTTGTAAGCAGAAGGTTATGTTCTCTTTAACAAAAACCCACTATCATAGAATCATAAAATTATAGGATCATCGAATGCTTGGAGTTGGAAAGGACTTTTAAAGGTCATCTAGTCCAGCCTCCCTGCAGTGAGCAGGGACTTCTTCAACTAGGTCAGGTGGCTCTGAGCCCCAGCTAACCTGACCTTGAACGTTTCCAGGGATGGGGTTCCACTACATCTCTGGGCAACCGGTTTCAGAGTTTCACCACCCTCATCGTAAAGAATTTCTTCCTTATATCTAGTCTAAATCTACCCTCCCTTAGTTTAAAGTCATTACTCCTTGTCCTGCCACAACAGGCCTTTCTAAAAAGGTTGTCCCCATTTTTCCTATAGACCCCCTTTAAGTGCTGAAAGGCTGCTCTAAGGTGTCGCTGGAGCCTTTGCTTCTCCAGGCTGAACAGCCCCAACTGTCTCAGCTTGTCCTCATAAGAGAGGTGCTCCAGCCCTCAGATAATTTTTGTGGCCCTCCTCTGGACCTGCTCCAACAACTCCATCTCCTTCTTGTACTGAGGGCTCCAGATCTGGACGCTGGACTCCAGGTGAAGTTTCACCAGGGCAGTGCAGATGGGCAGAATCACCTCCCTCGACCTGCTGGCCATGCTGCTTTTGATGCAGCCCAGGATACGACTGGCCTTCTGGGCTGCAAGCACCCACTGTTGGCTATTGTCAAGCTTTTTGTCATTAGAACCCTGAAATCCTTCTCCTCAGGGCTGCTCTTAATCTCTTCATCCCCCAGCCTGTATTGATAGCGGGGGTTGGCCGAACCCAGATGCAGGACCTTGCACTTGGCCATGTTGAACTTTATGATGTTGTTGAATTTCATGAGGTTCACACAGGCCCACTTGTCGAGCTTGTCCAGGTCTCTTTGGATGACACCCCGTCCTTCTGGTGTGTCAGCTGCACCACTCAGCTTGGTGTCATCATCACCCCACATGGTATTCTCCTGGAGAAACTAGCTGCCCATGGATTGGATGGGTGTACTCTCTGCTGGATAAAGAACAGGCTGAATGGCCGAGCACGGAGAGTGATGGTGAATTGAGTTAAATCCAGCTGGCGGCCACTCACAAGTGGTGTTCCCCCGGGCTCAGTTTTAGGTCTGATCTTGTTTAACATCTTTATCAATGATTTGGATGAGGGGATTGAGTGCTCCCTCAGTAAGTTTGCAGATGACACCACGCTGGGTGGGAGTGTCGATCTGCTTGAGGGTAGGAAGGCTCTGCAGAGCGATCTGGACTGACTGGATTGATGGGCCGAGGCCAACTGTATGAGGTTCAACAAGGCCAAATGACGGTTCCTGCACTTCGGTCACAACAACCCCACTCTTCCCCTACGCTACAGGCTTGGGGAAGAGTGGCTGGAAAGCCGGCCAGTGGAAAAGGACCTTGGTGTGTTGGTCGACAGCCAGATGAACATGAGCCAACAGTGTGCCCAGGTGGCCAAGAAGGCCAACAGCATCCTGGCTTGTATCAGGAATAGTGTGGCCAGCAGGAGTAGGGAGGTGATTGTGCCCCTGTGCTTGGCACTGATGAGGCCGCACCTGGAGTACTGTGTTCAGTTTTAGGCCTCTCACTACACGAAGGACATTGAGGTGCTGGAGTGTGTCCAGAGAAGGGCAACGAGGCTGGTGAGGGGTCTAGAAAACAAGTCTTCTGAGGAGCAACTGAAGGAAATGGGGCTGTTTAGTCTGGAGAAGAGGACGCTGAGGGGGGGACCTTAATTGTTTTCTAAAACTACCTGAAAGGAGGTTGCAGTGAGGCAGCTGTTGGTGTCTTCTCCCAAGTAACTAGCAATAGGACAAGAGGCAATGGCCTCAAGTTGCTTCAGGGGAGGTTTAGATTAGATAATAGGAGAAATTTCTTTACTGAGAGAGTGGTCAGGCATTAGATCAGGCTGCCCAGGGAGGTGGTTGAGTCTCCATCCCTGGAGGTGTTTAAAAAATGTGTAGATGTGGCACTTTGGGATGTGATTTAGTAGGCATGGTGTTGTTGGGTGGATGGTTGGACTTAATGATCTTAGAGGTCTTTTCCAACCTATGATTCTGTGATCTGCAAACTTGCTGAGGGTGTACTTGATACCACTGTCTATGTCATAAATGAAAAAATTAAACAGCATCAGCCCCAATGTGGAACCCTGAGGGACACCACTTGTCACTGGTGTCCATTTGGACATCAAACAGATGAGCACTACCCTCTAGATGTGACCATCCAAACAGTTTCTTATCCACCAAACAGTCCACCCATCAAATCCATATCTCCGCAATGTAGAGAGAAGGATGTTGTGAAGGAATGTGTCAAAGGCTTTACAGAAATGCAGTCAGATGACATCCTTTGTTATTCCCTTGTCCGATGATGTAGTCACTTCATCACAGAATGCCACTAGTTGGCCAGGCAGGACTTGCCCTTGCTTAAGCCATGCTGGCTGTCTTGATTCACCTCCCTGTGCTCCACATGCCTTAGCATAGCTTTTAGGAGGATCTGTTTCATGATCTTCCCAGGCACAGAGGTGAGGCTGACAGGTCGGTAGTTCCCAGGATCATCCCTCCTACCCTTTTTAAAAATGGGCACAATGTTTCCCTTCTTCCAGTCACCAGAGACTTCACCTGACTGCCCTGACCTTTCAAATATCAAGGAGACTGTCTTGGCAACGACACCAGCCAATTCTCTCAGGACTCTGGGATGCATCTCATCAGGTCCCATGGACTCATGTATGTTCACGTTCCTCAGGTGGCTACAAACCTGGTCTTTTGTTACAGTGAGAGGGGCTTTATCCCCATGGTCCCCATCAAATGGGGAGGGGTGATGAAAGAGGTTGCCAGTGAAGACTAAGGCAAAAATGTTGTTGAGTACCTCACCCTTCTCCTTGTCTGTTGACATGAGGTTGCCATTCTTGTTCATCAGGGGGGCACACTTTCTTTAACCTTCCTTTTCTGGCTGACGTATCTGTAGAAGCCCTTCTTGTTATTCTTTGCATCCCTTGCCAAGTTCAGCTCCAGCTGCACCTTGGCCCTCCTGACCTCATCCCTGCACAACCGGGCAGCATCCCTACACTCTTCCCAAGATACCTGTCCCTGCTTCCACTGCCTGTGCAGTTCTGTCTTGCCCTTTAGTGTGACCAGCAGGTCTCAGCTCAGCCATGCCAGTCTCTTCCCTTCCTTGCCCGACTTCTTACACCTGGGGACTGAGAGCTCTTGTGCTCTCTGGAAAGTGTCCTCAAAGATCTGCCAGCTCTGTTCTGCCCCCCTTCCCCTGAGGATGGTTTCGCAGGGATTCCTACTGACTAACTCCTTGAAGAGCTGGAATTTGACTTTGCTAAAATTTAGGGTCCTGACTATACTCCTCGCCTTTCCCATATCCCTCAGGTCTGTGAACTTTACCATTGCATGGTCACTACAGACCAGGCTGCCTGCTGTCTTGATGTCACTGATGAGCTCACTTGCATAGGTGAGCATCAGGTCCAGTACTGCAGATGTCTATTACCTGTCTTAAGTTATCCTCAGCACACTCTGGGAGTCTCCTGGATTGCCTACAGCTCGCTGTGCTACTTTTCCAGCAGATGTTGGGGTGGTTGAAGGCCTCCAGCAGTAAGAGACACTGAGAGCACGAAGCCTTTTGGAGCTGGAGGAAGAAGGCTTCATCAGTAGGCTCCCCTTGATCAGGTGGCCTGTAGTAGACACCAACCACAAGGTTCAATTTCTTGCGTCAGTCTAATTCTTAGCAATAGACTTTCGACCTACTTGTGGTTATTCTTCAGGGACAGCTCTTCATACTCTACTGATTTCTTGATGTAGAGAGCGATGCCTTCACCCCTCCTTCCCTGCCTGTCCCTTCAGAAGATCCTGTAGCCATCAATAGCCACACTCCAGTCATGGGATTCAACCCACCAAGTTTCATTAAGTGCAATCAGCTTCCTAGCAGCACGGTAGCTTCCAGCTCCTCCTGTTTGTTGCTCAAGGTATGTGCGTTCGTGTAGGGGCACTTCATCTGGGCTGTCATCTTCTTAGTGGAACACCCCTTATTTCCCTTAGAGTGTTTCATGGAAATTTCCTTGTTGGCTCCTTACTACTTCAGGAGCCCGCAGCTCACCTCCACAAGGCTTCAGCTGTGCTGCATCTATCATCTTTCATTGCATTAGCCTCCATTTTTGCGACTATTTTTTTGGAAAAAGAATAGATAAAATACCAAAATCGTAATTGGGAAATAGTATATAAAACTATCCATTTAAGAAATATTAATCATAAAACCTGTGCACTTAGTATATTTGCATTTGATCTGTTTGGTATAGCTATTTTTTTCCTTTATTAGCTCCTCTGTCTAACCCTGTTTCTAAGACCTCCTACCCCTCTGCCCAGCATATGCAGTCTGCAGAAACGTGTGGGTACCGGGAGACTCTTGGCTTTATATTTGATAAAAAAAACTAAATAAGGAGTAGTTTAATGTTTTTGCCTGCCTCTTGTTGACCTTTTCTCAAGAACTGAAACCTGAAAGAGGCTCAGCTCTCTGAACACTGATGCAGACAGCTGTTGAGCTGGGGAGAAGAAAAAGAAATGGACTAGACTGCAGAGTTGAAAGAAAAAAGAAAACCCTGATGTGTTATGCTTTGCTCCTGCTGCTGAAGCCCTTGTATTTCAACTTTAATTGCACTCAGCAGCATAAAGCACCTTTTCATATCTTTTCTTCCTATTTACCTTTCCCAGTTCTCTTTATTTACTTATTAGTGTTGTGCTTTGTCAGGCCTGACTGTCTCTAAAGGCAAACACTACTGAAAGCAAGATGAGTTTTGTTAAGCTCATTAATGAGTTCAGAATTGAGCCTTGGATAGGCGAGACCAAGTCCCAGATGTGCAAAAAGCAGCAACACAGAGTCTGAAGAACACTAAAATCTTCATCAGTCAATGAGCCGCTTTTCAGAAGTTACTTCTGTCACAAAGGGTTTTTTTTTAACCTGTATTTAGCCCATGTACTAGTAGGAACAAATTGCTGTTCTAGAAGGTGTTTATAAAGCATCTGTGAGTAAAATAGCTCTTGCCTTATTTTCTTGTCCAGAGGCAAGAAGCGTTACTTTGCATAGTTCTGATACATACTTTGCAGTAATCAAGGTAAGTATTTTCTGAGACTTAAGTAATAGTTGTCCTGATTAGAATTTGTCTTATGCCATAGGAACATTGTAAACTCTTAAAAGAATAGGAAATATATTTCCCAAATGAATAGCATATGTGTTATTAGCCCTGGTCCAAGTGATACTGTAGAAGAGGGCTGTGGAAAAATTATTTGATGTCTCTTCTTTTTCTCCAAGAGTTCCAGTCAAAATCTTCCACCCCCCTAAAAAGCAATCATGTCCTATGAGTCCATAGGTCAGACACTTGACATCTACCTGAGGGTAGTCTCTGGTTCCTAGAGCCATCTCTGGGCTGAAAGTTATTTCACTTTGGGTGGTGGAATTGAGTCCCATATAGTGGGAAAGTGAGTTCATTGAAAAGGGATTTAATTAAATCCTAAGGGGATATGATAGAAATGACAGCTCTCTTCAGGATCTACCCCCTGCTCTATATAAAATGTCAGTGATTTGGCCTTGTAAGCATTGTGGTTCTGTAAACAAAAAATAGTAAGAAAGCAGAATGTGTTGAAGCAGAGTACTGAGTTTAATATTATTGCTCCATGGTCCTATAGGAAGCTTTGAGGTGATCAAATAGAAGGTATCTCAGTGTCCATCTCTTCCATAGATTTTAGAGCAGCTTCTACGACAGTCTTTCAATTCTGGGGACATCTCACACTTTCCTAGGATGTTGCTGTGAGAGCAGGAATCCTTCAAACCCTACAGCAAGGGAACACATTTGAGCTTTAATGGCCATTGTAGGCCCACTGCTGTCAGCAAGGTCCTGTATGTCTGACTTCTGCTTAGACTTTTGAAATACAAAGATACTTTTCTACATAGTCATAGATTTTAGATCAAAAGAAGTGTTAAAGTTTCCCTCTGTTATCCAATGACTCTTACACTGACCTTTATCTCTTTTTTTCCTATTCTTATCTTGTATTTTTTCTTAGTTCCACAGGGAAAACCTGGTGACAGACAGACAACAGCTTTGTTCATTTCAACTTATAATTTTATAACCCCCTCCCTCGTTCATTAATCAATATTAATTGCTCATCGGACCCCCAAGGAAGATGAACCATTCAACTGATTAATGTCACTGAAACTTTCAGTGGCCTTGTGAGAGTACATGACTGCATAACATTATTAATTGCTCTCTGTTGTTCTCCTGCCCCTTACTATTGATATGTAAAAAGCCATGAACATATTTAGAAATTCCTACAAACATACACAGACGAGTTGAGAAAATATAGCCAACACTATCCTTGCTTCAAAGCTGCTAGAGGTGCTTGCCTGGCCAGAGTTTTGGCATATGTTATAAATAAAGCCTGGTCCATTTTTCATTTCTGGAAAATGAATAGATTCTTTGTTCTTTTTACAAAAATTCAAAAACGGACCAGGTATTATTTCTTAACAAAGTACTTGGCCACAGAGCGTGTAGTTCTATATCAGAAATAAAAGCGATTTTACTGTGCCTTAGCATGTGTTTGGAAAATAAATATAGGGTCATATAAAGGTCAGAAACTTGCCAAAAATTTGTGATTTGCTTTTCATTTAGGAAAAAAAGAGGTGGAAGGGGAGTGAGAGCAGTGTTGTTATAGACAAATAAACTGTCACTCATAAAATGTGGAATTGTCTTCAGTTTAATGGATGTTGACAGGAAAATAAAATTGAAATTGTTTTTTTAATGAAAAATAAATAGCCTCATTGTTGCCTATGTCATATTTAACCTGCACTGCCTAGTCATTTTTACATTTCCAACCCTTAGCTAAGCCTGTGTCTGTTCATAGATTTAAGTAGGTCTCCTTCACTACTCAAACATAATGAAGGTACCCCAGATGAGACAGCGGCATATTGTACCTCTTGTTATCTCAGCTTCCTAAGAGCAGCGGAGGCATGAGTCAGGCATGTGCCCTTGGGGTGGCCAAGGCTAGTTGCCTACTGGGCTGCACCAGCAGGAGTGCAGTCAGCAGGTCAAGGGATGTCACTACTCATAGGGACGTAGGACAACTCCAGGTGGGAGCAGGAGGTCAGCTGTGAGGTCAGACCAGGGTGCTCAGAGGCTTGCCCAGCCTGGGCTTGTAAACGTCCAAGGATGGAGAATGCACAGGATCCCTCTTCTGAGCCTTTGTGAGGTCTGGAATACAGCCCAATATCCAGGACACAGAGCCCAGTATTACCCCCTATCTGTAACAAAAATAACATCAACAAGCTGGTGAGAGGCCAGTGGACGGTCACTAAGATGGTGAAGGGCCTGGAGCCTGTGACCTGTGGGCTAGCTAAGAGAAGAGAGGGCTTGGAGGCTGTTGAATCACAGTTGTCTGCTACTTAGTGAAGATTTAAGGAAGATGAACTCTGATGCTTCTCTGAGGTGCACAGTGAAAGAACAGAGGCAGTGGACACAGGTTGCTACAAGGGAAATTCCAGTTAGAAACAAGGAAAAAATTGTTTACTATTAGAGCAAGGGTTGGTGAAGTTTCCATCCTCCAGACTTTCAGACCGCAGCTGGACATGGCACTAAGCATCCTCATCTAGTTTAAGTTAGTCTTGCTTTAAGCAGGGGACTTGGTTTAGAGACATGCAGAGGTCCCTTCCTACCTAAATTGTACAATTTTATAATTCAGAGGTTTACTCAAATGAATAGGAAATGCAGGGCAGGCTGGATAGTTGAACTCAAATTTTTTCTTTCTCCAAACATTATTTTCTCCTAAAATAGGTGCTTGGTAGGCAATTCCCGTCATATTTGACAGACAGACAGGAAAGAATGTGGTCTTTTTTGGATGTACTGTAAAGATATTTTTGTTGTTGCTTTTGGAAAATTAAATGTTAGATAAAATAACTGTGATGTTTATGCTTTTGTGTTTTTGAATTCTGGTGATCTTTCAATTTCCAGAAGTCTCTTATCCATTTGTTTAACACGAACAAAGCTCACAATGACCCCCTTTGGCTGTCACGACCTAAGAAGACAGAATTCAAAAGCTTCTCATTCCTGAATGTTACTTTAGTGAATGAGTGGATTTTTAAAAAATGATCACTCAGTGTTTGATTTTAAATAGTTTACTTAATTAGTCCTTTGAGCAGCTAGTCACTCACATGAATAAGAAACTGTCATAAATAAAACGGTTATCCCAAACCTCAGGATGACTCAGCTTTGTGTTGGTGATAGAGCAATCACTCCTGCTGAGGTCTTGTTCTATGCTGTGTCAATTCTTTCAGACCCTAATGGGAATAATTTCCCTTAAACAACGTTAAGACAGGGAAGCTATTTATTTGAAAATAAGAACTTTCAAGCAGATGACACATTCGTGTTTGTAATGAAATAAATTATCCTGTATTTGTGACAATTACTACATAGAAGACTTCCAGGAAGCCTGTCAAACTACACAAGACAACAGAAACTGCTCTCACCTTCTTATGGTATGTCCTTGCCTGGCAGACACAGGGCATGCTAAAGGGCTTGTTCTGGTGATAGTTTTGAGGCAACTTTTGAGGGCAAGGCTAATTAACCATCTTAGACAAACTAAGAGTGGATGTCCAAACAATGGACAATGCTTACTGATAAACTCAGTACCAATGTGCCTGAACATTCAAGTTCTGGTCCTGCTCTGTCTCAGGTCTGCTGAGTGACATTGTATTTTTATTTTTCATGAGCTCCTCTTCCGTGTTGCAGCTTCTCACATGAGCAGGAGGAGTTCACTCCTCATGACCTGCCTACAGTCTGAAGCTTGTCCTCCGCTCACCATAGCAGAAACAGACAAAGGTGATAAGGGCAGAGCAGATCAGAGCAAGAACCCAAGACAGTCATGAGTCTCATACTGCCTACAGTGTCATTACCTGCCCCACATTCTCTGCATCTGTCACTTGGAGAACTGTTTCTTGTAAAAAACGGAACTTGCAGTACTTTAGGCAGTGATTCTATATTTTCTTGCTGGCAGAGAAGTAGCGACCTTGAGCATTGCTATACTACCACCATAACATAGTTTAAAATGACAATGACAAGGTAAAAATAACTTCTATTAAAATATGTATCTTTTTCTGTGATGCAACAGCTGCAATTGTTATAAATGAAGGGATTTTTGAAGCCAAATTATCTCTCAGTATTAATGGTAGTTTGTTTCTCTTATGTTTGTCTCATCAAGGACAAATAAAACAGATGAGTCAGTGTCACTAATGGGTTATCTGTAGGAGGGTGGCACAAGGCTCTCCACTCACAGTGGCACAACACTGCAATAGTTAGGCTCCAAACATAGCAGGAATATATTTAAATCCTAGATCAGAAGTATTTTAATTGAAAGTAAACATAAAAATTTTAGAAATGCTTATTAGTGACCTTATCCATAGTAAATGCATGTCTTCCTACAAAACTAAAATCGCGACCTGACAGCATGTCTCTATGGATGAGGATGAGGATTTACATAAAATTTGAAAAAGACAGAGTTATAGGTGACAAAAGCTTCATTATAGGATTCCATTAATCTAGACCCCAGCACAATAATAAACACTGGCAGATAATTATACTTGTTTAGGTAAGAAAGAGAATTTTATTGGCTAAATTGTGCTGCCCCAGCAGCCTGGTACACTGCGGCAATCTTTGTCTCTCTGGTAGTGTCATAGTCTTTAACCCTTGATTCTCTGATGCTTAGCGCTCAGCTCCGGCCCAGCCACTCTAATATTCACGTTGCGAAGTGGGTCAGACAGGCTAGCTTCAGAGGTCCACTTTCTTGCTGTCAGTCAGTGATGAGTGAGATTATTGATGATTTAGAAATGATGAAATCTAGCTTTATAAAATTACCCGTCACCTTTCTGTATACTGTATGGAGTCACACAATTCATAGAATTATGCAGATTGAAACTGGTGAACAGTCTCAACTCCTTTACGATGCAGTCAAACACCCTTCTCATTTAAAGCAATGTCACGTACAATCTGTCAATGTATACCTGATGCAGTGCATATTCTGCACTGACAAAGTGTCCAGTATCCTTCTATGTATGTACGTGCTCTAGTACGTCTGATAGAAGTACTACACATACAGATTTTCTTAGTATGAGGACCACCTATGTAAGAATATTTATACACATTTATGTTAATCCCTTGCTTTGCATATATTTGCTTTACATACAGGATGGATATTCCATTAATTTAATTCCTAATTCTGATCACTATTGCCCCCCTCACCTGTATGCCGTAGGCATTTACATTTCTTTTTACCAAAAGAAGAAGCGAGCCAAAAATATGTAAAGATGAAATCTTGCAATGACTTTATTGTCTTGAAGTGTTCGTTGTATTTGGAATACTTATTGTTCACAAGTCAGCTGATTTCCTGAGGCTAGAAGTAAACCGAAGGAGGGGTGTCAAATATTTCCTCTCTTTTGCTCAGAAGGTTACTGTCACAGGCATTTTTTCAGTGAACAGCTAAAAACTACATGAGAAGACTAAGGTTTTTGCCTGAGAAATGAGGGTGTTCCTCAGACATGCTTGAAAACTTAAGCAGAAGTCATAAAAGCCCCAAGTACCCTAAGTAATTGTAGGAATAAACAAATACATCAGTAATACTAGCTAGGGAGCCCTGTGGAGCGAGGACCTCGGTTCTTCTGAAGTATTTGATGACAAATCCAGACCTAACAACTAGAGTAAGAGTATCCTGACACTTTGTGTAGGACTCCATAACCTAAATGTGGGCATATAACACTATCTTATATTCTCTAAGGCTTCTAACTGCTGCATATAGTTGGTTGATATGGCGTAAAATCTGTGTTGTCCTGTAATGGCAAATAGAGACCGTTACCTACCCTGAGGCAATTCTTTTCTGTGCAATTTGTGTTTGTTTCCTTACCTGCTTAATTTCTGTGATTGTTTCTCCAAATATTTGTAACCAAGGTCTAACTCCTTCTGTTTTAATAGGATAGGTTGTTGAATTTATTTTCGGCTCATTAACCATTTAATACACTTCCATAGAACAGCAATGAGCTGTTTTCTAACGAACCCAGGTACATGCAGGTTGCCGACCAGCCCCAAGGGCTGCTGTAACCCAGCACAGCACTAAAGATCTGAAAGGTCAAGTTCACTTTCAAAGAAGCTTTCAGGATCCTTCTGGGACTCATATCCTCATGTGCCAAGTAAACAGGGAGGCTGCTGCATCTGATACCTTTCTGGTAGAGGGCAGACTGTGTAAGGCACCAATAAATCCTGCAGTGTCGCAGGGGTCTCTGGCAATCAGTGACTCCAGATTAGGCTCTACAGCTCCTCTTTCTCTGTGGCTTTATGGGATCAGTGTGAGGATGCCATAGAACAACAGATGGTAAGAAGTCTGAGCTCTTCCTAGTGACCTCTGATGTAGCACTATTGCAGCTGCAATGGCTAAAAAAGAACCTGTTGTAAGCAGTTTGAAAACAGCTTTTTTTACTCAGCTTCTGATTGCCCACCTCTATGCTGCACCAATTTATACCTTTTTACAGTTCCTATGTTATTTACAGCAGTTTACATTGAAGTACAACAAAATAAAGTGCAAAAAACTCTCAATGCAGAGCAATTTGGGGTACTCCCTTGTAGTCAGTCCTGCTGCTTTTGCCTGTCTGCTCTCTCTATTCCTTAACTGCTCTTTGAAATAATAGTGAGTGAGATACTCCCAAAAGATGGTTGATAAGCCAACAAAGCCTCAGTGTTTTCAGATTAGCTCTCGATTTGAAAGTGCAAGAAATGAGACTTAATCATCCTGTACAGTGTGCTGGTCTCAGTCACACAAAGCATTTTAAGACTTCTGCAATGCCTCCCATCAGCTTTAAGCTGAGGCTGAGTTAGCCAGTGGAGATGGCTAAAATTTTTCAGGTAGTTCTAAAATTCTTAGCCAGAAATTACTAGCATCATATATTGTCCTCTACCCTTATGAATTGTGTTTTTTATGCACATATATTTATATAATAGCATAACACGTAACACACAGAATGGAACAAAAATGTAAAATATATACAAATGATACATAATACATAATATAAAATATATAATACATTGTATATAATCATATATCATTCTATAGAACATCATTTTATAGGTTATTTCATACCATTATCTCTTAAATATATGATTTATTACATGTCATATACCATATACTGTCTATATAATCTACAAGATAAAGCAATTTATATATTTCTATGCATATAATATGTATACATTGCATACTTATACCCAATCCTACATTTTTATAACCACAAACATATATAACGTATATAAAAATTGCACTTTTTTATCTTTACCAGTATTGTATTACAAAAGCTTTATGCCTTGTGCTAATTAACCATTCCAAATAACACACTGCTTTCTCACATGAAACTGGAAAAAAGGGCCTAGTTTGGAAACTATTGAATTGAGAACAAATAAGGATTAACAGCTTCCTTCTGTCAACCTAGAAGGAAGCAGTTACTTATGAAGAAAGACTCAGAATGTATTCACAATGTACTATGAACTCAGAAATTCAGAATTTCTGAAGTGAACACATATCTTTTTTAATGGGACTGGACCACATCTCTACCAATAAATTGTATCTCTGTCTTTTTTCTGGGAAGTAAAAAGATAGACAGTATGAAGTATGATTGCAGCTTACACCTTTTATTTAGGTTCTGCCAGTATCGTGGCAATACAGACAGATAAGGTTTATACCATGCCCTGAGCTCTGTACTTGCTACCAGGTTCACAACTCTTTATACTCATGGATTACAATACAAAAGTACTCCAGCAATTTTCACCTGCTTCTTTAAAACTTAATCCAGAATAAACATTTAAGTAAAACAGTTTGCTTTTTTTTTATCCCGAAGCAATATCCATTGCTCTGTTAAATGGCTCTCTTTTAATTTTATTTTCCTAATACTCAATATAATTTTTCAAATATGTTGATTTAGAGGGATTTTTTTTGTTTTATTTGATTAGAACTAGTTCAAACACAGTTAAAAGCATTCTTGGTTCTGCTGGCACTGACTACATCCCCAAAACTATAGTATCTTTTTTACTATTTTAGAAGGTATACAAGAATATATAATATACATTACAATGTACGCTATGCTTATTCCAGATTATATGCGATGGTTTTGATACTAACAGAGTCACCAACTGTGGTATACTACCAAATAATATTAGTAGAGAAAGATGGAATGCTTATTCAATAAAAAAGTTAAAATCAAGAAAAAAGACTGTAAAAAGCAGAAGGTCAGTCCCATAAACAACTCTAATTGTGATCGTTCTCAGGGAAGGGAAATATCACCTTTACAACGAAGACGTATGATATCAGTCAGGACCTGTGAAAGAACAAATGAGAAACAGCCTTATATAAGAAGGTAGCAAGAACTGTAAGATGTTTTATATATAAATGGACTTGAGGAAGTGATTTGGGATTTTGGGACTTCATTGAATTCTCTGCTGTACACAATTTGCAAAAACGAGATAGACAATATACCCAACTATACAATTCTTGAACTTGGGGAACATTACAAGTAAAATGAAAAAAAAATGATTAAATATGATGGGGAGCACTCTGAACACTCAAAATTAAAGTTACATTAGTAAATGAAAGTCATTGCTAATTTTTCTAAGTATGCACATAAGTCATTTACAAAAAGATTATCCTATTATGTCAGGCAGACAGACAACACTTTGAAATAGTATCACCAGTACCCAGTTATTTGTAACTCAGCTTGAAGTGCAAGCCATCCGTGCTGGGAGGCAGCAGCACAAAACAACAATGTGACAGCAGCTGATTAGGTGCCTTTGCCTTATTTTGTCTGCACCGCATTGCTCTGAATGATTTCACAGAGATTCACAGAGGATGACCACCCGAATATGTCTCACACCTGTGCTCTAGAGCAAAATCCATGATGTCCTTCACAAGAGGAGCTGCTGTGTTCAGACTGAATTGGTCCGTAAGATATACCAAACCTTATAAAGGAGAAGTCCAGTGTCTAACTCCATTGTGGTCATGTACAGTAATCAGGTTTAAACTCCAGATCCTCAGGCACATTCATGCTTTGCAAATAAGCAGTCCTTTGAATTCAATTCCACCTGCTGATTGAGCCTTAGAATTAGCTAGTGCACTTATATGAATATTATTTCAGAAAATCAAGGAATGATCAGTAATATTAGCCAAGTTGTTTACAGCTGTAATATCATATTTTTGAAAGTTTTGGCATTTGCCAAAATCAGTGTTGAGAATACAGAAAGAAGGACCCTTTGCATCGGTTTATACCACTGCTGATGCACTAGTTTATGTGCCTATCAATTCAATATTTAACATGTTTTTGCTAGAGTCAGATCTTTTAGAAATTGAAAGACATTTTAAAAAGAAAAAAGACTAGTACTTTCTCATGCTTTCTCTTTCTATTAGGGAAAATTTAGGATTGAAAAGGTGGATGAGTATGTTTGTGAAATAGAACCACCTCTTTGCCTACATTCTAAACGAAGCTGACCTTTGCTAGAAAACAGACCCCTAAGGAAGAAGCATAAAGCAGAAAAGCTGGCTATACTGAGCTCCTTTGGAAATTACGGCCTGAAATGTTGGCTGTTCTGCAATTAGAAGGCTTGATGTGCAACGGACCTTGAAGCCCATTGTTTTCAAAGCTTGGTAGTTGTCGGAGGGGCTGTCATAGTGCTGTATATTTTGAAGCAAGTACTCCTCCTGGCTGTCTTTGTACAAGAAAGAATTTCTGTGTTTGTTGATAATTATATTTAAGGGTCAGAAGAAAGGTTATTATTGGATTCTTTAACAAGTATTTTCACAAATTTAGTGATTTTTTAATAACCCAGGGACAGAATAATATTAATATTTATGACTAAAGGAAATAGTATTTTAAACAAGGTGGAGGTTAGCACATAGATAGTAGAGGTCAGTGGCATTTTTCTGTGGTAAGTTCTCTGCAAAACATAGGTCATCTAACATAGTTAAGGTCCTTCTGCATTTTTGGCATGATCTGCCTGATATATATCATATTCCTTCAAAAGTAATTTCTGTTATGCACAATCAGAGACAATGGACACACACTGAAACAGAGGAGGAGGATCACTCAACATCAGGAAACACTTCTCCGCTGTGAGGGTGACTGAGTAATGGCACAGGTTGTCCAGGGAGGTTGTGGAGTCTCCATCCTTGGAGATAGTCAAAAGTGATCTGGATACAGTCCTGGACAACTGGCTGTAGGTGGCCCTGCTTGAGCAGGGGCTTTGGACCAGATAACCTCCAAAGGTTATGCGATTCTATAAAAATACTTGTGCCACTAAATTTGTATGCAAAGGTAATGTTAATCTCTTTCATCTTTTGCAAATCAATGACGACTGTGAATTTGTTAATACTAGGTGTTAGGAATTTAAGATGAATCTAGCATTCATCTTAGAATTTGTAATATAATTTGACATAATTTCATTTTTCGTTTAGAGAACTGTAACCTTACACTAACTTCTAGAATTCATTAGGTCCAATCTCTGAAACCCTGAAGTAAAAGAGAAAATTGCTTCAGACGAAAAAGATTACATTTTAGATAGTAGCTGTTGAACAAATATCTGAGTACCATGGATTTTTTTCACACTTTGCAAGCCATTCCATTCCCAAAATATATGCCAGTCGTGGCTTTTTTTTGAATCAAGAAGTCTTGGAAATTGTAGTCAAACTGAATCCTCTTATTTGCCCAAGGTGCAGGTTCAGCTTTTTTAACATGTTTATGAATGAGATTTGTGAAAGACTAGCAGACTTATTCTCTTGCAAACTCTCTTCTCATTTTTTATGGGAGTAAATTATTATTATGTAGTAACTGCAGTTACTATTACTACAGTTTGGCCAGTTACAGTGCAGCAGTATTAACATCTGATTTGAAGTTGCGTTTGATTTTTCTTGCATAAGATCAAGGGGTTTTAATAAACAGCAATGTCAGACCATTTTTATATCCTGACCACTGCTATTTTGGGGTCCCTTTCAAAGAGAAAAAATGATCGACACTAATCTGGTAACAGATGCACATTAGTGAGAACCATGCCTTAATTTGAAGCATATGCACAGCTATGATATAACAGAGCTTTTCTAAATACTTAATGATCTAGAATCTTCTGCTTAGGCAACTGTTTTGACAAATGTCTATATTAAATATATATAACTCATTAAATATAAAATGCTCAAACAAAAACTTCTTCTCCTCCCCCCAAAAAGGAAAAGCTGTGAAAGACAAGGAAAAAAATCAGGTCAGTCCTGCATTCATTCTTTCTGTGGGACGAATCACACTGGAGACTTTGTCTTCAATTTGATCTACCTGCCATGGCTGCCTTTTGATTACTAGATTTCCTGGGAATAATAATACCTCATATCTGTCACTTAAGTATTACATAACTAGTATTTGTTATTCTTTGGGCACTCTCAAATGCTGCAAAGGGAGGACGTTTCATATAAATGGTGTGTTAATTATAATGAAAGTGCCTACCTTCCAATGCTAGAAGCAATAACAAGAGTTGTGAAGGTCAGGTAACGCAGTTATGAATTATGGCCACAGGTATGGCATGAACACGGACCACTGAGATGGGTTCTTGATACATTTGTTAATTTGATTCAAGAACAGAGCTGCTAAGGAAATGAAATAAAAGAAGGTAACCCAGTGGTGCCTCTAAGTAAACAGGAAAGAGTTTATTAAGAGATAAAGGCCTGACTTGCCTGCTGGGAGACTGCCATTTTCAAATACTGACTAAATTACAATAATTATTTAGCTAAGGATGGGAATTGGAGGATCACTCATGAATATGCTAAACAAAAAAGAGAAATGTATTTTTCAGGGAGCTATTCACAGATAAGCAGCTGACAGAGGTTGCTTCTACACGGCCAAAGAGAGCAGGATGGTGGCATGGCTGATGATCTGCTAACTGTAATCACACTCCAGTCTCCACTTGTGCCAGCCAGTGCCAGACCACAAAAAAAAGCACAGCTTGAGGAGATCACGCCACAGGTGAACTCACCACTAGGAAGTTTGGATGCCACCAAATGTTCTTGGGGGAGAATAGAATTTAGCCATATTGAACACAACTGCCATGATACTTGAGTTGATGTTCAGGGAGGTCTAGCTGACTGGTGCAGGTACAATCATGCAGATTCTCCTGAAGAGTTTGAAGAAGCCTTCAGCAGAGGTAATATAGGCTTTGACCAGCCATCTGTGCCTGTAGGCTGCCCGCAGATTGAAACCTTGCTTTGAAAATTACTGCAACAGATTAATTCCTCAAAAAAACCTAAATGAGAGGCCTTGTCTGCACTACTCCACTCACCATCCCTGCTCCAGTTTGTCCTGACACTCTCTGTGTATTTTCTCCAGTGTTAGTATAACACACTTGACTTGTTTCAGATAACACATACCTTTGGATCGTGGGTGAAACGAAGATGAACAACTGAAAGAAGAAAGATGAAAAGAGGATCTGTAAATAGTATGGGCAGAGTGTTGGAAGCTCATTCAAAAGTCTCATCAGGCAACCACCCATCTCCTGGTGCTCTTACAGAAAATTATAACAACAGGTATTTGTCTGAAAACTTTTCTCTTCTCTACCATTTCACAAGGGTCACTTGTCCTGAAGCAAATACTCAATTTATACTCATAATTTTTAGTATTTTTCTGTGTCTTTTATACTGTGTTTTCACAGGAGCCGTTATAACACAGACATTGGAAGAAAGAATATAAGAACTCCTACATTTCTTCTCAAACTGCTGAGGCTAAGACAGATTGTATTTTATTGTTATGATATATCTGCCCGTGTTAGAATTCAAGGTACACTGTTAGTCTAGAGCACCTGCATGGGGATTAGGAGGTTTTCAAGAATTCAGAGCCCTGCATATTATTTTATTTTGTAGAACATTCCAGAAATAAAGTTCTTTTGAGTTGGAAAATATTCACATGAGGAAGTCTGTTCAACAAGAAAGCCTACTTAAGCTCAAGAAACGTACACACATACACATAAATCTGGACGGCTCTTAATAAAAAGTGAAGGGATCTGACAATAATAATATGTTGAAACAAAAAGTAAACTTTGGCATTAGCCATTTCTCTTCCTTTACCTTCCTTTGCATCATTTGTAGAATACTTCGATTTCAGTTCAGATGTTCGTTAACATCAGATGTTATTTCAAGTCTAAAACAGGACAGGCAATGAAGCAAAAAAATCCTGGTAAAAAATATTGCAGCACTTTAGATGAAAAGTCATATCGTGATTATATGATTGAATGTAATTCCTATCTACTTCTGCATTTTCTTTTTGAGGAGGAACTTTCTTCAGTGAGCTTTGCTGAAGAGAGAGATCAGATTTTTTCATTGAAGTAATTTCCGGGTATTTGGATAAATAATTTTCTGAGAAAACTAAAGAGAAGAGTTTAAGGAAATAAACCAACCTGTCAATCTGAAAGAAAGGTATAAAAGATATATGCAATCATACTCATGTAGGTAATCTCTTTTCAGTACTGGACATTTACATAAGGACAATATAGGGCCCCATCTGGAGTACTGTGTCCAGTTCTGGGCTCCCCACTTCAAGAAAGATGAGGAGCTACTGGAGAGAGTCCAGCGGAGGGCTACGAGAATGGTGAGGGGACTGGGGCATCACTCCTACAAGGGGAGGCTGAGGCAACTGGGCTTGTTCAGCCTGAAGAAGAGAAGGCTGAGAGGGGATCTTATAAATGCTTATAAATATCTGAAGGGTGGGTGTCAGGAGGATGGGGCCAAGCTCTTTTCAGTGGTGCCCAGTGACAGGACAAGGGGCAATGGGCACAAACTG
>Ga0065711_1000594_pt1 | contig 60818 bp, 24 predicted proteins | sample Hoacrofraction12_FD_59098 | JGI IMG/M metagenome (GOLD analysis project Ga0065711, IMG submission 59098) | Hoatzin crop microbial communities from Cojedes, Venezuela - Epithelial fraction 12 v2 (version 2) | ecosystem: Host-associated > Birds > Digestive system > Esophagus > Crop | place...
GGCGGGGGAGGGGGGGGGCGGGGCACAAAGAAAGGAAGCCATCGGCACTGTTAGTGCAAAGGCAGGATTTCCAGTGACATAAATGTGAGAGAGAAAAACTCTCTGGTGAACAGAACTTGCAGAATTACAAAATATATTTCGGAAGCCAATTTCATACATATCCTAAATGCTGGCTTTGATGCTATCGTATGTGTACACATGTGTACATATACACGCAAACAGATATATTTTAAGATACACATAATACTTGCAAACTTTTGAAATAATTACACACATAAAATAATCTACGATTTAGATTAGGTGAGAAGGACACATTTACTTTACTGAACTAACGTTTGGAGACGAAACAAGCTATGGTTAGAGAAACAGCTCTCAGACTTCGGCTGCAAGGTCTAAAAATGATGAACGATGTTGCTAGAAACAACAGAAAACTTGGTTTAGATTTCTGCATTGTTCCTCCTATGCAGTTGAGGAGTCCTGACAAAGTCACTCTCTCCTAATCTCAGAAAAGTGCTGTGCATTCTTCCCACATGGGGTATCCGATGTTTTAAAGGAAAGCAAAGGTTATTGTGCAGTCAAGTCAGCACTCAGTGGAAAGCTACCTTATTCAATTTCTGCGCACTTAGACAATCACTGAATTCACATCTTTGGTGGAAGCAAAGAACCATTTCTATTTTGATATGTCCTCTATTGGGACAACACCCTTGCAAGAGGATACCTAATTAGATGTTTACTCAGTTACCAAAATCTATTCTTTAAATGTTACAATCTGCCCAGTGCAGAAGTAGCAACTGATATTTTAAGGACACTGCAATATTAAAAAAATCAGAATAATAGGTCCAGTAAATACATATTATTACTTAACCATTAGTCTGAAAGCAATATTTCAAGAAGTGAGACACCAACACAGCACCAACAAATGTTCAGAAGCTAAATGTAAGGGCTCACCTTAAATGAAAAAGATTACGCTATACGTCTATGCAAAAGCATACAGGGATCCCTTCGTAATGAAGTATTACGATCATATGAAGCTTCTCTTCATGAGCTTCATGTAACTCAGCACATTCTAGACTTAGAGCGTGCTGGCTGGCGGAACCAAACCAGTCCATTGGACGTCAGGAAAATGACAGGAAGGCAGTAGTCACAAAGACTGAAACTGTGATAATAGAAGTATGAATTCAAAAGATGCAAAGCACCTGCAGGCCAGCTAAAGGGCAAAAATCCATTTCATGCAAGAAAACCATAGTCTGAAATTACAAATCTTGGTATACACACCTATATATAAAATACTTAGCAACTACAAACCAGGCTGATACATGGGGAGTATGTTTTAAAAAAAACAAAACCAAACAGTTCAACTGTTAAAAATCCAGTTCAAATTTGTAAGTTTTAAATAAAGCGACCTGCAGTTTTAAAAAGTACAAAAATATATGAGTATATGACGTTGTTCTCAAACAGGCAACAAAAGATAACAAACACATTTCTTGCTTTCACTCAAACAAAACATCAATAAACTGAAGGAAGAACACTTTGTCTTGCAGGACTACTTACAAAGATTTTTGACAACTATTTGCTACCAGCACTGGAAGATCATTAGTGAAAATACACAGCATGAGGACTAGTTTCTAGAGTCTTGCACGCATTATTGTTATATTATCCTTCAGTAATTAATCTGTTCTGACTTGATTCAAAGCAACATTTATAGATCAAATTATTCTTTTAATTGCTTTACATTAATTCTAATTTACTATAATCAAATGTTTAAGCTGATCCTCGAGGTCCCTTCCAACCTCGTATTCTATCATTCTATCATTCTATGAACTCATACACCAAAAATAAGGTTACCAACCTGAAAGGCAAATACACACTCTTCTTTGTAATTGAAAACAGGTTACTTGGCCAAAGTAGTATTCTCTTCTCTTCTCTGTTCATTTTCTACTAATTGGTTTTCTGTATATTAGATTTATGTTTTCTCAAGCATTAAAGCTAGTTTCTAATCCTACATAAATAATTTGCTGAAAGATCATGAACACGAACTGTTAAGATAAATTTGTCCCAACTTAAGGCAAAGTGAAAGGCAAAAATACACTGAAAACATAATAATTAGAATTAATAAAAATATTAGATTATTAATGTAATGTTTTACAATAAACATTTTCATATTTCACTGCTACTTGATGATAATACATATGCAATAATAAATACTTGATTTTCTCACTTTTTAAAATACTCATTCAGCTGAAATTCTGCTTTCTTTTTGCATTTTCCTTGTGTCAAACTGCAACTTTGCATTTGAACTTGACCTCCGTGATTTCTATTGTAGTAAGTGGGAAAATGACACATGAAAATCAATAGTTCTCCATAGTTTTTTCTACATTACTCTCTTCTAGTCAAGGTCTTTCTCAGAGCTCCGACATTTTGTATAGCACAACAGAGGTTAGTATTTTGTGCAGTAGTTTGTACTCTGCAGTAGTGGTTCCAGGTCATTCTGTAGAACATGGTGTCCTCTTGTGGTCTTGGAGATTCCCTCAGCCTGAGACATACACCTGAACACCAAATTTAGCGCTGGTGTCAAGGGAGCTATCAATTACCGCAAAACCCTCTTTCAATGTCACTAACATTTAGAATAAGCATTATCACCTTCATTAGCCTCGCAGTACCAAACACATGCAATGAATAACATCCTTCAAGTATGGACCTGAAGGATATAAAAATCACACAGCACCATTTTCCAAAGCTGTTAAATAGCCAGCAGAATTCAGCTACTGAAACTGCTGTTTAGGCACTGATTTAAGACTGTATTGATTAATCTAGAAATGTGAAGACAGCTGCAATTGTGTTAAAACCACTATAACTAGTATCAGAGACAAAAAAGTTTCTATTGAAATCTAACAGCATATCTAGAAAGGAACATGCTTTGGTAGCCCCTGAAGTTAAAAAAGTAGTATTGACCATGCTTCTAGTGCTTATTACCAAACACTTGCATGTATAACATCTAGCACAAATCCCTCATCCTAAACTGAAAGTTCTACATAAGTCCAAGACAGATATTCACACATGAATTTATTGATTTTACACTGAATTTTTAAACCTTGCAATTAATTCAACCTCCTCTGTCATGGAAAGAAGGGCCATCAACCCATCTCAGTCAGTCACACGGTGTATGCAGTGTGTTCCAAGGGGCTACTACTTCTGCGGGATCTATAGAGTAACTGTTCCTGAAGCATGATCCACCACACTGCACAAACCCACGCAATATTCCAAAGTGCAATACATACTATGACATGGTACAGAAAATGGCACCACTACAAGGACAAAAATTTGCCTACAGAATGTGCTGTGGAAACCAGCTCTTGTGTGATGAACTGAAGTAAGCTCTTGCAAAGCTGATGTGAAAGCACTACTTTGCGACTTGCAAGCTGTTTACAAGCAGGTAGCCAGAAGTATAATCACTAATCAATTCCAGTTATACAATTGGGTTATGTCCCATCATAGGAGTCTTCCAGGAGTGCAATGGATGGCACCCATTTCTTAGTGTAAAGAAAAGATACTTTTCCTGAGATACGATGTGACAGAAAGTGATCGTCGGTCTATGTATGATTAAGGTAGAATTTTGGCCCAAAGCTAAAAGCACTGAAAGAATAAGCAATTCAAATTTTTTATGAGTTGCTCAACTGATAATTTTGTATGCATCAATTGTGCAAATGAAGTTGAAATTTAATTAGTATTTAAAGTAATTAACGATGAAAGACTATCAAAAAACCTTAAAAGAAAGCTTTCATAATTTATTGAAATGGCTGATACTCCATCACTTCAAAAAAAAAGAACTAGTTACGTAACAAAGAAGAAAATACATTGTTTCTATTACAGACCTATCCACTAAAAACTAAATGAAAAATGCATGATCTTCTAACATATGGAAAAAAAGACCAGAAAAGCTCTTGTAAGTACTTTCACTTACTAGGCTAGCAGGCAATGAACAACTACATCAACTCTGGACTTTCTGCCAAGCCAACAGACCTAGATTTTATTGATAAATTCCACATATATATATACATATATATATCTCACCACCACTTACTCCAAATTATGTGTATTACTACTCATTCATTTCATATCACACGTGTCAAGCTTACCTACTCATTTTTACAGAACACTTGGGAAATCAAGTCAGATCAGCGTTACTATCTTTAAACATTCACAATCCACAGTGACATCTGAATGTCATTACGGAATTTATGAATATTATTTTTTTCTACTTGTTTTTGAAATTTTATATTACTTCATATGAATTAGCAATGACAATTTTTCTATCATAGGCAAAGTTGCAACAGCTATAATTAGAATGATTCTGGCATTTTCATGATACATGTATTAATGTGGTCTTAGGCCAAATAGAACATCATGAAGATCGTTGAGCATTTTAGTCATTACGTCAGCTTTCTTCTGATGACTACACTGATCACCATGGTTGGTGCTTCTTAGATATTTGACACAAGAACTCAGTAATACTACAGCAAAAAAAAAGTAAATTGAGAAAATCCCATATAAAAGCTAACAAATTTGATTAACATTAGGAATGCTGATTTAAGCACTCAGTGGCTTAGTATAGACATTTTTAGTCATAAGCATGATTTAAACCTCAAATATTTCACTTGTGATTGTTGAATAATTTTTTCAGCTCATTCCTAGACTGTGAAGAAAAATTACTTTGATTACTTCTCAATCCTAACTGGATTTGTGATATATAGTACAATGTGTATTTAGGCTTTTGAACAATTTAAAGTTTTGGTGATTAAGGATTAAACTACATGCCACTACATATTTACTGTATGCATACTACAATATTTACTGTCTTTGTTGCAAAAACCCCATACGATAGGAAAGTGCAGAAATTCCCATTTCAAAATGGGAGAGCTAAGACAGAAAGACACAGATTATGGGATTTAAGCACCCAAATGCCTTTAAAAAACTGGTTCAAAGAATTTACAACTACTGGTGAACATCACAGGAAATTAAAGGAATTTAGACTGATACTGTTTAAAATTTACAGAAATATTTTATGAATTACTGACCAGTGTTAATTGCTGGCATTTATTGAGAAGAATGGAGCAGAGATTAGATTTTACATATACAGCTGTCCAGTACAGTTTTTGGAATTTTGTGCATTTGTCTACTGTGTGTCATCAATATTTCATTTATGAAAAACAGTTCTCTCTTGCTGAGGGCAAAGTCTGTATAAAAATAGCAGGTACTGTCTAGCAGGTGTAAAAAGTATTTATGATAGTCATCTCATGTGTGTGTGTGCGTGTGTGTGCGTGCGTAGGAAAGGTTTTTTTCCCCAACTCTTACTGATACTATGAGTTCTTTCAAGTACCTTGTTTCCAATGGCCTTTTTTGGTGGAAAGTTAAAAGTCCTCACTTGCTGATATTTATTCTGTAATTTATGATGCAAGCTTCTGAACTCCGCGTATCTTCGATAAACATTCCATTCATCATCCTTTATCCTAATATAAACCTGCAAAATACAGACGGAAGGAAATAATTTGAAGATCAACCATGGAACTAATGTATCTCCTTTACTCTTCAAAGCTTCACAGCTTAGCACCTTCACATTCATGATGCAATGGTACGAAAAGTTCCAGGATCCACAGATACATCACTGCCTGTACATTTGCTGCTTCTGTTCTACAGGTCATTAATCTCATTGTCTCCCTTCTTCCATCTCCTCCTTCCATCTTCTCTCTTTTTATTATATTAACCAAGACACACATAGCTTGCTCATTTTAAAATTACTCTGGGGCAACTACGGTAGCACTTTTGTTACCATGGTTTCCAGCTTATTCAACTAGCCAGTGACCAATGGAAAAAAATAATTTAATACCATCATAAAATTGATTTCTATGTACTCAAAGCAGTTTTGCAACTTTGTAAATCAGCTTTGTAGCATCAGAATTGCAAAACAATTTCATCCAAAGTATGAAACTTAATTCACTTTCTAAAAAAAAAATTACACTGAAAACTAGAAATGTTATTGTTTGGAAAATAAACACAGTTCATTATTTCTGCTTGTATAGGACATTAAGCATAATTTAACAGAGCTGTAGTTTTTGTGATTCTGTTTTTGTTTGCACTCAATTATTTCATGAGTGTATTACCAATTACATGCTAAATATTCACATTCCCTAGGAAAACTTCATGCAGAAATGAAACACTTACAGAAAGCTGAGATTTCATTCATTACTAGGGAACAACCTTTCCTCTACAGAAACAAACCCACAGTTTAAAAGAATGCTGAAATAGCACAAGTCAGAAACTATAAGCCAAGCATTAAAACTCCAGATCCAGAGTGACCTTTTCTTTAGCTTCTTCTGTAGAACCTGTAGCTCGTTCATTCAGAAGAAGAACTGGCATGAACAACTGTATTTTTGTGACGTGGCCGATTCCAACTCTGAATCGTAGCTTTCCCTGATGACTGAGATATTGACATGATGGTTCTCCTCTAGATTTGCCAGGTCTTTAGAAAAAAAAAAATTTTACTAAAGACTCCTGGTATTTCAGAGATCCAGTGATGTCAAGTGAATGTCTTCTCCCACAGAAGCAGCGTATGCAGCCTTCCTTTGGTTCGGTCTTTAAGAAGTCCTCTTATCTCTACAGACATCTAGTTTCTCAGATTTGTAGGAGGCTTCTGTCTTGCAACAAAACACAATATACCATGCAGATGCCATGCAACTTCTGCCAAATTATAGTATTTCACTGTATGAAATATTTATATATTCATAATATTGGGTTCTATTGAATAACAAGCATATTTCTTGGTTACTATTCATCATGTTTCATGATGACAAAAAATGAAAACTGTAATTCCAAAATTAGCACATCTAAGAATACAAGAGATTTAGAGTATTGTGTGAGTTACAAATGCACATGTAAACAAAACTGCAACTAGTTTTGGTAACATGAATTCAAATAGTATAATGATGGAACTGCTATAATAAGTCTGCAAGAAGTACCCAGATTTCTTCTTCATTTTGAAAATAGAGCCAGGATAAAGATAATTAAACACCTACTGGACCATCTGTTTTAACAATTCAGTATACCTCCGAAGGAAAATGAAGGAAAGCATGAAATTCAAGTATTTTGCATAATTGAAGTAAAATTCATTTAATGTAGTAAAAACTATACCAAATACTTTTTATCCACCCAGCTCTAATCCCTCTCCCTGCCTATTCTCGCTTCAACCAGCATATTGTTTGAAATCATGTATACATTCCCCAGATTCATGTTTCAGCTTCCCTACGGGGGGCAAGGATGACAAAAAAAAAAAGCAAAAATTATTTTTAACCAAGTTATTTAATATGGAAATCCTAATTTAACTAAGCAGTTATATTTGCACATGTGATTTGGTGAATCATGCAGTTCAATATTACCTGTTAAGCTGTAACCCACAGTTAACTAATTAAGGAAACCAGTACACTGTAATTGGAATTTTTAAGGACTGCAAAAATATAGATTAATTTCTTAGACAAAACTGTTACATAATTTCTTCCTGTTCTTCTATGTACACAGATACTGACTTCTTGTAGACAGCAAGATATGAAAATGCAGCATTTGGAGTCCTGTACCACACTGAATTTATTGACAATCATATAATAGAGAATGAAAGCCATATTAAAGTTCATGATGTAGTACACATTTCAAGCTTTATTATCTCAACAGGGAATACTATTCAGAAGCCAAGGTACTTCCAGACACTTAATGCAAATTCAGTTGGGAAATCAAACAAAGTAAATCCTAAACATAAAACTGCTTGTATAAACTTATTCTAGTCTAGTCGTATAACGCATACAGTTATCCTCATTTAAATCAAATACAGATCATATGCTTAAGCACAGGGGTAACAGGGAACAACTGTCTTCGTAGACATCATTCTGAAATAATATCAAATAATGCAACTTAAAATGGATGGTTTGAAATTGTCTTAAAAGTCATTAGGACTATTCCCATCATCTTCAATGTATCCACAATTTCATTCATGGTCATTTAATAGGAAATCTGCAGCTGCCAAATACACTTCTGGGTAATTTTGTCCCAAATTTCATGCTGCACCCTAGAGCGACACTGTCTACTACTGAAAATACCTTAACATATGACATATAATTGCAGAACAGTATTTTAAGACCATAAAGCTGAAAGGACTACGCTTCGGCTCATTCTCTGACCAATTTAAAAACCAATCCCAATTCACTACATTTCCTTTCAAATGCCCATGTTTTCCTGAAATCATCCACTTCCTAACCTAATTCAATCATTTTAAAGGTAATGAAAACTTACAGACCAAATAAAAATCACCACTAGAATGGTTATTTTATTGCAAGAGGAAAGCTTTCACTTTAGTAGTCTCTGGCATATCAAAAAATGAATTAAGTAGCTTTTGCTTGTAATTTAGGACCACCTTCCAATTGGGTCTCCCACCTAAAGATCGATTGTTAACCTTTTTGTAGCTATGATTTACAGCACCTGAAAGAAAAATTTCAGTTAATAAGTATATACAAAAAATTAGTCTGAACATGTTCAAAGATTTTAAGAGAAATAGGAAAAACAGTAGTAATTTAATATTTTGTTTTTCAGCCAACTATCCGCTCACTTAATATTACTACAGTGCCGAAAAACTTTTGAGAACTGATTTGAAAGTACTAGTTTAACGATTGTATACACAAATCAATAAACCCTACTCCCATGGTACCGGTTTTTGAGCTAAAAGGTTCTTTAATAGGTTAAGGAACCTTTCAGCAATTCTTGGTCAAGAATGCTATTAACAAATCTTCATGACAGACTAGTAACTATTGTCACAATTCATCACCAGTTATGTATAAAAGTCTAAGCAGAAGAAAGGACAAAGGTCAACATTCCAACTTGCTCCAGTTCCCGATTCACAGATTAAATGCCTGTAATCAACATTTGTTCTTCAGGTCTGCAGAAGTCTAAAGTGGGTCCTTTTCTTTTTGGATGCAAAATATAAATTGGTATATTTATGATTCACTTTTTGGCTCTCTCGAAACGCTGTAGGTAGAAAGAGATACTGAATGGGCTATTAGAGAATCTGCTTCTGTTGCAATGACATTCATGTTTATAAAATACCAGATTAGGCATCAGGAAGGAACTTCCCTAAACGAAGTTACTCCTGAACCTTCCCTACAAATATGGCTCACACTTCCTGGTAGGATGATCTGAATACATAATGAAAAATGAATTCTAGTCAGAGAACTCCATGGATGGAAGCTCCACAAATACAAACCTGCTGAAGTTAAAAGTCCTTGTGAGTCTATGTCCCGTTCCACAGGCAACAAAAATGTCAGAAGGAGAGAGAACAATGCTAATGGAAGGTGAGCAGTGAAACTACTAAACCACATACAAAATTCAATGGCACAAGATACAAGAGAACTCAGAACATTTCAGCAGCAGGACACTTCAAAGAACGTAACAAATACTGAGAAAGTTTGTAAAGAATCAGTCCCATGCTGGGACAGGGTCAGTTTTTCTTACAAGCATGGGAAAAAAAAAATGATGGGCAGTACAGGGAACGCAAAAGAGACTGATCTACAGTAAGAAGATACTGTGACATTTGCCACCTAACTAAGCACCATTGGGAGAGAAAAAAAAAAGACGGTGAAAAACCTATTTCTGCATTACCGTATTTCTACTATATTACTGTATTTCTAAACTCATTTCCCTCACAAAAACGGGTTTTCTGGAGATCCTCTTGCTTGTTACATATGCTTTTCAAATCAATGCCCAAGCATGTGAGAAGAAAAAGAAAAATTAGCAAGTGGTTTGGTAGAGACAACCCAATTGGCATGAATATAACAACATAACACATAAACTGGCACCAATATTTTGTAAATGTTAACTCAGCTAAGCTTGACTGGTGAAAGTCTGCTCACATTTGCTTTTAAATAAGACTTTAAATAATTTTGGAGTACCATTGGTCCATAGCTTTACCTTTACACTTCAGTACTTGGTACAGCAAGAAAAAGGAAAGTAGACCTAAACTAGCAAAGATGTTTTAATTTTTTGCTAGAGTTTCGTTCTTGGTAAAGAAGCTACGAAATGTTTCTGTAAGATGAGAATATTTGCTTCAGATACAGAAATACCTGCTTAGATAGACCAGATTAAGATAAAAAAGGATGAGAAGATTAATAATCAAACCTGCTCATGCTAACAGAACTTCTATATCTTAAGAAGCGTATTCTAGCACTCAGCACGATAAACCAAGGAATGAATGACAGTTCTTAGATGGATTTTATACATCTTCTAAGACTGGCAATTTGAACACTGTGAGGGGATGGAAGAAGAGATTGTACAGGGCAGGAGATGTTAGGTGCTAACTTGCTTCTTTTTTCCCTCCCCAGACGGGGCAAAGTAAGCTTGGAACAAATAAAAATTCACATAGAACAGGCTGCTCCTCCAACTACCTATGTCGATACACCTGTTCTAACACTTTGTTGGGATAGCATAGCCAACAAAAACCAGGCAAGGAGATGATATGGACAAAGTCCAAACTCTAAGTATTTCAGCTTTTCCCCTTCTCAAAGGCAGAATCTAGCAACAAAATATTGCATCTCCTTTACATCTTGCCTTTGAAATAGTCAATTTAAATAATTATATATTGTATTATATATCATAAAACAATCACAATTTCATGCCAGGTTCAAACTGCAACACTTCTAATGTAGCCAAATTATCGTCTAAACTACTAAAATTATCTTCTAAAACACTTCAGTCCTACTGTGATCCACATTATCTTTTACCAATCTTAACAGTAAGGGTAATTTGTTTTTTATTCTTAAAGTAATCTATTAAACAGTGTAAAAAGAACACAAAAACAGCATAAAAAGAGCATAAAACGCATCTGCTGCTGCTACTATAGAGAGGGAACATCAAGTACAAGACAGGAACTTCTGGAAGTCTGGTTCAGAATTACTGATGGAGAGCTGGAAGCCGTAAGACGACACAAGATCTCATCCACATTAAAAATTCTCAACCACCTAGCCCAGTTTATCATTTTCACTGCCTCCACTGTAAGTTTCCCACACAAAAAAACCCAAACAACACAAAAAAACAACCAAACAAAAAAAACCCACCACAAAACCAAAAATCACCTGTTTAAGAATGTCTGTTAAATTTCTTTATGACAAAAAGGGAAGAAGAAACTAAAGAGAAACAATTTCATTGCTCTGAACTATAAAGCAAAACTTCTCATACTTTTGTAGAGTATCGCTAACGTAATCTAAGAAAAATGACTGAGTAGTCTTTCTGTGGAAAGAAGAAATTTCATTCATTTTGACCAGAGGTGCAGACAAGTTCTGGGATGAGCTTCCGTAACTACTACTTGTTTTGTTTCTCAAATATTGGTTTATAATGACAATGAGGTTTCAAAAATTCTTAAAACTAACTCAACTTTAATGTACATCTTAATTATTCATGAACGCAAAGTTAAAAATTTCTTTATCAAAATTTACAGTTTAAGAAATAATTGTTTTCAGGCATTGGAACTGCTTTGTCTTCTTATTTCACAGTGTGCTTTTCTGAGCAGAGTGATGTATTTCAATCTATTTAGGAAGCTCCTAGCAAAATTATTTCTGCACTCAGAACATACAGAAGCAGTAAAAGGTATGAATCCAAAGGGGAAGTATATAGCAAAAAAGGAAGAATCGGTTACATTTCTTGACTTTACTTCAGGACTACATTTAGATTCAGGATTCTGTTTAGAATATAAATTCCAGTGGAGTTCTCCAAAGTTACCTTCAAAGTGTGAGCAATGAATACAAATGCAAGTTGTATTTTGACACAGCTGCAGGACTGCATTTATGGTTAAGTTTCCTCTTTGCAAATAATCCCATTTAAGAATTTCTGCATAATGAAAAACAAATGGAACAATGAAACTTTCCAGCTGTGATACCAGCAGCTTTTTGTGAGCCTTTCTACATACAGAGACATAAGAGGAATTAAAGTGAGCAAGCTTTTATCTCAGTAAGACCATTTTATCTAATTGCACAAAGACTACAAATACTATATTTTGTTACATTAAACCTTCAACTTTTTGAAATTTAGTTCATAAAAAACAAACAATATGGTGTCAAATATATGAGAGAATGCACATCAAAGCAGGAACCTTAAAACCAGACAATATTCTTCTAATAAATAGAAAAATGTCATGCATTTTAGGCCTATCCACCCAATCACATACACGCAGAATGACGTTCACTGTGTTTCTGTAGTCACAGTTGTTTCTATTCACCAAAACAGCACTGAAGTGACTGGACACTAAAGAACAAAAGCAGCATGCTGATGCTTTTGCTGGGTGGAATCAATATATTTTTTAAACACAAATCAAACACCATGGAAGACTTCACTCAATAACATAATTAGCTCCTTTTGACAGTGCAGTATTACTTAGGATACCCAAAAATAATTAACATCATTCCACAAACATGCAGTTTGAACTGATAAAGTCACTGCAATGCATGGCATCCACTGCAGTGAAAGAAGTTTCTGCAGAAGAGAATATAGGTAAAATGACAGAGCTGGTTTTTTTCTCCAAATACAGTATTTTGGTTGCTCTAGCCAGGGAAAGGAGGATATCTCACCAATTACTTTGTAAATAAGATAACTACTATTTATTCTAGACATTTATTGGATATAAATTATTTTCTTCTTTCTGTAGTAGGTATAAAACAATTTGAAAATTGAAATTCTGTTTTTATTTTCCTAGTATTTTTTGCATCCAGATTAGCATTTCTATAAGCACATCAAGGTATTAAGTTGTATTGTGGTTTCCTTTAGAAAAATAAGTAATTATAAACATCTCCAAGGACTGATCTCATCTTTGTATACTCCCTCTACCCCAGTTATTCAAAAATTTTTCTCCTTTACCTACTCTTATGCTTCTCTGACACATCCTCAGGTCTGATTATGGACAAAGTGGGATACTCACCTTTTTGGCTTATGCACCCTCAAACCACTCTCTCTCAGAATGCCACGAGCCATAGCTTTCCCTCAAATTCTCCCAGTCATTCTAGGCCATTTTCTTCTGACTTGCCCTAAGTGGCTCTGAGATGGAATATGATTAGGAGACTATTTCTTTCTCCTTTTTGCCTGCTTAGTGCTGCAGCTGCTAAAGTAATACAATTCCTCATGTATCAGGGAAATGAAACTCGACTTTGGGTTTAATTTTCACAATTCATTACCTACTTTTGAACTATTTTAACTGTCAATCCATTGTCTTACATTTTTTAGACTTCGACCTTTGATGAAATACTAAGACTATGCTGGCTTGTGTATAAATTAAATGTCAACAGTCACGTCTGGCAGATCCCGGACTGTGCTTTCACTGTTTCATATCTCACCTAAAGAAGTTGTTGGGCACTCTCCCCCCCAAAAACTCCTGAGTATCAGATACTCTCCTCCTCCATCTCTTTTACGTTACATTTCTGTGAAAATTCTTCCCTCTGTTTAAGCAGGAGAATTCAGGTACTGTGAATAGCCCCTTCAGATGAAGGTATACTGCTCTTCCATCAGAGAGGATTTGGAGAGGAAAAAAAGAACATTGTTTAAAGTAATATGAAAAGAAATACTATGAGAAAAGATATCAGTCAATATTAAACAGCAAGACTGAGGAGAGTCAAAGGTATAAAAAAGTTGTAAGAACAGAACGTTTGATGATAATCTTAGAGGTGTCCTATTCATATGCAAATAGCAACAGTCTTGTGTGCTTAGTATGTTTATCTTTAATCTTATTTGGTATAATCTAAAATGTTTACTACTCTGCAAACAAGGCAGATTTGCAAGTAGCCATTTAAGTATTGATATCACTAAGAATTACAAAATCTCGGTTTCATTATCTTAAGTGTTAGACATTGGTAATTCTAGCAACAAAAGGCATGACTAATAGCATTTGCTGTACAGTTCACAGCAGAGAGGTATCCATATGTATGCAGAAAATAACAAGATACTCTATAGTTGAGAAATATGATAAAATAATATTATTACAATAGTCATCTTGCTTCACAGGCACTAAAGAAACTGCAACTAACTACCACCACGTAGAGGTAAAACATAAATGTGAAAAGTATTTATTATTTCAATTTTCACAAGTTCTGTGGCAAGATGTCTTGCACCCCAATTATATGCTGTGGAGAAAACCACTGCCACACACTTGCTTTGAAACTGCAAGCTAGTAGTTTCGACAGATGCTCGCATTTGCATTTTGAAACAGTTAAAAATTTCTCCATGTCTTTCATGATCTGAAAGATTGCTATTGTATTCCCCTCTCAGTTGTCTGTCTGTCTAATATGCTCCTCAAATGAAAAAGCTTCATTCTTCACCTGTGTTCTTTCCAGTCCTGACACATTTTTTTGGAGAGGACTAGAACTGCACACAGATAAGCCAGAGATTATACCTGGCTGTTATGATTTAACCTGGCAGCCGGCAGCCGAGCACCAGACAGCCGCTCGCTCACCCCTCCCTTCCCCCTCAGAGGGATGGGGAGGAGAGATGGACAAACGGGAAACTCGTGGGTTGAGATAGACAGTTTAATAAGGCAACAAAGGAAATACTAATGACAGTACCAGTAATGAATATGCAACACAAGCTATACACAATACAGTTTTTCTCACCACCCAATGACCAATTGTGTAACCAGCGACTTCAGAACTTGCGGAACTCTCAGAAGATGACTGAACTCATGGCAAAAGACCAAATTAAAATAAAAAAAAATGAAAATAAAAAACAACTTCCCTCATTCCTAAACGGAGCACACCGTCCGTGGCACGGAACGTTTCCGTTGCCCAGCTTGGGTCGCTGCCTGGCTGTGCCCCCCCAGCCCCTGCACACCTGCCCATCGGCTGAGCACGGGAGGCTGGAAAAAGCTCTGGATTTCACAGCAATGACTGAAAATGCCAGTGCTACCAACATTCTTCTGGTACTGAATCCAAACCACGGCAGCTACTGGGAGGAAAATGAACTCTGTCCCAGCCCAAACCAGGGCAGCAGCATAATAGAGTTTTCTGTTTTCCTACCCCTTTCCTAATAATTTCTAACAACTCGGGTTTTAGACCTCCCTAAACCCTTTTAAAAAATTGTGTCAGATTAGCTACTTTAAAATCTTCTGGTACTCAAGCTAGAAGCCATTTACCAGTCAGTTTGCAGCTATTTCACCCTTGAATGTGGAGATTCATTCTTTCTTTGTTGAATAAGATCTTTTACTGGTTTCTCCTTTAAAACAGACAAACAGCCTAATTCTCCAAGAGGAATAATCGAGAATGGGAATACCCCATACCAGCTCCACGGTGAACAGAGATTTTTCAAATATGCATTTTTCTGTTACTAGTTTATGCTCTAAAGACCTTCTTCTTCAGCTTGAATATTTGTCCCACTGACTTTAGCAAGTGGCCTCTTCTTGACATGTACAAAAGAGACCATTAGATTTTATGCCTTCTGGAAGTTTTAAGAGGCCTGTAAAACTGTATTTCTACTTTTTCCCCTCCAGAATGTGTATGTTCTTCTATCTTTCTTTGGAGACAACATGAATTCTTTAATTTTTATAAATGAATTTATTTAGTTCTAATAACTTTCCTTATTCTGCTGCTTAGTCATCCTTCTTCTGTTTTTCCTCTTTTTTTTTTTATTAGGCTATGCATTTCCTCTGAGCAGTATCCAAGTTTTTAAATAGTCTCCATTATGCCTGCAAAACATCTTAACGGTCCCTTTTAGTTTTTTATAACCAGCTTCCTCTTTTTTCCTCGTTCTCTTTTTTATAGTTAAATATTACAGCAGTGAACTTTTGCTTTTGTTGTTCCTTTTACAATAGTTTAATTAATTTCAGTTTATTGAAATTCCTAATCCCATCCCAAACATCTATTGTTCTTTACATGTAAACTTTCCTCTATTTCTCAGTTTATAAATTTTATGATCTTCAGGTACCAGTAACTGAGTCCTGCATGTAAAATCATCCTTCCTGTGAAAAGTTCCTTTATTCCACAAACATATCCAAACTCTTTATTTTTCCAACATTTTTTCATCCCTGCAGCAAAATACTAGATCTCCACCTCTCTGAAGCCTCCATACCCTCCATCATCCTGTATCACTGGAAACCAAGTGCAACACTATGTTCTGCACCATAGCTTAGCAGTCCAGCTAGAAACAGGAAGTCTTCCCATCTTTCTACTTCTCAGGTAAAGTCCCATATGATACCCTAGGGAGTGACAAAAGTGAACTCCACAACACTTACAGCCACCTCTTCTCAGTAGGGGTCTTTGTCCTCAGAGGACTATTCACAGTGCACGAGAAAACAAAGCCCTAAATGGCTATTTAATTTTAAAAGCCCTGTATCACAACATTTAATTTTTGTCTTTATTTATCGTACTCCTCTGAAAGGTCATCAATTATTGTGAAATGGTGGTATTTCAGAAAACAAGTGAAAGAATATTTTTAAATGAACTTAATAACCGCACTTAAGTGCACATCCAATTCTAAACAGCTTTTTCACTAAAATTTATGCACCATCTAATTTTTGTAACATCCTCAGTTGCATGACAGAATTCCAAGGCTCTGTCAATTTTTAAGGCAGTATTAGATAGTGTTAAGCTGTGAACACTGATTAATCTGCTGCTAACTACCGTTCCCTTGAACTCAGCCATTCAAACTGAGCATAAAACTTGGCTATGTTTCTAGACCTTGTTTTTAAATTCTTAAGATTCATAACCAGTAAATGTGCCATTACTGCACATCTTCCACATCTAATAGAATTCACTATAAAATGTCGCTTGCTTTCAGAGACCACAGCCTTATTTCTGAGCTTGTCCAAAATCCTTTATCCTTCACTATTTGATGGTTGAAGCTATGAGACAAGTATGCTGGAGCTGGAAACTTTTCCTTCTATATACACTGAAGAATAACATCTGTTTCTTTTTAAGGATGGAAGATGTACTGATTTTGAACATGACACCTGAAATATACCCAAATATTCACACGACATAAAAAGAAATTATTTGAAATGCCCTTCAAAACAGCATTACAAATCTGCACTAAACTAACTAAATCAATTTTAAAAGCAAGTACTATAACAAAATTCGTGCTGGAGTCTGTTCTGATCCTGTTCAAGTCAGGCCCTCCTAATATGCAACTTAACACATCATTCCTTTCTTTTCCTGGTTTAAGAAGCACAAGTGCAAAATCAGCATTGATTTCAAAGAGGCACAGCCATCCAGAATAATTTGTCCTAATTCTTATATTCTTAAGAAGCATTTACAAGTCCAGGAGAAAACATGGCAGATAATGTCGAACTGATAGATTCACACTTTTCCAAACTGTTTAAGGTGCTTTGCAGTTCTTTCCACCCTCTTTTGGTCATTTCAAAGGCACATGATACATATGCAGTAGTTCATAGGCATTTAAGAGCAAAAAGGGACAGAGAGGCACAACAATTCTAAAGTTCATCAACCATACAAGTGACATAGCAAATATCCACTGGCATGCAGTCTTCCTCTCTCCATCATGCAAAATGCTCCAGAGATACACCATTTCAAATCAGCAAAGGTTAACAAGGTGGCTCATACCAAGAGGGAAGAGGAGGACTCTCTTTACCTTTCCAGTAACAGAAAACACAGAAGAAATCAAGTCGTGTTAGAAATACTTTTACATGAACTGCATTTGGAAGAGCAATGGTCAAGGTCGATGCTCTTTTGTAACATCTTCACTAGGCAGCAACATCTTGCCTTAATGGTATTATGCGTATGATCTAATTTTCAGGTGTTGGGGTCGATGTAGCTTGAGAGTTAGCATGACTAGGCCGCTTAAGCAAAACAGTTTACATAACTGAACAGGCAGCTGGAAAGGGCAGCTAAGAATAGCCATTGAGAAAGTTCTGATAGTGCACATCATGTGGGTTAGCAAAAACAAGATGTGTTCAAGGACGTGGAGGCGGCCTGTTGCTATTAGCGTTAGTGCATAGGGAACATGGGGCGCGTGAACAGCACGTGATTTATGTCTGTAGCCTATCCGAATAAGCGTGATCGCGTGTGCAGATATGAAAAATGTATATAACCACGCAAGTGGAGCAATAAAGTGAACTGACTGTGCACTGCATCAATGTGTGAGAGTCATTCCTGTCCCTGCACGGATGCTGAAACTCAGCATTCAGACAGTCTAAACATCTTCAGGCTAATTTCCAGTTAGCTTTAAGTACCACCATAAGTATTTAGCCTACCTAAAAAAGATGCTTACCCAAACCCAAAGTTTCAAACTTTGCCTGTTCCAGCTGACACACTTTAGCTTTCTCCAAAGTTCATTTGATATCTTTTTCTCAGAATTCACCAGCACAACCAAGAGTCGGTATTTACATCTCAAGTTATGACTAATTATGCACTCACAGAGAACTCTGAACTCCCAAAGATGTTGGTAATGATCTCAATAATATCAACATGCTGCAGTATTGCTACTTTCCTTTACATTGATATACAAGCATTTCTCATGTAGCCGATACAAAGAGTTACACATGCTTTTCAATTTTCTGCCATTAGAGAAACAAATGATAAAGCAGCAAAAATAACGTTTATTACGAATAAGGGAACTCTCAGAAATGAGCTCAGTCATTTATCCTAATTGTCGCTCCAAGTCCTTCGCTGTTTATTACATATGGGTAGCCTGGTAAATAACCTCTTGCACAATTTCAACACTGAATCAAATTCCCTGTAATCAGGAGCACATGTTTTGGCAGAGATTTAACAGGATAAATGCACAGTGCTGTTATTGAGGCTATTCTGAAGTTTTATAAATTAATACTTTCCTGGTAGCTATGAAATGCAGAATATACATTCAGCAAGCACATGACTGCAGATTTGATCAGAGAAGTGGCAATCACTTCAAGTGTTTCATCGTAGTGCTATGCTACGGAGTATATGTTTGTTTAGGAAAATTTCTTTTTTTCACGTGTACCATGGCAGAAAACAAAGTTATTTGCTACACTGATACTCTTCCCAGTCATACTGCTGTTACTGAGATCAAAACCTAGTAGCAGTGCCATTAATGTATTCATCCTTAAGGAAAGACCTCAGCAGGTACCAAGATCAAAGTTAAACAGAAGTTCTAGGTCACTTCCACAGGTAATTCTTGCTCACTTTTTTTAAAACATTAAAAGACAAAATTGAGAAAACACATAACTGTTCACCAGAGGAATTCTATGATATTCTATGCTGTTCTGTAATTAAAGACAAACTAGTCTAACCACAGACATTCCATGTGTATTATAGACAGACACTTCTAATTTTCCACATTATATATGCCCTGTAAACATATAACAATAAACAGAATTTTGCACACTATGGATGCCCAACATTACGAGTATATACTGTAGACATAATGAACTTTACAAAACCCTCAAAATTGTCTTTGTAAATCTAGAATTTTTAATTTTTTAGAACCTTGCAACAATTTTTGCTTCCTTTATTCCTCTTCTCAAGAGGCTTAGCCTTCGATCACAAGTTCTTGTTTTCCATTGATGATGAGTAATGGACGATAATCTATTAAAACCCACTCTGTACCAACACAGTATATTTTCTAAAATGCCATGCCAATGATACACAGAAATAAAGTGCAAAACCACAATAAAAATACCCCACATTTTGTTCAAGTCATTGTAGTCAGGCCCTTAACCAAGGCAAACTGAGAGTAATATCTAACCCTCTACTCAATTCAGCAGATGTTGGATAAAGCCCTGAACCTCTTATAAATTGGTAAGCTTAGTTTATCTCAATATTTTTCCTATTGAAAGAGAACATTATAGCACACACAAATTCTGCATACTTTCCAGGCTTTCATGATGCCATTTGTACAGTCACATACAGTCAAACTGCATGAAAGGTACTGAACTCTTTACTAAGTTTGATATCCAGTTACATGTAAAATTAAAAATAAATGAAATTGTTCAAAGAATAAATAATAAAAAATATTCTTTCTTCCCATTCAACCAAATGGAATGCAACTGAAAAAGCAAATAATAAAATTAAAATTGTTGATATAAATCCAATTATTTGCAACACACAAATTCTTCATTACTCTTTTTCAAACACATATGTGCTTTTCTTTCCTTTCCTCTTACGTTTTTTCTGGCCATTTAACCACTCAGTACCTCCAAACTGGCGGCATTTAAAAAAAAAACAAACAAAAAAGTTACTGTTGAAGTTAAGAGCCTTTAATAGCATACAAAGACACATCCCCCCCATTCCTTCATCTATCACAGCATCTCCTCATACTACAGAGCTGCCTACAGCTAAACTCTCTGCTTATCCACAAGCAGTTGCAACAATTATTTTGTTTCCACTTTTCACTAACCAACGAAATGAAGAGAAAAACCTGTGTGAGCAACAGACCACTGGTAAACACAGCTGAGAAAGCCATAGTTTACGTTTACTTCTCATTCACAGCTTACACAGAAAAGATTTTAGAGTCCCTTCCTTCCTTTGCAGTAAGTCTCCTACTGCAACAATTCATGCCCATGATTTGATAATTGCAAATTATGTTAACTTTTCATATAAATATTAAAGAAACATGGAACTGTGTTCACTGCACCCACATCAGCTTTCCCGAGTATCAGGAAAAGGTCATGTTCCCCCTCTAGCGTCTTTCACATAACAGCAGGTATCATAACATTAAAAAGACACAAAATTAACACTGTACCAACATTAGTAAGTGTGACAAGCCTAAACAGTCAGAAATGCACTTAAAAATTAAAAGTATATTCACTGAGTCCCTTCATTTCAATCTGTACTGCAGAGACAACTAAAAAAAATTCAGAGAATGCAGAAATTCAAGCGTCATATTGTTGCAAACACAAAAGACTTCATCATTCAGATACCAAATTTTTTTCTGGAATTCTCTTATTTTGTAGTTATCTGCCAGAAACTCAAAATTTCTATGCAACTTCAGGAGGGAAAAAAAAAACCTCAAAGAAGAAAATTCTGGGGTACATCACATTCCAGCTTTTGCTTGATCAAGAGTCTAGATGTGAAAATGCTTCAGGAAAGACTGAACTTTTAAAACTTAAAGCTTTTTAAATAGCACATGATAGGTACTCCTTAGTATTACCCTTTGCTGCTCATCCACACAGGCAGCACCATTAATTCCAGAGCAGACTACTACCGAACCAGGGGTGACTGAACAGCACTGGGGACAAGGATGAAGCGGGCAGGGGCCCAGACGGTTGTCTAGGTCCTGCCAGAGAGGGAAACAGCTCGCGCAGGAGCAGGCGGATCCTGCGGATCAATACCTGGTTGCACAGCAGATGCCACTGACAGATGTGGCTTTTACAATAAGGGGACTGCCTTTAAGGATCACGGACTGCTGGGAGAGATGAAATCCACCTGACGGAGCGGGACAAGATCGTCTTTGCCAACAGGCTGACCAAACTGGTGAGGAATGGTGGATGGGGTGGAAAGTAAATGGTGCATGGTGATAGGAACCAGAGAAACCTAAGAAATGAGAAAGCAGGATGAAAAGAATAAAACGGAGCAACTTGGGAAACAAGCAGGAGAAACAAGAGCTCCTCTAGTGGTCTCAGAACTGCATCATCATTAGAGCAGCACAGATGTGGTGGGATTTTGATGCTTCTAAGAATTTCTGCGTTAGCAGACTGGTGTCTGGGTTTGAGAANGGGTAGCCAGTGACAGCAGAGCGGAGGAACATGAGAGCCAGAAACACAAAAATAATCACATTTGTCAACAAGTTAGGTTTCCACAGACACTTGTGCACCCGAATTTGATTGATTATTCAATGCTTTTTAACAAATTACTAACTGTTTGGTATTGTTCTCTTTTCTTTCCATTAGCTAAGGTCTTGTTTTTCATTGTCTTTTACCAGCTGAAAGGTGGGTGTTTTCCTGTATTTTTCAACTATCTGCCAACACTTCATAAATGATTAAAAATTCTACAAAAATCATCAGAGTAAGAGGAATGTTAAAATGTTCAGAAATCTTGTTCAGAGGTAAGTACACATGGCTGAAACAAAAGTGGAAAAATTTTGCAGCTGCTAATAATCCACAAATAAAGAAATACAAACAGCCTGGGACAGCATATTAAAGAGTGTTTAAAGTTTGCTCTGCCATTCTATTCACGGAGGGGATAATTGTTCTGAAACCAAGAATCCAGGAATCCAGTAACAGTACAGGATTTCAATGCTTCAACTACAGCCCAGACTAGAGCACAAACCCCTAAATTCAGATCCGGCTGAAGCAGAACACACTATGAACATGTCCAATGACACACAGTGAAGGCTTGCTGCACTATTCAAAATGTTTTTGACTGAGCTACTACAGTAAGCCACATCTGTCTGTCTGTCAAGCAACATTTGTGGTCACCGGTGTTCCCAAAATTGAAATAGAATATGTACATGCATATTGAAGAAGGCATTAGAGATTCATATCGAATCGTTGTACTCCCTGGCCAATGCAGTCATCTTATTAGCATGCTTCTGAAGTATTAAACTACTAAAAGCCAACCCTCAAAATCTGCTATTCGGATAATCAACACAATCCTATGGGTGAACATATATGAAGTTACTGCTGCTGTTCATTGACCGATCTCTAATGAAATTACACCAATTATTAAAATGTGCCATTTCAGTCAGAAACTTTTACATAGAATCTGTGTTAAGATGTGTCACTCACCTGGTAAACATGGAATGCATTAGCGGCTTTTCCACGCAGAAAGACTGAGGGAATCCAAACATTAATAAGAGCACGATTTGATCTGAGGAGGAGAGAGAAAAAACTTTAAATAGGGAATCATATTTATGTATGAGACTTGCAAAGCAACTACCTCTAGTGATTCAGATAATGATCAAAGTGATCTACAAAGCAACTTATTTCAAATGGAAAAATTGTAGTTCTGCCTGAACCTTTTATACCTGCCGTATCTCAAAGTGTTCCCTAAAATTAACATAACTAAAAAAGCACACTGAAACAATTCCCTTTGTGGCTTTTTGGGGTTTGGTTTTTATTTGTTTCTTTGATTTTTTACAGCATGCATTTGAGAACATTTGATTATACACGTGAAACAAAAACTATTCATTTCAACAAGCTCGCCATTTTTGTCCACAAAACTCAGCAAAACCCTGAGTTCATTAAATAACAGAAGAGCACTGCACAATTACTGAGAAGTAATTTCCATCCACTCTTTCTAATTCATCTCCAAATTTCTGTGATTCAAAGACATCAGCTACATTTTCAGTCCCTCGTCCACAAAGAGCTAGATTCATTAGTCTGACTAATAAAGGCAAAAATCCAAATCACAACACTCTAGCATGATCTGGGATGACCAGCTAGGTTGTTTGTGGGTTTTTTGGTAGCACTATTTGTATGATCTGATTCTGAGTTATTCTGTAGAAATGAGAAAGTCCGTTCCATTATGAACAGCATCTAGCACTTACCAAACCCAAAGCAACAGAAAACAGTAACTTTTTGGTCATTTGTTAGAATAAGACGTAGTGCACTGAAAGAGCCCTCCAAGGTAATTCTCATATATCTAAACTCCTTGCATTCAACATTACTAGTAACTACACTAGGGCATGGACTGTGCAGCTTTCCATGCTTTCTAACAACAGAACACCACAGCTAAGAATTCAGTTATTGGAAACAATACAGGACAAGCAAGTAACTGGACCTGTTTGCTTATACTTCTCTCCTGTAAAGACAGTGCGAAAAGAATGTCTATTATGGAACTTACATTTCAAAATCTGACAAACTCTGATCTTCAGATGTTTGACTCAAGTCTCCAGGGACCTATATTTACAAAACAGAAATAATTCCCACACACTGGTTATTATGCTTTCTATTTAGGAAGTATAATATTATAAGGAAATTACAATTCAACATTAAATTTTTAAAATGTCAATAAAAACTATTACTGAGAAGCAAAAAAAGAAAAATAAACAATCGTGCAACAGGATTACGAACATATCGCCCTTGTGAGCTCTTCACGTTAGCATATGCTATCGTTTTGTAAACAAACAAGCTGGGGTTCACAAAAACATGTCATTTTGAAAGGTGCAGAAGAAAGCATCATTATTAGGCCTTTATAAGCAAAGTATGCTAAAAGAAAGTACATTGTGCGTATATACAATTTATGGGAAGAGATGAAGCATACAAAACTTAGTGGTCACTTTCTTTTACAACCAACAGTCCATCACAACACGTGACCAGTTCACTTCAGCGGTGTTCTTACCAAAGGTTATATAGCTACAAAAGTTCATACAGATGACAATGATGGACTACCGTCTGCAGAATCAAAAGAAGTTGCAGTTATGAGAAAACAAGATTGAAAGAGCACTTAGAACTGAAACACCAATAGCTTTTTAGCTTACTGTAAAGCTAGTCAAACATAAAAGGAAATCTCTCCTTTAAATACCGTAAAATATAAACCATAACCCAGAATGTGTTTTGACAAAGAAAAACAGCTAAAAGTTGTGAGCTTCCAGAGGCAGCTTCTACATTAGTTAAATATTGCTTCAGTGTATCTCTATAATGTATGCTGCATACATATCACTGTTTTTCAGAATATCTGCTGCCTAAGAAACTTAAATAGGTATTATTGCTTATTGTAAAGCAATACATATTTATTTATTGCAAAGCAATATAAAATTTCAGAGATGACTAAAGAAAATCTACTTCCCAGATGGTTTGAAGGCCAGCTCAAGACCTCCCAATACAAAAGACAAAACCGAATTTTGCCTTCCCAAGATCAAAGGGATATGGGTCAGCAAAAGCTAAGTCATTCCTGCCAGAGAAAGAAAAAGAGGAAAAGAATTGTGCAGAGCCAAGACACCTCCAGGGCATATATGTAGGGCACTTCTATGGAGCCCTGAACAGCTCTGCTGCCCTTTTCTGGAGGCATGAGGAGGGAAGTGGCAGCGTGGCCTCTCTCAGCATCACCCCTGACAGCTGCTGTCTGCCCACTGCCCAGCCCACCCTCCAGCAGCAGCACACAGCCCAGCCTTCCAGCGCTCCTGTGCCAAAGAACAGCCGCTCTTCTATCTCGCCTACAACCTGCTCTCTCTCTTTCCCTATATCTGAAGTGGCAAATCTTACCACCAGATATATACAGTTATTTTAATTAACTTCAGTACAAGTTTTCCATAAAAACCTCATAAGCAGAGGGTGGACTTTGGAAATAAGAAAAAGGATGACATGAATGAGTTCCAGTGCTTATACATCTATGTTGAAACAGATTGGTTACTGATTTTGAGATGGTAATTGAAGTGTTGTTCATTGTAATGCAAAACACAGTGATGGAGACCTTACACCAATGTTTTTCCTCATACCCTGGAAAGCACGTACTTTCTGCTTTAATATTCCTCTGTTTGTTACAGAAGTTCCGAACCCAATAACTAGAAATTTGGAAATATCATTATGAACAATTCATTTATAAGTTACAGCCATTAAAATTGATTATCAGCATTGAAAGGAAAAGAGAAGACAGGGAAGAATCATACAAGCTATTTTTACAACAAACTGTAAATTATATACTATTTTAGTAATAAAATGCTAAGAACTTGGCTGATATTTTCAAACAAGTCAAAGGGGGATCAAATATTCGTATCCCACAATTTCTGGCAGTTACCCACTTTAGCAACTTTCAAAGCTCTAATTAAAGTCTACTAAGTAAAAGACAGACTATCAACACAGAGTTTTGTTTACTAATACAGAACTAAAACGTATCCACTTCTTAGGAAAACGCAAAAGTTTTCAGGACTCTATTCAATTAACAGTTTCATTTTGGACAATAGCAACTAATAACAACTTAGCACTTAGCCCTTAAAAACATGCCTCCCTCGGAAGATGGGCAACTATTAGGAACATTCTTGACTCCTTCTGTTTCCTCCCTATTCATTTTCAAACATCAGTCCCACCTTTCCTTTTAACACAAAAAGCCAAAGTGAAGCAGTAGTTGGTAGGAAACAATTTTATTGCCTGAATATATCCATTTTACATTCAATTCTGCTAAAGAGAATCAAACACTATCAAAAGTACTAAGTACAGTGTTCTCGACAGATGTGTTACTAGCTGTTATTTCCTATACGCTAATTTATATTTTATTTCATCACGAGTAATGGTTTTGAACTTCTCACAGAGTGGTATTATATACGGTAATAAACAAACACTTACCGGCCCTCTCAAATCAATTAGTTCTTGTCTCATCTGGGACACAAGAGCTTCTTTAGCCATCAGAGCACGGTGCAGCCTCTCATTGAATTCAATCAGTTCCCCATGCATTTCAGCTACCTGAAAAACAAAGACAAGAGATAATTGTGTTATAAACTGAAAAAACCACCACACTGTGTAATTTCTTACATGTATATCAACTTTTTTTTAATATTTTTTGGTTTACCATACTCTCCAAGTAGTGCATCTCATTGCTAATGCATTAGTTTGAACTGACCATTAAGAACAGACACTGTTATTGTAATTTTGACTCCTGCCTTGAAATGTAGGTTTTGATATTGAATTCAACAGGACAAAATACAACTCTATATCCAAATTTACTCCTATCAGAGGGGATGCTATGGCAACTGATTCTGATAAAACACCTATTAACTTTTATTCTCCGTTTCATTCTTTGAGGAACACAGCACTCAACAGTTACACGCTAATCACAGTATTTTGAACTGAGAATAATGCAAAATGCACTAACTGTATTAAACTTTGTCAATAATTCATGAGTAATATATTCTGCACTCTTACTTGGAGTTTTAATAGGATTGAAGCTAGAAGTCCACTCATCCCAGGCAAATCTGTGAGGGGTCAAAGGAACATAAATACCACTGTATCGCTGTGGCATAAGCTGTCGCGTATACGTGAATAGAGTGGCCTCAAGCGTGCCTTTTTGGACACAAAGCCTAGCTACGTCTGTGCTCTCTATTTTTGAGTCAAAATGTCAAGAAAGCACCAACTGATGCAGGATGTTTATGAAAATGAACAGGGCTGGATGAATGACAAGGATAAAAAATATACTAATTTACAAAGCAAACTGTGTTTAAGTTGGTTCCCTGCCAAGAGAAGTAAGAAACAATGAAACTCAAAGTAAGGTTAAAGATGATATCGAGCTCTTGACGACTTCTTACACAGAAGTCAAGCATAAACCTACAGCTCAAGGGGGAAGAACTCCAAAAGGACAAGGGTCCCAAACAGAAGAGGTCTAAATAACAGTGGTAGCATGTTACCATCAAGACAATGTGATGGGGAAACTAGCAGAACCAGGAAGTAAGGCTAAAAGAAACTTAAAATCTGTGTTCAGCAAGATTTTTGGCTACTCCCATCAGAACCATTATATTGTAAAATTGAATGAAAGTTTCAATTATGATGTATGACCCATCAGTACATAATATACCTGACAAGGGAGTTAGTTGTCTTGAACTGATAATGCCACTTGACCAGACAACTTCCTATGTGAGAAGGGATTTTGTAACAAAAAACCCAACTCATGTATTGCATCATGAACAGAGCCATATTGTCACATTTGAAAATCCTCCAGTATTTGGAAACTTCAATTATCTGATAGCACACTACCAAAAAATTCTTAGTAAAAAACAAATCTGAGCAAAATTAACTTACAATATATCTCCAGATTTTTTAAGACTGAAAGACTATATTCTGCACTTCCATTTTCTAACAATGATGGCAGCATAAAGAACCTTAAGGAACGTCACACAGCTGCTTTTCACATACTATACTATTTCCTTACTCCAATACCACCACCACCCCCCAGTCATTGAAAGGTCAAATGTTTAAAAGTGTTTCAAAAAGCCACCTACCCAACTACAATGATACATGCCATAATTAACTGTTCTTTTCATGTAATTGCTGGCTCAGAAAAACCCTCAATACAGCTTAAAGTCATTTGAGCACTTCGAAATGAAATTGAGGAGATTAAAGTTAAAATCTAGAAGGCAGTTTGAGTAAAAATAATCAGCAGCATGCTTTTGAGGCCTCCAGATGCCACTGGTTGACGAATTACTTGGTTCAACAAGAAAGAACAGAAGGCATGAAAATTCACAAAGTGAAACTCTCCAGAATGGTGAAAAGTTGGCTTAATATCCAAAATTACCTTTTGTGCCTATTCAAATGTTTGAAACAATTCAGCTTTTCAGAAGAGCTGCATAATTTGTCAGGCATGTAAAAAATACTCAACCTCTTTGACCGATGTCAGATCTCATGAATATCTAATATTCAGAAATAAACTCTCAACTCTAATCAACTGAGTGTACTTATTCAACAAAGCGATTCACATCTTGAGTTCATATGACCAGCATATGCACCCTCCATGTCAGAAAAACAGTTTCCCAGCCTCACATACCAAGCGCTCAGAGATCAATTCGTCAGGCATAAAAATACAACAGTACAGCTACCACATAAAAAGTTAAGTCTATGAGCTTTAGGAAAACGCACAAGAGTATTTTCCAGTTCATTAAAAGGCAAACTGCAGGTTTCTGTGGAACTTTACTTTAAAAACTGAGCAATTCCTAGTTAATTTATGTAGAAAAATTCCAACTCCTAGAAATGTTACTTGTACAGGCTTCTACAAGGAAAGCCTTAGAGAGATGGAAAGGATATTTTTTTTCAACTGTCTGGTTTGTCTCCAACATTCCTGTAGAATGAGTCTTTCTGCAGAACAATAAGGGATTAATATACTGTGATACAAGTTTCAGTACATCAAAAGCCTGTTATTCCAGCAGAGGAGCTAGTCTCCTCGTTCCCCAGTCTGACAGGAATACTCTGTGCCAGGAAACTGAAAATTCAATGTCGTTTATCGAGTGCTCTCACAATACAATTTAGTACAACATGAGCATAACCTGTAATTTAACTTTGATAAAATGCAGGTTGAAGTCACTACTAAAATTATTCTTAAGTAGAGTACAAAATTATCAAAGGCTGAAAGAGCAAAGAAAGTTGAAGTCATATTCTTTCTAATTAGGTATGTTTACTAATTCATTACTGGTCTGCAGCCACAAAGAGAAAGAAGAGACCAACTGGAAACAATGTCTTACTGATAACAATCTGACCACAGGTCTTTTCAAGATATACAAACACCCCCATTGCTTTAGGATTTTTGTTTGTTTTGCTTCATTTTAAATCCTTAGCAGTATCAGGTCTAACACGTCAGCAAGTCCTTAGTAACTGTTTATTTTGAGCTTGGTTTGTCCCCTGTTTGTGTAACACAGGAAAACTGGTGATGTTACTCTGACAAACCTTACATAAGCAGGACAAAGCAAATGAAATACATTTTTACCTTACACACAGCAAATTTACGCTAACAACGCATAGCAATCACCCAAAATATACGATACAATGATATTAAACACACTCTACTATTCATGGCTTGAGGGTTGTATAAGTTTACCTACTTTCTCTTCTAAAACAAAATAGTGCTCTAGTTACAAAGCATACGACATTGGAAAACATACGGGAATTGCTAGAGGTATCGAAAGACCTAGTAATATCCAAACAAGTTTCAAATTGGGGGTTTAGAAGAAAATGTGGTAACTAGATAGATGTTTCACTACTATTTCTAAGGAAACACACTGCTAAAAAAAATTATGCAGAATTTTTACAGAAATTGCTCTAACACTGTTTTAAGCATACTGTTCAGTAAAAAATTTCTTGAAGTTTCTGTACTCCTTCAGAATTTTTAGTTGCAACTTTTATCCGCTTGGTTAAACCAACTGATTTACAGATCATAGTTAAAGAACTTTGATAAATACAAACTTTTTTTACAAATATGGCAAGAAACTGAAAATTTCTTCAATATATTATGAACAAAATAATTTCCAATGGAGAAACATAAAAAAAAAAATCTCTAATTACTCAGCAGAACCATTCTTTTTATTCTTTTGACAGCCAGTCATTTCTTTATGGGGAGGCTTCAACGTCCTGATCAGCTACCAACAAATCCAAGGGAATCTTTGTCTTCAGTTGAAATAGTCTACTAGGCACATAATAACAGTTACTAAAACTGCTTAAGTCTGAACGTGTTTCAGACCCAATTCTACCTGAATGGAACTGCCAGAACAGTATTCAAGAGTGGCTTCTATCCTAGTCCTCAGTCTGGAACACAGCATAGGATAACCTTTGCAAATAAGACTTCATGTCCTTAATTTGTGGAGAGAAAAAGGAGTAACGACTTTCGGTAAATACAGCGGGATTGTTACAGGGGTCACATCCTACTTTGAGTATGCGAAGATACTGTTACAGACCAGTAAGTGAGACTCAGATGCTGACTTCCACTCTTGGATGTGATTTGCACCAAGGTTTTCCAGCGGTTACATTCACTGCTGTGGCATCAGTGCTACTGCTTACACAGTCTTCCACACACTCATAAGTGTTAGCAACAAATTCCTGAACATGCAGAACAAACTGAGCAGAATGAAGGAGGATGCTTTTAAAGCTGAAAGAGATTTTACCTGTGTTTTTAATTAAGATATTCTTTTGATAGGTACAGAACAGAGGAAAGGAGTCAGAAGAACCCAACCAAAGGTATGGATTAGGGAGAGAATTAGTTTCACATGGTCCTATGAGAAAAGGATAACCAAGTATGAATGTTTTAGAAGAACTGTATTAATCTCTTTGATGCATGACCTGCATTTTTAGTCATCTTCATGTTCATCAGTTAATATGAGTATCCAGTTTCAGAGTATTTTGGGCAAGAGAAAGACATACAGAATTGTTTTACTTTTTATAAAAATGTTCGGTTAATATTTAATAGGAGATAGGGGCATTAGATATTAAATGTCATTACTTTTGTCTGGAAAATAATCTGTATTTAAATTTAGGATGAAACCCTCATCTTTCTTTTTTTTCTTTAATGAATTTTACATTAGTCTTAAAAGTGAATCTTGCATTAAGAACTTCTTCTAACATGGTCATATCAACAGAACTAGTAGCTTCCAACATCCATTTTCATACTGCAGTATTCCATAAGCTACATGGTACAGCAATACAAAAATGAAACACGTTTTGGCAATCAGAAAACAGTATGAAAGCACAGAAAAAGCTACATATTTCAGTATGCCTTCATTTTAACGCTCAACTGACAAAACAGCAATGCCTATCATTATGTACTGTAACGTACACAATACCTGAAAGCTATTCCCTGTGATGCTTACAGCATAAATATGTACCCTTGTTAGGAAAAGTATTTTTAATTATCTGAATTGCTTTAAATATGTTTTGAAGTTAAATGAACAAATCTGTATCTTAACCACAGAAGCCTGAAAACTAAATCTTTTAATTTTTTCTTTTTAAAGCAAAAATCAGACTTTTCTTTTATACTAATGGAGGAAAAAATAACAACTAAGCAAAAAAAACCCCACCTATTTACAGCTTCAAATGTTATGTTACAATTATGATTCCATAAAATTTGTGCAGTACAAACTTTACCTCAATCAATTTCCTTTCATAAGAGCTGGCTAGTTCTTCATTGTTTTCTACTTGCTTTTGTTCTGGAATAGTAAATTCACCATCAGTACTCCAAATGTTTGGCAGAACTGAAACAAAAAGATACTCAGATCAAAATGTTAAATTACATAAACATCTAAGACAACCTGTTTGGAAGTAATAGCTCTAAAAGAAACAGTTATTAAAAGTATCAAAATAGGATGTGATACTGAACAGTATCACAAGTACTAAGACACAAATGTTGCAGGGAGCTTGCTTGTGAACAATATTTAGACAGGTACTCTCAACAGAAAAAAATGCAAACTGAAAGCATTTGGCTGATCTGTGACTACAGCTATCTAATATATGTAGGTAGCAACTGCAATTCCTACCCAAAGCATCTGAAAACTAAGCCTACACTTCTCTTGTAAGTCTTTTTCCTACTCCTCTTCCAAAATATCCTTTCATATTACTTGCAGAGACTACTTGCATATCATAGAAATTACAGAAAATAGGGCTGAGAATGGACATTCCATACTTCACCTACTATTTCATGGTTTTGCGTTAAGCAGAATCAGCTGTAGTTGTTTCATTCTTGACAGTTAACTAACTCATTCCTAGAAACCTCCAATAACAGAGATTTCATGCTTCCCTGCACAACCTATTTAAATTTAAGCATTCTTCTCAGAAAGGTTTTCTTGACAGCTAATCAAGCTTCTTTCACCTGCCATTTAAGCCCATTACTTCTTTTCTTACCCGCAGTGAATGAAAACTACAGTTTATTCTATTCCTGATCCTAGCTACCGTTTACATATTTGATGATCATTTTAAGGCCTATTCTAAGTAAATCTTCTCTTCTCCAAGTTACACAAAGTCCAATTCAACTTCTCCTCACTTGTGATGAATTTCTAAAAAAATAAGTTAGCGCGCATAAAGCAAACAAGTTCTAATAAAAGAGAGGTTTAACAAACGCTTTCATCATTTTGAAAAATCTAAACTATATATACAACCACTATAAGGTAGATAGAAGGCATCATAATTTATCTGACCAAATACTCTTCAGCCTGGGAACTGATTTTTGCTTCGAGGGAGAATACATACATTCAGAACTTTATTATTTTAAGTGAATTCTGAAAGCTACTTTAAGAGCTATTTCTTGCAAATCTTGCTTTAAGTGTTCCAGCCAGAAACTTCTAAGATCAGCATTTTAATATACATAATATTATTGTACCTAAGCAGGTTTGAAAAATGGTACACATCCAATTCCTGCTGATTGTTGAGACCAGGATGCTCATTTCTTAAATATTTAAATACCAGTTTAACTATGACAGTGGTCACTCATTTTGAATGCTGCTGTGATATTCTGAATTTGACACAGTTCTGACTCTTGAGTAACTTATTCATAATCACATTTGCTGAGTGTTTTTTGGTGTTTCAAGAAGTCACTGCAAGGCAAAGTAATATGCTGATTTCCATTTACTATTTTAGTAAATTATTTAAAAGCCATACTCAGTAGCACCAGATCTGATTATTGTAGCAAACATGTAGATTCTTCTCTATTTATAGTCGTAAAAATAACAGCAGAAGCTCGATTTATTTTGACTCTCTCAAAATAGTTTTACAGAAAGTCTAAACACATAGTGTTCTAAAATCTACAATACATGTAAGACTTTTGTTTTGACACCATTTGGAAGAAGATTAATCATCACTGAAATTACTCATTATGATAACGTAGGGCACCACTGAAATTAGTTGTATGCAACATTTCGTGCCTCCCCAATGAAGACAATTTCCTACTGTTACAGCGAAAGAGGACAGCTGGGAGCCTTCCAAGCTTAAACAGATCTGAACTCTATGTCCCTGTCTACATGTAAGGCTAGTTAGAAGTCAAGAACCTTAACCTATAAGTGTGTAAATTAATATACAAGAAATCAACAAGAATTTTAACTTAAAATGACAAAAGCAGAGAAAACAGTAGTTTCTTCATCCCATTTTCCTCACAAAATTGACACAATCTCAGAATACAGTAATAAAACAGGTCTTGTAAATATACTCGGTAATCCTTTTACACATGTAAGCTAATTAAAAACAAAATGACTTAAGCCAAGTTGTTACGGTCATTTGAAGATATACCACAACTGGAATTCAGTAATTTGCCTTAAGTTATACAATGATATATGTACTGAAAAGTACAAATAGCTCTTTCTAATAATGCAAATACTCTTAATTATGAAGCTCACATCTGAAAGCTATTAATGCCTATGATGAGATACTGCAAGTTATGCATACAAACCATAGTGCAATGGTTGCTATAAATCTGGTAAAGGAGAAAACTTTTTTTTGTTTCACTCTCCTTTTCTGAAGTGTATCTAAACATTATTTCTTAGGGATTATTTACATGCTTAAGTACTTTTTTTTGAGCCAGAGGGCCCACTACTACTAAAAATTCCACATAAATCTCCAACGGCTGCTAAAAATAAAAAAAAAATACTTGGTTTTATAAAAATACAATGTGTGAGTTAGAATATAAGAAAAATTATTACAAATCTTGCATGTAGCCAAAATTTATTCAGGTCACTAATGATAAATATCACAGAAAAATACTGTGGATTGATTAGATACCCTTTGAGCATAAAGCATACATGTATTCATTTTTAGAAATGTTGGTACTCTTCCATCCCCCTTTTTCATCCATAAAATCTGACCATCCTACTCAGTTTCTATTCTTATCACACACTAATTTGCATAATTTTAACACAGCAGAATATAGCTAGCCTAGGAATATTTTTTTCTTTTCCTATAATTACACTCATCATGGAAACTGTCAGTATCTAATGAAGGATAATTTCTGCTATTATAAGAAGCTTAAGCAATGGTTTCTGTGAATAATTCTTAATATGAATCACTATACTCCAGCAAAATCAGAAGTAAACACATGTGTTCTCACTAACAAAAATCCTTTTAAGGAGGAATGAAGTTTTTAAACTACAGCCAAGTATAGTGAGTAGCCCTTAAGAGCAAAATTAATGTAGTATTCATTCATACAGCTACTTACATGACCACAATATTGACAATTAAAAAAAAAAAATGGACAGATGGTCCCAATGTGTGAAAGGCCACCTTGTGTCTCAAAACACCTTCTGCAGTCAGTGAAAATACAGGTCCCACCAGAAGGTGATTCAGAATCAATATGCCATTTCATCCTGTCATGGACACTTCCATCACCACTGACCACTGAAGAAAAACAGTTAACACTGCTGCTAACTCATTATCTTTCAGATATAAAATCTGCTCATTAGAGTCTAAGCAACCTAGCAAAGCAAGTGATATGTCTGGTCTTAAGACATAGTCTATTCAAAACAGTCTGCAAATACTGATCTCCAAACCAACACTAACAGTATAATCTAGAGATATGAAATTTTCTCTCCTCAAAATAATTATTCCTAAGTTCCAACATTTTTAAAATTAATTTTTCATCTGATACTTTTTTCGATAAGAAACTTCCCAGCAAAATCTAAGACCACCTCATTACCAGAAAGTGCTCTGTAAAAATAAGTACAAAAATCTGTATCGGTATTGTTCTCAAAAGATATCAATTAAGTTATTTTCACTACTGGAAGATACCACTCTACCACGGCTGGAAGACATGAATAGGGCTTATAATTACCTCTTGCTAACCCCACTTTCATGTAAATGGTCTCACTCGTTTTGGAGAAGACTCAGAGAGGAAAGCAAAGCCTTCTTGATTGTTTCTACTTAGCAGTAATTTGATAGTATGCCATCACATAGCATTCTTTTTGTTTGATATCAATCTGCATTACAAAACTGTTCACACAACAGCAAATAGCCCAGCCAGAGACACGTAAGGGGCAGTTCTCATAGAAGCAGAACTGTCACCTTTTCAGATGCTGGTATTTCCCACTAGTGAGGGCAGATGTCACACTGGGTGTGACATGTGAGCCATGTCCCCAGCCAAGCTAGGATGGTTCTGTGTGGCTGAAGCGTTGGGTATGGACCAGGGCTTGCACAGGACTGGGTGGCTGGTTATCTACAGAGCTCCATTCCAGGATCAGTCGGGGGCGGGCGGGGGGAAGGCGCAGATTCTGGTAAACCAGCAACATGGCTCTTCGCTGGTTGTTCTTTCATCGTCAGTTTTTATGCAAGTCCAGCAGTCACTTCCATCACTTGATTACTATACCTATGCCTCCATTAAACCATCTCAATGGTAGCAGACAGCAAAACAAACCCTGTGCATGGATTTCATCCCCCACCCCCGCTTCATTTTATCAGTACCTTCCACTGTTTGACCTTCTCTTCTGAGCATCTGGACAGCTCCCACATACTTCTTCAGCTGCACTTTCAGCACCTCATTTTCTCTGTTGATAAAAAGAACAGAATAAATAAATATTATTGTTTTCTCAAAATAGAGGAAAGCCCCTTTCAATGGAAACAAACATATCTGTAGTAATAAGTTTTATCTAAGTTGTGTCATCAAGATGAAAAAAAATAATGACTTACACATTAAATAGATTATCAACAGCAGGGTACCAGGAAAACTAGTTTTCCAGGGCAACATAAACGCATCAGTGAAACAGATTATCTCATAATCAAAAAAATTTCATTAACTGTTTTACTTTTGATTTTCTATACTATGCTACACTGATGGCAGAAAAATGATAGTCTATCCAAATCAACAGTTGATCAAAAACAGAAGGATGGGATAATAGACATGGAAATTCAGAGTGGCCAGTATAAAATCAGATTATCACTTCACTAGTTGTACAAGTATTTAATGTTAAGCAAAAAAGAATTCAGCGTTAGAAACAGACTTCATCGTTGTAAGAAAATGCCAGCACTTCAGCAACAATATTAAAGGTAAAAGTTTTCCACACACCATTCCTAAATGAAAACCATAAAGAGAAGAAATCAAGTTAGTCCCTTCAACTGTTATATTTCAGTGTCTGTGCCTGTCTCATTTTTCTTTGAAAAAGACAAGTGAAGTATTCAAACCAGGTACTATCACAGCTCCACCTAACAACATTAAGCACCTTAGTTTATATTTGGGGAGAAATAAAAAGGATTCTAACCGACCAAATTTTAAACAAAGCTGACAAATCCCATGTCTGAAAATTTAATTATCTGTCTATCACCATTCAGTTAACCAAGCATGCCAGAAGTGTTTATAGAGAAGAAACATACTTAAAATGTGTTGCAAGAGAGTGAATTCAGACAACTTTTACTCTCTTTAAGAAAACAGCAGGGTAGAAATACACAGGTGCCACAGGTGCAGCACACATCATCATCCACATGAAACCTGCAACTGTTTAGAGAGAAGACAGAACACGGGCAGGTCAAAATCATGCCAGAAAAGTGAATGGTACAAGCTCTAGGAATGATGAAACCCTAGACATGTAACAGATTACAGAAAGCTGTAAACAGATTATACATGAAAAGGCATTTTATTTATGGGAATTTATTTAAGAATGAGAAGTATTCAGAAACACATGCAAATATGTTTGATGGTCCTTATGATATTGTATATATAAATACACAAACAAAAAATAAATATATGTCATATACACACACACACACAAAAATACACTGCTGTTGTGAGCAATGCCATATTTATATACAAAAACCCTACACTGGTACTATATTAATGTTTCTATGGATTTCAAATCAGTTTTCTGAACTATGCAATCTCAATTTTATTCAGTCCTTTAGTAGGACATTGCTAAATAATTCAGAAGAAACTATTGATTACCCAGCCATCAAATTTTAATGAAGTCCTTGATGATTTTATGCATTTTATGATGTTTTTCATTTCCTAGACTACAAAGAACAAGTCAGTTTTTCCACCAGAGATGGATGCTGATATTCAGATTAATGGAAAAAAAAAAATCAGAAACATAGCTGAAGTCTATATACCATATTAAAATGAATCTAAGTAATTTATTCACAAAGAAAAAAAATTACATGACAGCTAGACAAAAAGATTTCTCACCAGAAGTGTAAATATGTCTGCATGGAAATAACTGTAAACAATTACAACATATTAAGTTTTAAGGATTCTCATGAAATAATCATACACCATCTCATTTCTACATCTGAGAACAGACTCAGTGCCTTCCACCTGTAGTGAGAGAGCATGAAAAAAAAATCCATTTCTTACTATTGTGCCTATTGACTTAAAACTGATACAGTACAGAAGAACTTCAGAAAGACTTCAATTCACTTAGGGTTTTTGATACAAGACTGAAATTCAAAGCAGGATACTATAGCTGAGTCACAATTTTCTAATATGCCTCTTTATGATCTTATTAATTGTCATTCCTTCTCATTACTACTATTTAGCTAGATTCCAAAGAGGGCCCATCCTGATACATATGAATTTACATAGCTCTTTTTATCAGAGCATGTCTGAAAAAAAAAAAGTTAGTAAGCACTCACTAAAAAGTCTTTAATGACTTCAAGAGGCATTATACCAGATACTCATAGCAGTATTTTACAGGAGTAGAAACTCCTGTATAGGAGTTAAGGGTCAGATCTGCAGCAATTCTTGTCCAGCTGACCCAACAGCACTACCTGTTGTTAAGGATGTTAAATACTTCTATGTGAAGGGCCCAGTTTTACTTCTGCAACTTTTCCACACTTTACCACCTAACTTGAAGCAAAACCATTAGCCTGTTATGAGACTAGTGATTAAACACAACGCTTTCAGCATCTTTTGAAGTGCACCAAACAATTCCACATTCTGTGCTGAAGAATAAGTGACCAGACCATAAGGACAAGTTGAAAAGGATAGAGGAAAAGAGCGAGAGAGAGCGAAAAAAAAACAGGCTGGAATACCTGGGAAAACAGACGGGGAATTATGCCACTAAAAGCACACCCATCTCCAAAATCTCAGTTACAACAAATTTCCCTGCCTAATCACTTCTCCCATGTTAATAAGTAGCTGAAAGACAGAATGACAATATGTCATTTTACCCTGTATCAGCTCATTGGTAGAAGATGACAAACTAGTGTTCCTACAAATTACTCTCTTTGCTCAAATGGCACAGGTCTAGCATGTGTTGTTGATTAAGCTTTATACGTATAGGCTTTATTGGTGATTACTCATGCAGAACAATGATAAAAGACATACTTTTCTTTGGTTATTTGATTATAAAACTAGAAAACTGCACATTAAGAGCTACACTGAAAGAATACTATGGTTTGAAATGCAGTAACAAAAAAAAAGATTTATAGCATGCTATGAAACCAGAATTTAACTCCTTCCCAGGTGTCTCTGTGATTTATTATTATTTGGGTACACATAAGCAGCAGATTAGCAGAACACCTTTGAAGATTTATGTCTTCTAAACAAAGAAGAAACCACAAGCATTTCCCCACTTTTTCTTCCTTAAGACAAACACAGTTTGACAGAGCAGATTTATCTCAAAAATCTCTCTAAAGTATGACTAGAGAAATATACACACATTTAAATACAAAATTTAAATACAAATACAAGTAAGAAAATCCGATAAAGATATTTCCAGGTTACAATAAACACTTTATTTATAAGCTAATGCAGGAAGGATCAACCAACCTTTTTTAGCAGAGTATATTTTATTCCATAGCATTTTTATCCAGTGAAATTACTTAAGACCAAATTAAACACTGCAGTGAGTTTTTTGCTTTACTACTTTTCTTGAAGACCAATCAGAATGTTACAAAATTATGTGTATTCACTCTAAGCCATTAACAGTGCCTTTGCATAAAACCAGAGGAAAAATACAATACTAATTATGGTAATGAATCAGTACATAATAACATCTCTAAGCAAAGAGAAGAGGAATGTAAGTACCAAAACTTCAAATGGTGAGACACGAGTAACTTCTATCAATTTTCTAAAATGGAAGATACAATTTTAGGGATTTTATGAGGTGGTAAGTATTTCTACTGCCACACATACTTGAAAACTCACCAGAAACCACTGTATGTATTCACAAATCATACAAAATCTCTTAATGGTCCTACTAAACTCCTGTACTAAAACCAAAGTCAGAAAAAGGAAAAACTTTCAGTAAATTTCTTTCAAGAGTATGCATACAGTCAGGGCTTGTTTATACAGCAATACTTGACTGGGATTACTAGTGTATGGTATCCTACTCAACAAAGCTATGAAATAAAACAAAATATTTTATTGAATATAAATTTTCTTTAAATATTCATGAAGGTACACAGCCACAGAACTACTTTAGCAACAACAAACCTGCTTATTTATTATCTTTTCTGGAAAACTATCTGGAATGACAAGGAAGGCTCAATTATATAATAAATGTGAGTTGTCAAATACCTTCAATTCCCTGCCTAATTTTGAAGCAAAAATATTGCAGTTCCTCCCAAATTATTATTTAAAAATTAGCATTTAAGGAAACTCCGCCTAAAAGGAAATCAAAACTACTGTAAGAACAATAATTTTTTTTTAGTGCATAAAACAAGCTTGCATTTTGGGAAACATATACCTGACTTCTACGTATATAATGAAAAGACAGCAAGCAATATTACTGATAAATGCATATCCTCAGCAACAAGATAATTCACGCCAGGAAAAGTAGCAACCATTGTCTAAGGACTCTTATATCAAGCAGATGAACGCAACAGGGTAACAAGCAGCATGTCCTCACATCAAACAGAGGAGAGCATGGAAGAGAGATGCTATTCATACGGAATGCCACAGCCCATCAGCCCCCCGACGGGACTTCTTGGAGGAGGACCAAGGCTCCCCAGGTGAAATGTCCCCCACTTCGCTTCTGCTACAGCATCCCTTTTAAAACCCACTCTTATGAGGGGGCAAGGAGACTTGAAGGAGGTTGGTTATTTTCCAGTAATGTCCACAAAGTTTCTCTGACAGATAGCTGTGCTTATTGAAGCATGTATACATAGACCAAGCACAGTTAAGGTCTACTATGCAAGTCTAATTAGATGCATCTTATGTTCCTCAAAGTAAGATTTCTGGCTGTTAACAGAAATTAATACCAGTAAGAAAGTGTTTCATAAAAGCTGACTTCCAAAGATTTTATTAAAAGGTTAAAGAACGGTATACCTTTAAGTTATGATTTTTGTTGCAGGGGAATAGGCCTCATAGGACTTAATTTCCTACACCTTAAAAGAAAAAAAAAACCAAAACAAACAAACAAACAACCCACCCCCACACAACTGCTTCTTGAAAAAGATACAAAAATCCCACTAGGGCTTCTGTAAAATGAGCATGGTAAGAACAAAATTTGAAAAAAAGTAGTTTCTCATATATCACTATATTCTATAGTGGCCTAAAGAATACTGTAAATAAGTTTCTGGCACAAGCACCAGATACTAACAAGTGCTTTCTGTGGAGCTTACTCCTAAAACATGTCTTATTTCTAAACGCAGGCTTACAAATAAACAAAAAATCCTACAGATCTCTATGTCTTGATAAAAACACTAGAAAACACTATAAAGATACCAAATCTCCAAATAGAAAAAAACATGCATGAATCTTGAGAATGAATTGAAATAAACAGTGTACTGCAAGAATATGTAGAATCTATATACAGAGCTTGGACTAGATGACTTCCAGAGATGCCCTCCAACCTGAATTATACTATGATCCTACTATTAAGAGAGCAAGATCACCATTAATTGTAACCATCTATACTCTAAATGAAATACGAAAAATAAGAACTATTACTCACAGAAGTGGAAGTTGAACTATATACAATACAATGAGATTATAGTATAAAAACAATCTGAAAAAAACTGTAATGAGGAATACTATGACAAACTTAACTGCCTGTCATGAAAGACATACACCACATGCATGACAAAGTGAAAGCTGTTCTCGTGATAGCTTCATAACACAGACTGTGTTCAAATCTACATTATGAAAGGGCTCTATCTTAGTATTTATATCACATCTGAAAAAGGAAAAAATGGCTTTGTGGATAAGAAGTACGAGGAAGTTGTTGATCTTACGAAGTAACGCGTCTCATGCTTTTTATACAAGGTTTTTGTAACTTGTCAGAAGTCACCAACTAACTAAGCAGGAAAAAAAGCACTGAAAACAGGAATATGCAAATCAGTTTTCACAAGCAGAGACGAGATATTTTTCCCTCTCTCTAAGAAGCTGCTTAAGGTAAGTGATGCAATCATTTCAAGACGCACAACACATCATTTCACCCATCAATGAAGAGCTATGGTTCTGAATGAAGTGTTGTAAAACGGATTCATATAAAATGCCAAATTCAAATGCAGTGTGGCTTAAATCATAGAGACACTAGATAAGAGGAGGCAGATTAGGTTACAGAGTGTACAGCAAACAGAAGGTACATAAAAGTGTAAGATAAAGTATAGTCAAATTCTCATCCCCCATTTCCCTAAACACTGTGTTATCAACTTCTCTATCTGCTTTTCTTGCTATAAAGCCTGTCCTTTGTAAAACATTTTCCTCCAACATTTCTAAATATAGTCTAAGAATACGCAATCTGAGATTATCCAGTTTAACAGTCAACTTCAATGAATTTTGCCTCGCAAAAGGGACGTAATAGTATTCCATAAAGAAAAAATATTCCCAATTTAAAAAATTCAGCATTGCCAAGAAGCCACTGGCACAATATGCCCACACAATTTGAGAAAGGCTCACTGACCAGGGGGGGAGGGGGGCGACCCAAAAAAACAGCTTAGAAAATTATACTAGAGAGTCTAATTAGTCTATTCTATCAGAAGGCTAGGAAACAGGCTGAATGCTGAGGCTGATCCTTTTGCAATAATATCCTAATCGTTATGAAAGAGCTATTCAAATACTTCACATGGAAGAACGAGATTACGACTACTTGAAACTAAAATGACCTAAGAATTTTTCCACTTTTCCAAGTGAACCCAGGAAACTCAGTTTCGTTTTGGATACCAGTGACTCTTCGGAGAGTCTAGGAGACCAGCTGAATAAATCAGTTTTGCAGATATCCAGAACTAATCATTTCAACACTGACTGATGTGTCACTGAAATCTGTGTTCTCAAAGCCTTCAGGAAGATGTTTACCTCAAATTCTTCGCAAGAGCTTTGGGGACACACACAAATATCAGCTGTCATAACCTGAAGCATATTTGTTCATTAAATCACAATAGTCAGATCACTACCAACTGATTTTCCTTGCCTTAAGATGTTCAGAATATTACAGTTGAGGAAATTTTTCTACTCTAGTCATGCAATCAATTGTTTTTAAGGTAAACAGTGAGATTTCATTACTGCAATATATCTGAAACTTAGTTTCCTCTCACCTAGTGTATTTTGCAGCACTTCCAAAGCATTTCCAAAATGTTTGTTATTTCAAATGCTTCAAATCATTCAGCTTGCCCAAATTCCTGGGCCATTATTTATTAAAACAAAAAAATGTTACTACTCTTACTATTGCAGCAGCATCACCTACAATGCACTAAGTGAATTAACAAAAGAATTTAGAAGAAAAACATGTATTACAAAATAACTAGATGCAAAGTTTCTTATGTGCTAGAAAATGAGCTGCAATTAATCATTAAAGAAATGCATGTAGTCCAAAATAACCTTGACACAAGAATTTGCTGTAACTAAGCAGCTCCCAACACTGTTTTTATCACATGACAATGAAAACTGACTTTCAGAAGAACAATCAACACAACACACCCAGTCTCCGTAGCAACGAGAAATTAAAGAAACTTATTTCAAAATAACAAGTTAGACTAAGAGAGCATCTCTTTAGATCTTGTTATAAAAGCTCCTTATGTATTCTTTAAAAAGGTATGTGCATGACAAATATCTGATTCACCCACATCACTGCAAATTCTAAAACGATGGGGGAAGTGAGTCAAAGAAATATGAATACACAATTCCTATAACCTGAAACGTGAATATTAAACGATAATTAAATGATAAATGATTTGCATTGTTTCAACTGCCCTACAACACATGAATGTCAAACCCACTACGCATATCTCTCCCTCCCTCAAAGTGAGCTGTTAGGTTTGATGTGTCATCAAAAGCAGAATTACTAACGTTCTAAATGCTAATTTTTTGTTGTTTTTTAAGAAAGCTTTGTGTTTACCATTTTCAGATACTAGTTCTGCTATGCAATAAAAAGCTTATACAAATCTCAGCTGTGGTACTTCACGACTTACACGAAGTACTCTGCCTGCACAAACATAAAGCAAACACTCGTCTCTGTGATAAGGCACAGATTACTAATCTTATTTAACATTTGGGATAGGTTTGTTGTTTACTATACATGTGAATCTTCCCCAAGATCTCAGGCATCACAGGTTACTCTAGAGCTTATTTAGAATAGCAAGAAGAAAAATCACACTATTACAACAGCATTTCCCTCTGAAAGTCTTTCCTAAGCTAAATCACATGTAGACAAGGGGAGGGTTCAAATTCTTTTCTTTCAGCATAGCTGTGGCACTGTGGCAAGCCAAGCTGGAGGCAAGTCACTACTGGGGCCAATGCTGTTTAACACCTTCATTAATGACCTTGACGCTGGGACAGTGTGCATCCTCAGCAAGTTCACAGACAGCTTGTGCTGCCATTCACGGGGATCTGGACAGGCTGAAGAACTGAACTCAGACGAATCCCTTGAAGTTCAACAAGGGGAAATGTGAAGTCCTGCATCTGAGGAGAAATGGCCTTAGGCACCCTTACACGGCAGGGGCCTGAAAGCAGCTCTACAGAGGAGGATCCGGCAGTCCTGGTGGACAAGCAGCTGACCACAAGCCAGCAACGCACCCTTCACGGCAAAGCAAGCCAACAGCACCTTGCACTGCTTTAGGAAGAGCACTGCCAACGGATCACCGCCAACAACATTGCCCTTGGTGGGCTGCGGAGTCTCATCTGCAAAGATATTCAGCACCTGAAAGGAAATGGTCCCAAGCAACCAGCCAGCTGAGATTCCTAGAGCTAGGGGGAAGCGGTTGCACCACTTCAGAAACTGGCACTGTTGACACTGTTTGGCAACAACTGCTGCTTATGACAAAAGTGGTTGACAAAGTGGTCAGCCATGAAAACCTGACAACAGGACGAGAAAAAAACATCAGCCCAAGGAAAGCAAAGTCATGCTTAAATAATCAGACAGAAGCAAGACAGATCAGGCGGAAATGTCACCGAAGGAGATGGATAATCCATTCTTTACTGCTTACATATGTGAGGGTACATATGGAAGAGTATCTGTGTCAGCATCACTTGACACAGACACATTCTATGTAACTGAAAGCACTAAGCAGAGACACAAATATTTCTACTCAATTTAACTGACGCTGGGACCACTCAGCACAATTTCTATTGACTGATGTAAGAACTTGCTGGGAGGAGAGGGGTCCCCACACTAATCTCAGCATAGAACTATGCAAGACATCTACCAGAGGAAATACTGTGGAATAATATTAAAATGCAATAGTCTCCAAAACAAATCCTCACTGGCTCCAGATCTGAGAGCTAGAATCCCGCCAATCTAGTTTATGGATTTTTGAAACAAAACCTATGTTTTACACATGCACCAAAGCAGCCATTTCCACTACTAGAATGAGCATTTCATTATTCTAGGACAGCAACATCAGTCTGTTCACAATAAACATTGACACAGTGTTTCTGCTCCCCTCCTCGCCCCCTTATGTCAAATAAATTAAAAATGAATTTTAAAAAAACAGGGGGCAGTGGGGTTAGAACTGGACTAAATGAAGACAGAAAAGTCTTCTTACATTTACCGTACACACACATATGTATTCCTTTGTATCTAGTCTCATTACGTACCTGTCGCTATTTTCATGGCTTATGTTTCTTCATATTAGCCTAATTACTTTTTAACATCAAACTTGATTTTGTCAGAAGTTCAGCTCACTAATATTCTTTCCTCTGGAGCTGTAACCGTGGTTTTACTATTATTTTAAACTGTCACTTACTGTTAGCACTTAGCAGAACAAAAACCACAAGCCTACTAAATCTGTCAGAAAACCTTCCAACGGTTCTTTTCAGCTTAAATTCAACTAAAGTCCAAGGGACTTTTATACCTAAATCACTTACATTCTTCTGAAAACTAACTACTCAAAAATTATTTTCTCTTGTATACAGAGTTTTGTATTCCCTTGTTCCACTGCTGTTACTTTTTACGGTACTTCCAGGACTTCTTACCGTGCCAAGGCTTGGACTTTTGTGGCGTGTCGCTCTTCCTGTTCTGCTGCTTTCCTTCTCCAGTTGTCCAATTCCTGCCTTAGCACCGCAGAATGTTCCATCTCTCCATCAAGCAGATTTCTCAGAGACCTGAAAGAAGGCAGCAGCCCCTGTTAGAACACTGCAAACACTACCTAGTATTTAGAAGATACTCTACGAATCACAGAGTAGGTTGCCTGAAAGATACCATTAATGTCATCCCAAAGTTTCATTATTTAATGTAACAAGTTCAGTTGATTTGACTGCACAAAGATATGAAAAGCTACAAGAAGAAAGGACCTAATCAAAACAGTTTTAAGTGCTTACTCTTCATTTATATTACAATCTCATCCAAAGCACAACCTATTATCTACTGTACCACCATGTAGAAAGCATTTATTATAGAAAACAGCTTAGAATTTGGTTTCAGTGCTTTAGTGCAAGTCTACACATCTCAGGAATAATCTATAAGCAATATATTTACTAGCAAGAGCAGGAGACTGGCAGAGGTATTGTCTCTGAGAACACTGTCATAGACTTCTGGGTAAAACCTTTGATGAGATAGCAAAGTCAGCATGATGCATAACGGTAAAACCCAACGCATCCTGGACCTTCTGCCAAAAAAATTGCAAAGCTGAATGGGGCAATAACTTGCAATTATGGGAGTGGGAGGGACAAGAGGCAAGAAAATAGGATCAGTTGGTAGTCTTGACATTAAAAATAAAAAAATCAATCTATTGAAAAATGTAAACTGCCAAAATAGCCCTACTACAGCATAACAACACTGTCTTGAATACATTTGCATTTTCATTCATCTAATTATGTGGTCCAATAGACTAAATAAATACAAAGTAGGTTTGATAGCATTTTAAATAAGCAACTTATCATTTTTACATTTACACCATCGTTTTGCCCCAAGTGAACATAAAGACACACGACAGCCACTTTCAGCATAACTTTGTTAGTCACCCTATACCACTCCTGCACCAGAAGTGGAAAAAAGGAAATATTCTGAATATTTGTATAAGGACAAACTTTTACTCATTTGGAAAGCTGTCCTAAAAGATCTTGAAAATCTTTTGGCTATAAGTTTTGGTTGTAAGAAAACTACAACTGGCAAAAGCTCCCAAGATACAAAGAGTTATACGTGATTCAAAGGAAAAAGGTGACCGGCAAACATTACTCTTCAGTATCAACAGCTGAAGATTGAAGTATTAAGCTTATCTTCCACAGAAAAAATAATATATGCATCAATAAGATTACACAAAGATTATGCATATCTTTACACAAAGGACAGCTTGTATTAGAGAACAGATTTTTTTAGATCGTAGTGTCTCTTGACTGGAAAAAGGAAACTACCTATTCTGTTCTTCCAGTTCATCCTTTCTATTCATCATGGCCACGATGGCTTGACGAAGTTCATCTAAACAGAAAGGACAAAGAAGATTAATTTCCTTGTGTATTTTTGCTCATCTCAGATCTAAAAGTCATGTACATAGTGGCACTAATTCAGCAACATGCTTAAGGTGATGCCAACACAATCTGCTATTCAGCAAAGCACATAAAAATGCTCTTAATATCATCACTAATTTGAGTAATCTTTCAAAACTGGTATTATTTAACACAGTATCAGAAGTATTGCTCAGATCAATTAGTCTGCATCCATCTTTAACAGAAATGTTTACAAGTTTGCCTGCAGCTGCAGCTGTTCTGTTTTAACCGCAGACATATGGGACAATACACCTTTTCACTACATGCATATGAATGAGACACATTGTTCCTTGTTTAACTTCTTTAAATCGCTTGTTTTCCTTGCTATATATCGTGTGTCAGAATTTATAACTATTACAGTGAGACCAGAGTAGAGATAATGTCATTGCTTCTTCATGGCATTTCTTCTCAAGCTCAGTCTTAAGACCGTCTTCAGGACGATGGGATTTCTGAATCTTGTAATTTCCTGTAAGAACCTCTTTATTTCCTATAAATATCTCAAAAAAATACTTTGTCATTACATCAAGAATAAAATTTTTTAAAAGAATTATGACAATTTTAGAATTTTTACAGACTTTTTTAGGGTTAGGTTTAACTGAATACCATATAGGAAAGTGTCAGCTCAAAGTGCTGCCTCACCTGGAGTCTCTGTGCTATTATAAAGGTTTTGCCATATAGCTGTACAGCTGTACTATTTATGACAAATTTACAGAAAAATATTAGGACTTGATCACCTAATCTAAAAAAAATTCTGACCTCCAGATCTTGCATGAATACATGAAATACAACAGATATTTGAAGATTTGAATGGCTTCTAGGAAACATCAGGATGGATACATGTCCTAAACTAGATTTAAAATAAAAAATCATTAACAATTTCACGTATGTTCATCAATAATTTTATGAGGGCTTCTGCAGTGATGCAATTACATTAAAACATCCCTCCCAACAGTTAAATGAAATGCTCCTATGTTTATGTATAATAAATCAGCCAATTCTGTTCCACAAGTATTCAAAGCAGATGTGAGCAAATATTTTGTGCTTTTACTGAAAAATATACTGACAGAACTGGTCAAAATGCCAAAGTTTTTACTACGTCATTCAAACATATCAGTCAGTGCAGACATCACCATTCCAGTCTGGCACTGGCAAGCTGCTGCTAAATCCCCCCTTGCAGGATTCGGAAAGGATCCCTTGATCACGTGAAATCAGCCAACCCAATTTCTTCATGCTACATTTTTCCCAAAATATTTCGGCTTCTTTGGCCATGGAAAAAGTAGACAATTATTTTCCTACCCATTCCACATTACAGCTTGAGAATTAACTGACATTAGCAAGAAACATTTAAGTAGGTCATTAGAGGGATTTTGCACTCCATTAATTCAGCAGAGAAAGAATAATCATTTTTCTACAGTAACTTTGCATCTTTATATGAATTCTCAATACAGCTATCAAAAAAAACCAAAAAAACCACCAAAACCAAATCTTGCAGAAAAGCCAAAAGTGAAAATTGTAGATCTTAAATACTAACATACATTAAATCAATCAATCAGTCTCTGGAGACTTCTGCTTTCTCCCTCGATAATCTTACTCACATTCAAAACCAAAGCTGTGATCACATGGCTACTGTAGTCAGTCTTCCTAAGGCTGTGCTTTCAGCAAAAGAGACATTCCAGCTTGCCTTACCCATCACTGCCACCATCCCCCTTGTTCTGACACTGGTGTTTATATGCACAGAGCGTCCTAGCAGGAGCTGATCCAGCTCAAAACTGGTTGGTTGGTTTGTTTTGGTGGTTTTTTGTTTGTTTGTTTTTTTTTTTTTCTGTTGGGCTACTTTTCAGACAAGCAGTTGCCAAGTCATCTTACTGTTGAGTTTAATACTGCTGCTGGCACAAGGCACGTGGCAGCCAAGCAGTCAGGGCAGAACAGAACACCTTTTCAGTCAATAAGGATGAAGCATAAAAGGTGGAATATCGTTTTTGGCAAGAGTAAAGTTCATATTGCACTGAAGTGACGAGGTAACCACTGCAATTTACGTAGCAACTGTAGAAAAACTTAGAGTGGAAAGATTATATATGAAAAAATATGCTGTGCTCCGCTATTTTCATGACTATTTTTTAAAAGATGGTCTATAATACCTTCTATTGACTAGCGGGGCCGGGGTGGGGGGGAAACCCCACCACCCACCAAACCCTACATTCTGAGATTTAAGCATTACACTTCTCCATAAAATATCAAACTCTGTGATCACGGAACTCATCTCACTACTAGCATACTCTTGGTCATGATGAGACACTGCCACTTCAAGGGCAGGTTGGAAAGGCTGGGAGTTTTGAGGGTTTATTGTTTGGGTTATTTTGCAGTTTGTTGGTGGGGTTTTTTGGCAGTGGAAAATTGGTGGGTTGTAACAGTCCTGAAAAAGAAAACACACTAGTGTTTTGAAAATGGACGACAATCCATCAGACCATCTGTGAAATAAAAAAATAGTTCTAAGGATCAGAAAAATAGAATAATCCAATAAGTGTTCAAGCTTGTACAAATATACAACACAAGCAAAAAGCATCCATAGTAAGCTTTCAGTACAGTAACACTCCATAACAAAAGAAAAATCTTTAACTATAAAGCTGAATTCAGAATCCTCCTCAAGAAAGCATCACGCCAACGGCATTTTAAATATTTCAAGAGTGCCATTAAAATATGATAATGCGTGATCTGAGTAAATTGCTATTATTTTTCTGACCGAATAAATTAAAGCCGTTGCTGCTCAGAAAAGTTATTGTAGCACTGGCTCTGCACTTATGACTACTCTGCAATAATTGTCTGTATGCACAGTCAGTCTGTTTACATGTGTACCAACCTATTAACATTTAAACAGTGAGCTATTATGAATTCTCAATTTTTCCAATTTTACCAGCCTATTCAAACTATAACCTTAACTTGCCTAATAACTTAAACTCCTTTCCCTTATTCCACCCAGAATCTTCTGCATGAGTAGAGAGTTGAAATCCCGTCTTCTCTCATGCCCCTCTCCAACACACGTGTAAGCAAGCAGATCATGAAAGCAAGATTCTGTTTAAGACCACGGTTTGCATAAAAGGAGAAGAAAAAAGCCTCTTGAAATAAAAGATGTTAAAATGCTTTTTATTTCCATTTGTCTCATTTTTTCCGAGTTATGGAATTGACAATACTGTAGAGACACAGCAAAGCAGAAACTCCAAATTTCATTATCACATATAGGACAGACATCTATGCTCAATTTAGGACCACAAAAGCAAACACACTTCATGCTCATTATTTCTTGCTAATTTAGTTCAAATACAGATAGCACTGAGATGTGGAAGAAAGCATCAACACCAACAACAAGTCTGGGCTGAGAGCCCAGGGTTCCAAGAAGGCTTGTACAGCCTGTGCTTACCCTGGCAGTAATATTGCTTCATTGCTACACCTATGTTACTTCTTCCTGAAGTGATGAGTATTAAGGACTCTATTTTCTATCAATTACTCAAAACAAACATGAGAACTATATAGTTTATCAACAACAGTTTCTTAACCTCTCCATCCACATTAAATATGAAGCAGTCAAACACTCACTAGTGTAATTACATAAATAAAAATTTATCAAGAAAAAAAAAATCAGAAACTTTAATTTCATGATCTTTTGACGCAAGTAGCAGAATAGAACTAAAAGGACACAACCCTATTTAATTCAGGCATAACATTCAAAACTTTAAAAAACCTGTAATTTCTTAGTATCACTTATGCTTCTTGAAAAATTTTAGCAGCATGTCAGAACAGTCAGCTGAAAGCAAACAAAGTAAATCCAGTATCATACACTGCAGCAGGTTCACTTCAAATCTGCCAGAACATCCACAGTTCGTAAGCTTTTGTCTGTGTGCTTGCCCCTGAGATCGGTGTATGATCATAACCTAATTTTTTCAGCAGACTTCTGTCTCATTCATTGGGCAGATTAGAAAAAGGAATAAATAACAAAATGAAAATCAGGGTTGTAGCAGCAACCATGAATTTGGCATTTTCTGAACCTTGCAACCTCAATATTTCTCCCCCTCTTTTTTTTTTTTCTTTTAATACAACAGTGGGATGATGGGCAAGTATACCCACTTCAGAAAACTGTTTGATGTTAATGTCCTACTTCTGAACTGCTTTGTGCATGATACGTTACTTACATTCTGTAAAGTAACATTAACGGAAAGAGATACACTACTGTTATTAAGAATCAGCATTCAATGCTGACATATCTAAAGCTGGTGATAATCAGTTGCACAGACAGATATAGTAAGACAACTAGTGAAGTCTTTCACATTATATAATCTTATGAGATATTTTTGCAACAACTTTTTAAAAAAAGAATTCCATGTGCAAACCAGTAATTTCAATCCAGGTCTTTCTTTATCAGTAAAAAATGATAACGTAAAAATCAAGGAATGTGCTAATTAAATTCTTCATATTAAACATCACTTTTTAAAACACCAAAAATCATCTTCTATTGTTGAAATTAACCTGTAATGCCTACAGCAAATATTTGCTCTCTAACATTTTTAGTTCACTTGCGTACTACATACAGAACGTAGCTTCTACAAAGCTTTTAAAAGGTCACATTAGGATCACCAAATATATAAAAAAGTGCCATGCTTTAAGAAACACATGTCAATTTTCCAGCAACCTCCAGAAGTGCCGTAAGTTTCACAACTCTTCTGCTGTTTAGCCAAGGATCAGACAAGTACGATTTGCAATCACCTGTTACAGAGAATGAGCTGCAAATGAAATCCTCTCTCAGTGTGCCCAAGGTCATGCAGCACTCCTCTGCAATCCTGCAGACAGAATAGCAGGGTGGGCTGGGAGCAGTCTACAGGAATGATTTTTTTCTTTTTTATTTTCTTGAGTGCGAATTTACACAGATATTTTCAGAGACAAATAAAACTTTCAGCAGACTAGTTACATCTTAAATCAGAAGTCTGACCTTTAAAGACATGCTCCCTAAGCTGCCTGCATGAACACTGGCTACTAAGGCTTTATTTAGTGCTCCAAAATCTCGTAAATATTATCCTGCCATGTCACTATTAATAGGGCAAATTTTAGTAGGAAACAAATTAGACAATAGGGTGTTGGTCTTCTACCGCACAGAAGGGTCCTGATCAAAAAAACATCTGTAAGATGAATTGCAGCTTTTTTTCTCAGCAATGAAATTTATATACTCTCTTTCGACAGCTGTGCTTTCAGAGAAGCCACAAAAATTTAGTACCTGTCAGCAGCCGGTGGCAACCAAGTTACAGAACAGGTCAGAAGCTATTCAGAGGACAGAGAAAGCACAAAAACACCTTATTTACTTACACAGTCAGGATAAAAATATAATATGTAGGTTTGATTATGCAGTAAAGTTCTTCAGCGACCATGAAAAACTGGGGGCTTCCTCAAAAATATCTGAAAAAATATGGAATAATATACAGTGCTACAACCTTTGCTAACCTTTGTGGTTAAGCTCAACTTTAAAAACTGAGGAAAATTATAGTAGAAAAACTAAGTTCCTAATTATTTACTAAAAATAGCACTATAATCAAAGAAACTTGTAAAGAAGTGCACAAGTAGCATCTTTCTAAAATGAAAGTTTTGGAACTTCCTTTTTTTCCACCGGAAAAACAAAATGGGGAGACTTGTGCTGGTGGGCAGACTTTTCTGGTGTAAAACAATGCTGAAACTATAATCTTCCAGTGACAATAACTGGAGCAAAGATAAAGTCGTTTGTGATTCAAATATGATGAAATAAATACAATTTTTTTAAAAACTGAAAAAAGGCATAATGGAATAGGTGGCTAAGCATAAGACTTCTGACAAACTTAATTCTTTACAAAATTGGTTATAAGACACAACGATCTGTAAAGTAGGGCAAGTTTTCAAACTATGTCTAACATACACAGCAAAACTCTTGGATTAGGATTTCTTGAGTGGTATTAGTATTTTTTTGAGATGTATCTGCTTCTAAGTTAACCTAGACTTTAGGTATGGGACATAAATTCAGGAAAATCATTCAAAATCGCAGAAATCTTAAACTACAGCTTCTCACAACATAATTTTCTAGCCTGCACATCAAAAGAACAGAGAAAAGGTTAGTGCTATACTAGTAAATTAGAAACAGCGCAGGAAAAGAATACATTAAAAAAAATACATTAAATACATTAATACATTAAAAAAAAAAAAATTCATTTCAGGCTTTGTCTTCAGAAGCAGCACAAAAATCCAGTCACAGCTTTTCTCATTGCAGTATTGCATTCCATCTTTCTTGTCTGATGTGTTAGAATTAGTTGCTATACAACCAAGCTATAAGCCTCACCATTTAGTAATTCTTCTGCTAACTGCAACAGAGAAAAAGAGCTTCAGTGTCTGGCTTTGTCATAGCACTCTATTCTAACTGCATGGAGAATCTAAGACCATTAACAAACTTGCAAAAAGCATTTTTATTGAATGTAACTGGGATCAGCTATTATAAAGGTATTAGCTTATATGTATGGTCAGCTGAATTTTTATTATAATGATATTTCGATTATTTACTAAGTGTTCTACTGGCTTTATAGATTGTTTTGACATGCTTCCCCACTCCCTTCCACCAAAGCCTTCTCTGAAATAGGAAACTACTGATAGTGTGTATGCTTCTGTTGATCCTGTGGTTCATTTCATTTATAAATTGCTAAGTATCAAGAACTGAAAATCTCAAGATTCACTTTCTATTTTACAGCTGTCTTAACTACACATAGGAACTAACTGAGCAACTGAAGGAGACCAATTGCGACCCCTACTGGTACCTAATACGCCTACGAAATAATAAAATTATCAATAGAGTGCAATAAATCAGCAAGATTCCCATAAAAAGTCTATTACTTAAAAATAAAATTAAAGAGAATTGAAGAACAAAAGGACATTGTAGTAATATTGTATGTACACTACCATATTGTAGCATATGTTGCAGAGGGATCTGGACAGACTGGATCGATGGGGCCAGGCCAACTGTATGAGTTTCAACAAGGCTAAGTGCCAGGTCCTGCCCCTGGGTCACAACAACCCCACGCAACGCTCCAGGCCTGGGGAGGAGTGGCTGGAGAGCTGCCCGGCAGAAAAGGACCTGGGGGTGCTGGTCGACAGCCAGCTGAACAGGAGCCAGCAGTGTGCCCAGGTGGCCAAGGCGGTCAACAGCATCCTGGCTTGGATCAGGAGTGGTGTGGCCAGCAGGAGTAGGGAGGTGACCGTGCCCCTGGACTCGGCACTGGTGAGGCCACACCTCGAGTACTGTGTTCAGTTTCGTGCCCCTCAGTACAAGAAGGACACTGAGTTGCTGGAGCGTGAGGAGGTTTACATTAGATGTTACGAAAAGTTTCTTTACTGAAAGAGAGGTCAGACATTGGACGAGGCTGTCCAGGGAGGTGGTTGAGTCACCATCCCTGGAGGTGTTCAAAAAATGTGTAGATGTGGCACTTCGGGATATGGTTTAGCAGGCATGACGATCTTGGGTTGACGGTTGGATTTAATGATCTTAGAGGTCTTTTCCAACCTATGATTCTATGATTCTTTAATAATATACGCAGAGAATATCCATTGACTGAAGTACCACACTAACTATCAATAGTAACTCCACCCACACCTTCAACTATGTCCCTTGAAAGTCTCAAACTAGTATCCCACTGCACGAGGCACTTTGTAAGACAGGATTATTCAGCTTTGTGAAGCTCAGTCAGCAGACCCATGACAGAGCCTGAAACAGTACCCAGCGAAAATAAATGGTCTATTTCATTTAACATATGTTGACAAAGATATTGTTTGAACATGACATTAGAACATGAGATTAGAATATCCTAAGGGTTCACTAATTTTGATAATTTCATGCATCAATTTCAGAAAAGAATTTTGGCAGCATCACTTCTAACTTCCCAGATATCAGTATTAAAAATTTGCACATCTTTAGATTCATAAAAAGAAACAGACAAACACACACCCCAGAGCTTCAGGAACAAAGCCATACCAACCAGTTCAGTTACAGAACTTTCTGTACAGTGAGGAAAACAAAAACGTACTGGCTTACCTGTTTAGACAGCTAGTCAGTTTAAGAACCAAGTCTGTGTTCTACAAGTTTATGTGAAGAAAAAAGATGAAAGATGGGGGAAACAAACTGCCCATACTTAGAATCATAGAATGGTTTGGGTTGGAAGAGACCTTTAAAGGTCATCTAGTCCAACCGCCCTGCCATGAGCAGGGACATCTTCAACCAGACCAGGTTGCTCAGAGCTCCCTCCAACCTGGCCTTGAATGTTTCCAGGGATGGGGCCTCCACTACCTCTCTGGGCAACCTGTTCAAGTGTTTCACCATGCTCACTGTAAAAAATATCCTCCTTGTGTCGAGATTAGTACTTCTACTAATCTCTCTACAGCAAAGGCTACATTATCCTGTCCACCTCAACTCCTAAGATCACTGAAAATGTGACTGTCCTCCACCTTAATCTTAACTGAAGTTTTCGCTTACAAAAGCCCATATTTATGTCTGGAGTAGATTTCCATGTCAAAAGTACTGACTGAGCGTACAGAGCTCTGGGTTTGTTGTGGTTCGTTTCCCACTAGGCATTGATGAAAGCAGGCAAAATAGGGAAGATCGCATCAGAACCAACCATTAGTGTTTTCAGAGCTTGTAGAGATTTAAAGATATTAATCAAATTAAATCCTTATTGTTCATTTAACTACTCAAGCCACACCTAGTATCAGGGTGACATTAGCTTCCCTGTGGAAAGGGAAGTTAATGTCATACCAGTTGCAATGAACCATAACCTGGGATCTGCCAATTCAAAAATCATTTTAGAGCAATCATTTCTGATGTGGCCAGCATACCAGAAATGAAGTGCTGTATGCCTCCTCTCTAAACAGATCTTACTGAAATAAAAATAGAAATGAAGAGCTATAGGACTTTCAAAGTTAATGCCATCAATCTAGTACTTACGAATTGTCATGGATTCTGGCACAGTGGCTGAAGGCAACATACTGCTTAAAGTATTCACTTGAGCTGGAGGACTGACTTCCACTCTAGTCATAAAAGTACAATATCATCAATAAATGAAAACAAAATCCTGAATTCAAAACTTAAGAAAAAAGCATTCCAGAAACTAGAATTGTCATCATATTCACCCACAATCAACTTATGCTTAATTATCCTTTAATGTATCTGTTGTGAGTCTGATTTACGAATACACTCAAAAAGACCCAAATCAACAGGGCACAGAGAACACAGTAAAAAACATAAAAACCAACACAAAACCTATTTTCAAAACCAGAAGGCTAAGTCTACCTGTTACTTGACATGACTAAGTGACTTGAAGATAATTAGGAAAAGTTCAATATATGAAACTATGCAAAAAGGGAAGTGTTCGCTTTTGCATTTGTCTTTTCAAACACTTGCAAAAGTACCCTGATGAATAGTTTGTTCTCCAGTACTGAGTAGCTATGCACTAGGGAACAAGTTGGCAGCTACAGGGTGAAGATTTTTCTTGTTCTTTTAAGAAAACCATATTTGACACGTACCTGTAAGGAAGGTCAGATCTTCTGGGAATCAATTCCACCGCATGAACAACATGTTCATGCCCCTCCCCATTCTCCACATCACCTAAAGTAAAATGCACAAGCATTAGCTTTCTTCAGTTAACAGTACTTTAAAAATAAAATAAAATAAAAACAAAACCAGAAGGAAGGTAATTACATTTTAACTAGAAATACTCATCTATACCAAAGCTTTTAAACACTTTAAATGCTTTCTCCAAGGTTGGCTTCTGCACATTCACCCTGAATTTCAGCAGGATTGTGAAGTCCCTTATGAACACAGCCGTCAGTTTAGAAAAACATCAGTACTGCACAATGCCTAAATTATAATTCAGATGTACATTTTACATTGACAACAATGTTGCAAAGCTATGAAGAGACTTCTCACTGAAGGTATTTTTGCAAGCCGCAAGAGTCTAACCACCACATGGCATCCGATACTCATTGCAAATCTGTTTGTGACTTGTAGGAAAAGAATTTGCACTTAGTCCCCAGTATGTGAAACACTGCAAAGACACCAGTCCTTTACACCTTCCCAACAGAGTCCCACAGCTTTTCTCTGGCTCCTTATGCATATGTACCAAACATCAGGAATCGGACAGAAGAGAGATTTTTAAAAAGCATGGGTAATATGCATCTCTCCACAGATCCACAAGTGTCAGGATCAAAATATACACATCACTGGGCCCGTCACTAAGGTAGTTCAGGTGGAAAGAAACAAAAATTACATTTTATTGATGTTTTCTGCATCTCATTAATGGTTACAAAGTTACCATCAAACAATCCTAAAATCATGAGCTAAAATAGCACAGAATTTAAAAAGCAGGAATTCTAGAAAAAAGTTAATGGGAATTAGAGTTATGTCAGAATGACTACGGAGGAGAAAGTTCATTTTTTAAGCTGTAGCGTTTACTGAAGCTCAGTTCCTAAAATGCATACTCGTCGTTATTCCAAGCAACTGAATTTTGACTCAGGCTTTCTCATCTCCAGGTACAAGGAGATATGATATACCCTGACACATCCCTGAAGCACTGCAACAGACTAAAACTGAAAACACTGACATTAACATACAACACTATAGATTATGCTGTAATCTATTTCAAATATATGTCTTGTTATTTATCTGTATTAAGACCTATAAACCAAAATACTGGGTTAAACTATATATTTTACAAGAGCTCATGTTTTAGCATGTTTTAGCAAAAACGCTGTCGTAACAATAATGAGCTTACCAGTTACTGGGCTGAACTGCCCTCGGAAAAAGCTAACCCACGTTCCCCTGACATCATTCACGTAGCAAAAGCGTAACTTCCGGAGTCAAGCAAACAACCGCCTAAGGCAGCTTTCAATCTCACCCAATCGCCACTACGGCTGCGGAGAGGCTGACAGTACCCACGCCTCTCACTCTCCCTAACTGGCTGACATCCGGGTCGCATGACGGGCCTTTCAGTGAAGGTTGCCCGCACACTCTGTCGACTCAGGGCTGTTCAGAAGGGGCCAGTGACAACACAGAAACTTGAAATCAGGAGATCAGGCAGCAGAATCTGTGCTGCTGTTTCCTATAACTGATGAAGATTCCTTTCACCAGCCTAATGCCGCATCATTCCGGCTTGTATGCTGGACCATAGGGCTTACCACAAAGACAAAGAGGGGCAGGAGGAGAACTGAAAATATCTGTATGCTGTGCCAGAAGGGATCTGAATGGGCCTGTTGTTGATCATCTCTAGCAGGCTGAGCATTGTCTGCAAAACAGTTCTGAGATGAAGCAAGATGAAACAAGGGTCTTTGTTATCTCTCAATGAAAGTAAGCCCCCGTTGTGCTTATTGCTGTCCTCTCTGGTCACGTCTCCAGTACTAAGCCTTGGCTTGGTCTCCTGACTTTTAATCTCAGCTACAAACCCCTAACTCTAGCTCCTGCTGCCTTGCAACATCTGACTGGCTACTAACTCCCACAGCTCAACTGCAACCTCCCATTCCATCTCCTGCCAGAAACAGGAACGTTTACTTGTATTCCAGATTTCAATCTGTTGCAGTCAGCAACACTTGCAAATCCATGGACTTTTTTTCTAACAGTTTCTGCATAAAACTTAAGAGAACACTATGCCACAAACTACATAATGTTTTCTAAATCCATTCCTTCATAAATTGAAAAATGTGGGAGCACAAGAAAAAAAAAAAGAAAATGTACTTGCTATTTCTTTTGAACCACTGGCATTTCTTAAGAGGTACATGTCTTAAGACACAGCAGAGGGCAGTACAGCATTATTTTACGACTCACACTATTTTTATCACTTAACTCACAGAACTGAATTACACTTTTTCACAGGCCTTCAATTAACAGTCCATTTAAACTCTTAGCACATTTGATGTACATGCAAAAACTCAATATGAAATATTTTACAATTTAAACCTTATTTGAATGTCACTTACAAGTTTTTAAGTGGTCACTGAAATGAGAATAAACACCCAAAGTTTTATAAGAGCAATATTTTATAAACAGCTAGCAAAACATTAACTGGGGGCGGGGGCAGGGGGTGGTGAAAGGGTTTTTTTGTTTGTTTTTGGTACCAGTACAGATACTGGAAAAGCACCAGGTCTTCTTTTCCATACCTTTGACCATTTTCATGGCTTGCTTCAAGAACCTCTCCAAACAGTCCACAACATTCTTGAAGTGCAGTACCCCAAACCGCATACAATAGTGCAGCTGAGGCCACATCAGAGCCAACTGAGCATAAATTTACAAATGACAGTTTCATTTATGCATGTCTGTATGAAGTGTGCTTTTACTGCAGAAGCACAGCACTGCTAATTCACTATCAGCCTGTGACATACTACAGTGGGTCTCCTGCAGAAAATGACTTGAGGATACTGGTGGATGACAAATTAGATATGAGCTGGCAACTGGTGGTTGCAGTCCAGAAAGCCAATCTTCTCCTGGGCTGCATAAAATGAACCATGGCCAGCAGGTCAAGGGAGGGGATGCTGCCCCTCTATTTTGCTTTCTTGAGACCCGCTCCAAGAGTCCTGCGCCCAGCTCTGGAGCCCTCAGCACAGGACAGAGCTGCAGCTGTGGGAGTGGGGCCAGAGGAGGCCCCAGCAGTGATCCGAGGGCTGGAACCCCTCTGCTGGGAAGAAAGGCTGGGAGAGCTGGGGCTGCTCAGCCTGGGGAAGAGAAGGCTGCGGGGAGACCTTAGAGCAGGCTTTCAACAGATGAAAAGGGCTTATAAGAAAGATGCAGAGAGACTTTTTACCATGGCCTGCAGTGACAGGACAAGGGGCAACAGCTTTAAACTGAAAGAGTGTACATTTAGATTGGATATAAGGAAGAATTTTTTCTTTTTTTTTAACGATGATGGCGGTGAGACAGTGGAACAGGTTGCCCAGAGAAGTTGTGGATACCCCATCACTGGAAGTATTCAAGTTCAGGTTGGCCAGGGCTTTGAGCAACCTGGTCTAGATGAAAGACGTCCCTGCCCATGGCAGGCGGGTTGGACTATAGGATCTTTGAAATCTCTTCCAACCAAAACCATTCTATGATTCCCACATCCTTTTCCAAAGAAGTATTTCCTAGCCAATCATTCCTTATTCTGTATACAAACAGATAACAGCTTCTATTGAACTGCATCCAATATTTGATGCTTTCTCCAATCTGTCAAGATTAATTTGAATTCAAATTCTCAAACACACTTGCAGCTTCTTCCAGCTTAGCGATATCTAGAAAACAAATAAGGATACTTTCTACTCAACCATCCTAAACATTAATAAAATACCATTCAAGACCACAGCTTAATCCCAACCAAACTCTGGTTTATTTTGAAACCGGTAAATCCTTGTTTTGGTTTCGGCTGCCGCCGGCAACAAAAGTGCCACGCGGCCGCCCCTCCCCCCGCCGGGGTGCGGAGGAGAATGAAGAGAAAGAGGCAGAAACTGGTGGGTCGGGATAAGGGCAGTTTAACAGAACAGCAAACAGAGAGAAACAGGAACAACCGATACAGATAAGGAGAAAACACGACAGAAACAGACCCGCTCTCTCGGACCGCACCGGCGCCGCACGCTCCCGAGCCGCGAGAG
>Ga0065711_1026743_pt1 | contig 60809 bp, 34 predicted proteins | sample Hoacrofraction12_FD_59098 | JGI IMG/M metagenome (GOLD analysis project Ga0065711, IMG submission 59098) | Hoatzin crop microbial communities from Cojedes, Venezuela - Epithelial fraction 12 v2 (version 2) | ecosystem: Host-associated > Birds > Digestive system > Esophagus > Crop | place...
CCCCCCCCGGCTGCATGACAGGCTCCATGACTATCTGTTATTAAAGATTCAAGAGAGGAACATTTTAGTTTTCTTACAAAACCGCAGATGCCCTAGTAGAAATGTATCCTTATATTTATCCTCTGAATTTAACTTAGTGTTAGAAGAATGTTTATTCCTATGCATTATTCTATGCTGCCGCACAGAATAATGTGATGATAATGACAGTGTACCTGGAAATGAAACAGCAGTCTTTCAATAAATCTGCTTGTATGGCAAGATGTTGTCATTTAATTTCAAGCAAATATGTCTGGTAGCATTCAGTTAATTTTGGTTAAAGTTTATTAGAGTCAGTTCCACAGATTGGTGGTCTGGGGGTTTCAAAGGTCACAGTTTTATGATCAAAGTCTGTCTTTTTAAAGGGACAAACAAAACATAGGACTGTTCGCGAGTCATTCTGATTTTGTATTACTTTCAGTGTAAATCCTAAAACCCTCCACGCATTCATGAGAACTGAGGGCAGGAAACTTGCCAGAAATGCAGTAGTAGCTAACCTTTCTTTGCAAAGGTTGTTATTTTTTTTAACATTTAGAGTGATACCTTGCATCTTGTGACATTACAAAAGAGTGATTCCCCTTTGTGTTGGGAAGTAGTCAGCTAGGGAATGATCCAGTAAGAAAATCAGAGACAATTATGTCTGTGGGCCTTAACCCAGAGTCTTTGGCACTGGAAGAACATCATGCTTATATTAATTAGCAGGTAGGTCAAAACACATTCTGCCCTGGTTTTGGGGGGGTGTGTGTGTGAAAACTAATAGAAACCATAATTAGATGTATTAAGCAGCCTATTACACATTGCTGCATTCTGGGGGAAAAATGTTTGGACCACCTGAGGTGGTCCACCACCATTCTGATTATACCCTAATATCTTGGAACAATGTCATTTGCATGTTAATTTTCATGCTGTGTCCTGCAGAATTCAAGAGATGTGGTTCTTCATAAGAGTGAATAACTTCTGGTTTGTAATCCCATCTCTGTTCTGTTGGTTCACACTAGTCAATGCCTCATCATGACTAGGGGTATTCAAAGCTGCCTATAGGCCTGCTAATAATAGTCAGGTTGTTTGTTTTCTGCTTGTAGCCTTGAAGAATTCCATCTGTGGAGTAATATGCTACTTGTTATCCTAGCCGGTAAGGGGACTAAGCAGTTTTGTTGCTACCTTAATCAGTAAAGATTATTTTGGGATTTGATGGGAGGTATTTAAGAGATTACCAACAGGTAATAGTTTCTTGAGCAAGGAATAGATAACAATATGCATAAATAAGGTCGGCATTTTGCCCTTTCGGAAGAAGGCCATAACATTAACAAGATTAAAAAACTAATAAACATTAGAAATAGGTATGGAGTCAGTGCAGACAAGACAATATGTTGCACCTTTAGGCCTTGTCCACATACAAAAGCTGCATCCATTTAATTGAATTCACAGTTAAATAAATCAATTTAGTTACAATCCTGAAGCCCTCATATAGCTACTCCTAAATTGTTTTACAAAAGTCTTATATTGACTTACCTTAAGTAGATTTCTTACTGGCTTAAGCTAAATCACAAGAAACCTGTTGCAAACAAGTTTAAGAGTGTTCACATGGGTCTGTACTATTTAATTAAATGGATCTGCAAAATAATTTTAGTGAGAACAATGCAATTTTTGTGTTTAGAGTTGGTGAAAGTAACTGTCGAGTTTCATGTGCATTTACTTCCTTTTGCTTTTAACATCAAAGATTTTTTTTCATTATTGCAATTGGACAGACTGGAAAATGTTTGTTGTCTTACCCTCTGTACCTGAACGCTTTCTAGCATTTAACCCTTTTCCTACTAATCTGTAAGTGTTTCAGTGTGTGCAAGTCATACAATCAACCTTTTGTAATGTCCATTAAAAAAAAAACCCTCCAACAACCTACACGTTTCTTAGTGGTCAGAATAGAACACATCAGGATCTTAAAGTGAGCACAATTCTAAATCTCCATTATGTGATAGTTTGATTCCGGAACACAGTAGGTAACCAAGAGAAACACACAGGTACAGAAAAAAGAATAGGCTGCATACTTTAAATCCACAGCTTTTCTTCCTTAATCCACAGCAACAAATTTACTTCCTTATTCCTTCTTTATTGTTCAAGGTTGTGTCCGCTAAATTTGTACTATCTTTCAGGCCATCCACAGGAATTAGTGTGTCTGAACAGCTCCTAGCTTAGTTTTCCACCTTGGTAAGTAGTTACTTGGAATCCCTCTTGATGCGTGTAATTTAGTGCCATGGGTCTCTTCATAAAGTAAGTGTCAGAGACTGGCACGCAAGGCTGTGCTCTGTGCTGGTTCTCCCCTTGAAACCCATTTTTTGTAGCAGTCTGACCCAGAGTTTACTCCCAGACACATGGGGAAGTTGTCACTGAAGAGGATATGCTTGCAGATGCAAAGCAGTGCAAGGGAATTCTGTATCCTGATTCAGTTTGTGGTATCAAATGCCCTGTTGGGTCACGAATTTTAGTTTTGAGGCTTCTCTTTGAATGTGAGCTGTAGGTCTCTTTTGAGAATCAGGGCTGTGAACTGTAAAATTTTCTGGGTGGAAAAACAAGGCAGCTTGTGAATTATGCAGTTTTTTTGTGTGTTTTCCAAATGGATAGGCCATTCACACTGGATCAACAGCAATTACCAAATTCATTCACATGAAGTTGTATAGCAATGACATTTCAGAAGCTAGTGCTGGGGGAATTGGATGGTATAATCATTAACTTTCAGGTAGTTTCTCATTGATCAAGAAATACTTTGTTCTTAATTGGAAGCAAATAGCCACAGTTTGCTGCAATGTAAATAACAGTACCTGTAGAAATTTCAGTTTTGTAATGGACAGCCCTCTAACAAGTGTTTTGCATTTCACTGTCTTTTCACTTTATGGAGTGAGTAGAACCAGTGGTTTTTGAACACAAAGAATTCAGGTTATAGCTTTTATACCAAATAGGCCTCTAGGCAATTAAATGTAAGGAAAGCTGTTTGTTTCACATGGTGAAACAAAAAGAAGTAAAAAAAGGAATACAATGTCAACAAAATCTCAAAATGCACTATAATGTTTAGGCTGAGTATAATTACGTGACTGAACAATCTTCTAGTTTTAAGTGTGTACATCAGTTTTGTTCTAGAACAAATGGTGCAAGTTTATCTTTACTGGAAGTAGACCTTGCTAGTATGGTTAACTATAGATGACTAGAATGTGGATAGAAAATATTTTACCTGTGCCACAAAGAATTGTAAAATTCACATCTGTTCCAGTTCTTGTACACGTATGTATTAGAAATCTCCCTTCCCACCCTTCCCCACCACCAGTAAGTCATAGCCTTGTTATACCATTGTATTCAGTAGCTCACTAATTTTCTAAGACAGTTGCTCCATCAGAAATATGAAAGAAAGTCTTCAAATCTTTCCTGCTTGCCATTTTTCTGAAACAGATACTTGACTACAGGTCTTCTAGGTGGATGCTGTAGTCACCAGACCGTGCGGCATTTGAGTGTCTCTTCCCCAGATGACACATTTACTTCTATACAGTAGGACAATATTGAAAATGGGAGCTTGACAAAGGTGTGACAGAGGCTAATATCCACAAGATTTCTGCTATATCCTGGGATATGAAAGACCTGGAGTTGTGTCCCTCCTTCAGACTTTTAAAACACCAGCAGCAGACAGTGAGGAAGAAAAATCCCAATTTTCTTGTAAATAGTGCTCTATACTGCACACAAAAAGGACAAGCAGAACACGGTTTTCCTGCCAAGCAGTGAACGCTCGTGCTGCAGTACTATAAAGCCAGTGCTGTTATCTTGTTCTTCCTCCTACTGTTGGATCTAGTTATTACAAACAAATATTTATTGGACAGTGGGCAGACTATTCGTCTAATTCATAGTTAGGATAATCTCCTGGGGATGGATGGATTTGGACTGTACCTGACCAGAAGTGTTTCTTTCTCCCTGTTCTTTCTGATATTGCCTTTTGTTTTGAGCACGAATTCCACTGTGGACCGGAGGAGTCCTTCTGAAGAAAATATTTGTTGCAGATTTCATGTTTCTATGAGCACTATCGGTTGAGTGGGAAAAAAAATCTCATTTTGCAAGATTAAGTTCATTTGCTTTTGAATTAACTGGGCTACAAAAGCATTGGAAGATAACCTGGAAGGTTTTTAGTTAGGATTTTGGTGGTACTTTGTGTAAGCTTCTGGTAAATGCTTCTGAATTCTGAAATTCAAAGGCAGCATACCTTGGAGGCTGGTAGAGGCTGTATTATATGGAGCCATTTCTGACTTCTCAAAGGACAGAACTCAAAATGGTGGGTAAATCTGCAGAAGTTCAGTTGCGTTTTTGAATCTCTGCTTTGTAAAGTGTGTTCTTGTAACAATGAAAAGGACATTAAACCTGAGATTATAAAATTCAGGCCCTGGGCAAATGTAATGATGATACACTTTTTTATTAATTATTATTTATTATACATATATAAAAGAAACTATATTTGAAAAAGTGCATGACATACAATTCATAGAAAAATTAAAGAAGTGAGTACAAATCATTATTCTGGGATGTTAGAGTAGCATATGAAATAGTAGGTGGCAAAAGGAGCAGCAATGATCTATTCATTTTGCTGCTGAAGTGAACAAAATAGAAAAGAGACAGCGGGGCCATGGAAAGGGTGAAACTTTGACATAAGAGAAGGCCAAAATGAATTCTTCACCCTAATGATTATGAACTGTGGAGGTGGTAATATTCCAGGAACAAAGAGAGATTTTGCTCACGTTTTTTCCCTTTCGTTCCTAGCACATGAAACGTTAAAAGTCTTTATCACTGTATGAGAGCAGATGATAATAAGGCAATTACAACGATCAAAAGCTGACAAAGAATCAGGCTCAGAAGAATCGTATATTAGGATTCAAAAATTCTTAGCGAGAGAAAAAAGGAAGGTCTGCCAAGAAGACTAATAGGTGTGATCAGCAGTAGGGGAGAGGAAGATGTTTTTGTAGAGTACTCAGAACTAAGGGTATGCACTAAATTTTCTTGGGAAGATGTAGAAAATACTGGCAAAACTACAGGATATTCAGACACAAAACATCATTCACTGAGAGGTCTGTTGGCATTGATTCATAAAGAGGACACTGAGACTAATAAATGTGTTTCGTTTGAGCAATACTAAATTAGTGGATAACTGAAACAGCTACACAGCAGGATTTATTGAGGTTTTAGGAAAACATGTCATACTTAGATGAATTTACAAAGTCATGAAACTTTGCATCAGCGGAACCTGTAAAAACAGAATGAAGAATAGCGTGGGCTGGGCAACCATCCAGTAGTTAAAACCAGCATGAACAGAAAATGATAATGATTCACTTATGCTCTTTACAACTACATTAACGAGATTACCAGTAACCGTGTTTACTGGTTTGTGAGAGAGTGATAGAGGATCAGTGACAATATCTCAGGTTTTGAAAAAGCAGCATTGCCTTAATGGAGAATTAAAAATTGCACTTCATTTGCTATCTGATTTGTCGATGTGCTAGGGATACCTACAGCTGCCGACATTTCCTGCGTATCTTGTAGCATCTCATGAACCTCTTAGAAACTATTGATCATGGTGAATGGGAGGAGCTGCAAAGGATGTATCTGATGGAATCTAGAAAGGTTAGGAGTAACAATATAAACAACCACAGCCAAATGGATATATGTTGAAGTGCCTCACTTATCCCAGTTCTCTCTTTTTATATACGGCTGCCTTAAGATGAATCATATGCTCCTGGTACAGTCTTACTACTTCATTAAAGTATTTCTAGTTTGTCAAAAACTATGCAGAATGGCATCACATCCAAAAAGCATTATCTTCTTGTTGGAGAGAAGTGAAGGTAACATTATTGTGATTCATTTTTAGTGCTGGGTAATATTTGGAGATGCATCATGAATACATTTATTATTGTAGTGGAATAAACCACACTGTGCAAAGACCTTCTTGAAGAATAGCATTACATGTAGGGTATAGTACAGTACATTACAGCTCTGATGCTACACTTAGGACTCAGTTGACACTTCCATTATCCTCTCCTGATTTATTACTAGTATTCATTTTACAGAAACATCTAGAAGCCCCAACTGAGATCATGCCTGCATTGCTCTGCAGAGCTTTTACTCTGAGTGGGTAAGATACAGAAGGTGGGAGGGGAATCAAAAAGATGAAGAGACTTGTCCAAGAATGAGAACCAATTCACTTAGCAGGTGAGAGATGAGAGGGGTCTGGTCTGAAAACTGGATAACCACCTAAGCGGAGACCTGAACCTGCAGGAGTTTGCTTTAGCTCTCAGTGGGCTTGTTAGCTCAGCTCTCTGGTAATACAATCTCACGGTTTTCAGCTGAGGACAATTCTGCCAGCAAACAGAATGAGTTTGCACCTACCTATTTTATTACTAATGGCCATATTCTCACTGACAACACCCAGTTTTGAACCTGTATTTCCCAATTCTCATCCATCCGTCTCGTCACTGTATTACACACCCCATTTGGATGATTTTTGTCAAGTACTGTTGCCAATTTATTCCAACTGGATATTTGCCTAAAAAAACCAGGTCTTTTTGTTTGAAAAAGTTTTATGTTGATCAGGTGGTTATTTCCAAATAAACAAATATTGCTTACCTAGTCTATTTATAGTAATCATTGTTTACAATGGGATTGCTATGGGGACAAGTACTGAACAACACACTGCTCAGTAAAAGAATAGAATTGTGCAAGTACAGTACCACAATTTTTCTTTGGCTGTTTGCAAAACACGTTAACAAATGCTCTCCAGTTTAGTTTTTATATTAATGAAAGGTATGTTTATAAGTATCTATTTTCATCTATATACCTAGAGAAGGCCTTTATCCTTATATGAATTATTAATGCATAAAAATGCTCTGTAGTCCCTTCAGAGATGCAAGGGATAATATAATCAGTCTTAGAACTTGCAATGAATGTAAGTATTGATTTGCTAATATGAAGTAATTTGTGTGATCTAAATACAGTGCATACGATGTGTGCAAATTGATTCCAGTTAATAATTTTTGACTGTTCTCCTGAATCTCAATAAGTGAAAGCCCTGGTTTTCCCTGCTTGGATTTCTTGCTGGCTTGCAAAGGACTGATTTTTCCTTTAAATCTTTGGGCCCCAATCCAGTACACCACTTGGTGGCCTGCTTACATTTAATCATGTGAGCATCCATAATGACTGTAACAGGAAAAAACTGCATGCTTGAATTCAAATATGTGTTAACACATTTTGCTTCATGAAGATCTAAGCTTGCATCTTATTTGATTTTCATTTGATAGTAGTTATTGGACAAAAATATTGTCAGCTTCATGTTAGGTGATACTGGATTAGCTTAAAAAAATAGAGCAAAATGAAATTAAATTAAGTGCATCCATTATACAACACACAGGTACTATGCTATTAATGAAAGGTTTAACAGGATTGATTAATATGAACAACTCATAAAACTGTTGTGAGATAATTTTGATGGGAAATGCATGCCTCGCTAATTTTAAATTTATCAACCTGAAAGTATAAGAGAAGTACAGACATTTTTAAGGAATGCTAACAGCTAATACACGTCTGTAATTTCTATAAATAATATCAAATGTATTTATTAAGCCATTTGGAATAGAATGGTCATATCTGAAACACGTGTGGATAGTATGACATAAAAGACAAGCTTGTCGATAGAAGAAATTCAGGAATTATTGAAAGAAATGTTAGAAGTCATTATTAGCTGCAGTACCGTAGTGTTCTGACTGCAATGCAAATTGACTTTGCAAATTATAATTTGCTTATCTAAAGTCACCACTACAACTGAATTTGAATAATAGAGTACCTCTCTACTACCACTCTCAATCTACTCTTTTGTGTTCTGTTGGCTTTAAAACAGATCATTTATCTTTGGACTGCCTGAATTTCAATAATATACTGCATAGCAAGTTACATACTATTTTTTCTCTACTGTGATCAGATGAACCGTAACTCCACAAAAAGCTTTCAAAATACACACAGACACATCTAACATAACAACTTATGCAGCTGCATGGCAATATCATTACTCACATCACTTTTTTGCTTTTTTCAATGCATATTTGTGTGAAGATAAATGTGTTCATCTGAAATAAGTCACAAATGCATCATGATGCATCTCAAAGTGAATGCATATTTGCAAAGGCTTTTGCTACGGCTTAGTGGTACTAGGGTGGTTTAACCTGCGATCCTACATTAAGAAATTGTTTCTATGTACACCTTTAATATTGCCACAAGGAAAGTGAAAACAATAGAGTGTTTCTGTAATTTTTTTTTTTTTCTCAACTCTGTAGAAACCAGTGACACTGATACTTTAGAGGCTTCTCCAGAGTTAACATAGAAGTTGTATAGAAAAGAAAACTAATTGATGGGAGCCTATACTAGTGGAATCTTAGTCCTTCCTAATCGTAATGCCAGTACATGAGGATTCAGGACACATAAATGCATGCAAGTGAAGAAGTGAAGACAAGAGACAACAGAAAAACACAGTGCATTAACATCCTTCATCTCCTACCTCTCAGGAGATGGACCTTCCGGAAACCATTGCAGAGGTTAACACGTTCACAAGAACGGTTCTGATTTTCAAACTGAGAAGCATTAATAGAAACACAAATCTGAAAGGATGTTATTTAATTAGCATGTGGAAAGGGACAGAAATTAATGTGTGTTTTTAATAATTGATTGTCACTACATAATAATTTCCATATTAAATGTGCATTAATTACGTTCGATGCAGACTATTATGGTTTTCTTTTCTCATATTTTTGTACATACAGCATTGTAAGAAAAGATTTTGTCCCTTCCAAAAGAAGGCCTAAGACAAGGATATGAAAACAATTTACTCTGTATAATACAGCAGGACAAGGTATCAAATTCTTTTTGTCAGCTATGTCCTACTAAGAGCCTGTGTGTTCCTACCATACCCTAAACACAGATTGATTCCAGTCTCGTCTGATTCCCTGTGAGGTTCCCGACATTCTGAAGACTCCTATAGATCAGAGCAGCAAAGGCCTCTTTGTTGATGCAGATATACAGTGCAACTGTCTATGCACTACCGGCTTTTTCTTGCACACTATTACAAAAAGCTCACATTTCACCTTCTGCCAGCAGACATAGGTGTGCCCATAAAAATTAGGTGCTTTTTTTTGAGCTATACTGGCAAAATAGCTAGTTCAGTAGAGAATACTCTGCCTCTATTAGGAGTGTTTGTTGGCATACTGCTGTTGGCAAACCCTGTCGGTGTAAAGGAGGTCTCAGGAAGACCTCAGATCTATAGTGCCTTTTCCTGTATATGATACAGGAAAACCACATTAATAAAAAATCCATATATATAATATTATTAATTAATACAGATAATACAACACTTATAGGATTCAGATGTTGAGATTCTTACTGAACTTTCTGAACCTGCACATTCGGGACAGATTTTCTCTTAAGTACTTCATAGTACTTCTTAAATCTATCTGTCGTATCCCAAGATACTTCTGCTTCAATGATTTTGGAAGGTAAATAGATAAGTGTGTATGAGGGAACGAAGGAGGAAAGGAACAAAAGTGTAAATGAAGAGTTTGGTAAAGTGTCACTGAACTTTCTTTCCCAATAACTATTTCTGATTTAGGATTGCAGTGAGTTTTGGTTAAATGTGTGTTGGTAGCAATGGGAATATCTTTAACATACCAATTCATGCATTGCAACATCCTTCATTGCATCTGATCTTTGCATTGTAGAGCCTCATAAAATGAACAAATGGAGAGAATTAATGCCTTTTCACTAACTGTCCTTAATCCAATGTTTTTAAAAATCTAAAACTAATCCTGAAGAGAATTTTATGAGGATCTGATGGGATTAAAATTGTATTTGATTATACTTAACAGTTCTTTTATGCAATTACTTAGAAACTGTGCTCATATAATAGTGTGATGGACACCTGGATTATTTAGAGCAAAGCCTGGCTATTTGTCTTGCTGGACGACAAATGCTCCATTGCTTTTCCAGCACAGAATCTGTTTTCTTGCTCATAATAGCTGCTAACGAGGACATGCATACACACCTGTAAAAATAATTATAACCTGTGAACAGCAAGTAGACACTAAAAGAAATTTTGTGTGTGTGAATATTCTGAGAACCATGAGTTAAATTACAGAAGTGAAGTGTGAGGCCCAGGGTAGGGTGCCTGGCTGATGTCCTCTGTGGCCTGCAGGACGGGGATTCATCCCAGCAGAGGGCTATGTGGTACCCTGGCTACCTCTTCCGAGAGTTCCTGCCAGCAGACCAAGAAGCTTCATCTGCACTGAAGTTCTCTAGAGGCAGGTCTGTCTCAATGTTCTCCAACATATATAGCTTCTCTCTTCCTCAACACCACTGAATTCTTCTGGCTGCTGCTATGCCCTCTGGCATAAGAAGCCTCGAAGTTCACTCCACCCACTGCAACAGCTTTTCAGGCAAGTGATGATATTGTAAAAATGTACCGTTTTCCCAATTTTATTTAGCTCAATAAAGCTTGAAGAGCATTTTAATGCAAAGGCTGAAGGGAAGATGTTTTTGTCAATATCAGGCTTTTCACCTTGTCTCCTTGAGCTCTCACTTTACCATGGTCAAATATAAAATAATAAGTGCATGTTTCAAGGGTGGGGTTTTTTGGCTTGTAAGGGACAGTACATTTCTCAATGCTGTCTTATTTTTTGGTGGGTATTTTTGCTTTAATTTCCTGTTGTATATTAGAGACAGGACACAACACTTGGAACCCTTGCAAAGCATATGTTTTGGGTAATCTGCAAATGTGTCTTGGCACTTCTAATCTTTGTTCACAGATATGGCACAGCAGTAAATATCTGTGGTCTTACTGGCCATACGATCAAGGAAAGTGGCTGATCTATCTAGAAGAAATTCTGGCAAACTTTCTTGACATTTACTTTATTCCTTCAAGAATAACAGAAATTTATAAGGTGGAGGAAGGAGACATAAAGAGCTTAACCTACAGTTTCAGGTACTCTGTTAGTCCTGGCCATGGTTCATCTTGTTTCCAAAAAATACTCAAGCCTTGTACCCCACTCAAGGACCTAGGATAAAGGGGCTTGTATTAATGCACTTAAGATGAAAGATAGGTCATTCTGCGATGGTTCATTAAAGAGAAATAATACAACATGCATGTTTCTAACACATAAGGACGAGGGCTATCACTTTATTTAACTTCATTGTGTTGTGGGTTCTGAAATGTTTAGTTTTGTTTTAGAAGGTGAGAAAGAGCTCTTCGGAGCTTATAATTCCCTTCCTTTTCTTGTTTAAACACTAGCTTTTTTTTTTTTTTTTTATTTGCCTGAGAGCTCTTTCAGTTTGCATCATTCTTAAAATTCCTCTTCACTTGCCTAAAACATCAGTCAGGAACTTCCTAGTTCAACTGGCAAGTAAACAGAGTCTTAGCTTCCCTTCATGGAGAAAATGCTTGGTAAAGCATTCTGCTGTAGCTATGGAGTCCTGTGCCATCAATTGCCAAGTCTTAATAGAATGCCATCCTAATTGTCGCATGCACCTTCATAGAGCTGTGGGAGAAAACAACTCAGAAGTGAAGTGGCTCAGTTGATACCAAATCTGAAATTCTTTCTCTCAGGCTGAAACAAATGAGTATTCTGTGTCTAACTAGCACGCAATTCACCAATGCTTACTCAAGTAAGAGGCAAATAAATTTTGTTTCACATAAATATAGTTGTCATTCTTAAAACAAAGTCTAGCTGTTGACCATGTACAATAATGAGGATTTATTAAACCCAAATCTGTCATATTCTGTCACATAGTTGAGTATTAAATAGACCTCTGAGGATCACTTACTTTCAGCAGCAGTGCTTCACAGGTGACTGTGGAAGAAACACTGCTTAAAACCAGGCACAAGTAATTTGAAGGCATAATCAGTATATAAAACTCTTGTATTTGGACAGGTAATACCAATCTAACTTTATCTCACTTCAAAGATATTGCTCAACTCAACAGTATCCTATCGCTCCAAGCTGCAGGATTTCAGTCTGAATTTTTGTTTCTTTGTCTCAACTTCTGCTTTCTTTGTGGCTGGAAGAACTCTGGGGCAGACATTGTGTTCATTTCAAGCATGCTCCACACCTGACAAGTATTCACAAATATACTGTTAATATGTACAGTGTATTGCTTTGCGCTATTATTACCAGTACCTGGAAAACATGAGCATTTTACTGATCATCTTCTCTCTAACGTCAAGAACAATTCATTGGTACCTTTGCAACTCCCTGTGTATAGTAGAGGGGAAAAAATAAGAATAATGTTTTTCCTTAAACTGTAATTGTTTAAGCTTAACCGCATTTACTTAAAGATATTACTTCAGCTAAACTGTTTTTACAGGACTGAACTGTGTTCTTCCTTTTGAAAACTGATTGTATATCAAGAATATTTTCCAGCTCCTGAATGTATTTATTTTTTGTATAACCATCACAGAGATCAGAAACCAAGGCTTCTATGTAAAGCATTCAGGATACAGCACTGCATTTTTAAACTGATAATTAAACTTGAGCATAATATACTGTCTTTTTTTCTTCTTGAAGATCCTACCAAGAATATGAATGTGAAAAATAGAAAGAACATCTGGTAGAAAAGGAGGGACAATATTCTGTACTAAATCTGCCACTAGTTTCTGACGTATTAGTCTATCTATTTTATTTATTTAATCAGCTGAAGCCTAAATAACCAGGAAGCACTGGAATTAAATTCCTCAACAGATATCAAGTCCTGAGTAAGAAACCCTGCTGCAGTCCTGCTTGTATCCACAGGATCATGCTGAAGGTGAGATAGTTGCCTTGCAGGTGGGCAGAACTGGAGGATCTGTAAAAGCCTAGTTGCCCCATGTCAGCTTGAATCTCCAAGTAATCTGAGAGATGCTGTATGATAGGTAAACAGTTTTCATTTCTTTCCATACTTTTGCTGAAAATGTTACTTATTCCAGGAAGATACAGCTTAGAATAACCTGGGCTTGCCACTAGATATTTATAATAGAGAACTTTGAATTCTATGTGTGCAGATCTCGTAGATTTTTTTCCAGCTATTGTCTTAGACTACCAGTAATGCAGTTTGTGAGCAGAGAAAAATATGAAAGAGCTTTGTCGGTTAGCCAGTGTAGTCAGTCATAACAGTTGACAATGATGTTCACTATTGTAGCAAGGATCAGGCTATTAATAGTGAATAAAAGTTGGGAAAAATTACAGGTAAAGCCTTGTAACATGGCATTCTGGTTAGCCTGGATATTTCTCTGTATGTGATTAACCATTGTCATTTTGGAGGGCTGTGTCTTTATTTTGCTTGGTTAAGTTGTCATGTTGTCATATGGACATCCTGTCATTCATCAGCAGGAAGCTGGGCAGTACTTCACTCAGTCTCTGTCAGAAAGTGGCATTGGGGCTCTGAAAGGTTGCATATTTACTGGAGAGCCATAGGTATATTCTATTAGCCTGTATGACAACATGTCTGCCATATGTTAAGGAGGCTTGCTCATTAAGTGAATTCACAAGTTCACTACAAACAGTAGAAGTCCTGGTTTTGCATTGATAAGGACTTTGCCTAAGGATTAAGGATTTTGCCTATTGTTGCTTACTATTAGAACAGTGCCGTTATGTGCCATGAAGTCACAATATTTACAACATGTAGTTCTGGCCTTTGTCTTTGCTTTTCCAGTACTAAAAATGGTAATTTGCAAAAGAGAATGCGTTACAGGATAGGACGTTCGTAAAAAATAGTAACAAGGAATATGTATTGGTTTCGTTAAAAATTGTTGATTTGTCAAAACAATCTTCATGATTTTCCCAGACTTTTTTCCAACCTTTCATTGATTCTCATATTCACTGTAGTTTCTTTTGAGAATTGACAGCCTGTTTTTCCTACCATGGGTGCAGCTGAACATTGTAGGCTTGAAGGTTCAGCTCAAATAACGTTGGTTATTATGGATACCAAGAGCATCAGTTTGGAGGAGAGGAAATAGAAAAGACCATAGAAAAAGAAACAGTGCTATGGAACTAAATACAGAATGAATTTCAATATTTTTGGTTCACTGTAGCAATTCAAATGCTTTAGGATAGAGGACTTCTTAAATACTTGTGTTATAGAACATCAAGATTTTACACTTCTGCTCAGATGTGTCTCCTACACAAAGCTTTTGCTAACATAGGTAAAAGTCACAACTGACTTTATCCGAGTATGGTGATGGTATGGCCGACTAAGGATGAAACCCAACACAGCAGCTACAGAAAGTGTAGAGGGGAAGATTAGTCTTCCTAAAATTTATTTCTTTCTCTTGCTATGTATTTATCTTGTCAGATGATTTTGTGTAAAGACAAGATGAAAACATAAAATTAATTGGGCTCACTTTGTTGCCTGAAGGGCTTTTGTAGAGATGGTTTAAAAATCTACTATTCCTGATGGAAACAGCTCCATTAGGTGAATTTATATAGACTGGATATAAGGAATCTATAAAGTATGACTTTCTTATGTTAATGCTACATAATATGCCATATAAAACTTATCACATGGGCTTGTTGCTGGAAGGAAGATGCTTTAAGAATTTCCAGTGGGAAGAAAAGGTAGCATTTCTATAAAGACAGAACAAAAAATTTGTTTTATTTTATTACCTCTGTTGCCACTGTTCTGTAATGGAGACAACAATTCCAAATTTATTTGCAGTAAAAGCCCTATAGCACATAAGACGACAAACAGATAAATACAAGATTTTAATTTTAGGGCAACAAATAGAATAGAATTTGTAACAGAATTATTCAGAACTATTCTCTTGGTAAATGAAAAGCGAAAGGAGACTTTTCATGTGCAAATGTGTGGAAATTTGTGTTTTCTAAAGGATTATTGTACTATATTTACACTTCTAAAAAGAAACAGCTCTCTTCTAGGGTCTCAGCACACAAACCCTTTGGTGTCATGACCATATTATGTATCTCAAAAGACACAGAATGGAGACATAGAAGTTTAGGAGCAGTCTTGTATTGTACGTGAAAAGTGGAGTACTGCTAGGCCTGAAGGCAGAGGAGAAGAGAGATCGTGTAAGGATGTCTGGAACTTTTCCCTAGTTGTTAAACAAGTGAGTCTCACCAATTCTGTAGTTGCAGCAGCTTGTGTCTATTACAAATGAGGAAAAAAAAAAAATCTAGTCTTTAAAAAATGCAATTAAGCTGTCTTGCTTGTTTTGGACTTATTTTGATGGTAATATAGGAAGGGCATATGTTTCTTTGAGCTTGTGCTCACAACTCGGTCTTCTGAGACACCTTTGACACACACTGAATTTGAGGTATTTTTTCCCCCAGCGTGTGGCAGATGATATGCAACTCTGCAGTTCTCCCAGCAGCACCTCAAGTTCATCTGTGCTTTAATGTTGCCAAAAAAAAATATAAATGTGAGGATGGGAATTCTCTCACCTGTATATCTGTAATTCTATTTGCGCATACAATTAAGGCAAAGGGCAGAAAAAAACACCCAGTCACTTGCTACTGTATCTTAAATCCTAGATAAATGGTTGTTCAAGATGGCTAGAATTTACAGACAGCACATATTCATTTATCCTGATGTTCTGTCTTCCCTATTTCACTATTAGGTAAGTTTCTTTCTTTGCATTCTGATAGATTAATTCCTTTTGTTTTCTGCTACTTATGAAAATTTATTTCATGAGCAATTGGTAGTGACTATGTTTACTAGGAAAGGGAGTAGCTGTTCAGGAGAGGTTAATTGATTTGCAAATTTAGCTGTCAAAAAAGACCCTGAGAGGAAACTGCAGTAAAACTCTTTTTTCAATTAAGCTAGTATCTCTACAGCGGTGCCGTGGGCTGCTATGCAAGACTCCCTCACATCTAGACTCTTGGAGATCAGGCACATCTCAAAGGTTATGCCTTTGGCCCCTAAGGGAAGGGAAGAAGTCAACTGCAACATACCTCTTTTAGATGAGTCGGTGGGAGTATCATTAGCTGAGATGACTGCAGGTCAGCCAGGATTCAAAGGTATGACAGTGGAGAGCTGCAAATAAGAGAAGGAGAAAAAACAGGCTTTTGCATAGGCTCTCCCACACTGTTCAGCACAGGATTCTTTTCCTTTTATTGTATTATGAAGAAAAGACAGAGAATAAGAAAAACGACCTCTCCAGCTAACAGAGTAAAAAAAAAAATCTGAAATTTAAAATGAAGTTACATAATTTTCTTTTGTGTGCGCTTTGGTCAACAGCATTCAACATTTTGTGCGGGAGCACGAAGGATTTCTTTCAGTGGCAGCTGCAGATGGGAAAAGACGACTTGACAGTAGGTGGCAGTGCAGCGCTTTCTTTGTAGAATTTGAGACAGCCGCATAAATCCAGCGTTTACAAAGGACAGCCTTTTCCAGATGCAGGCCTCAGGGCCAGATTCAGTCCTGCAATTCACTTCTCATTGCTGGGGATGTCTCATTAGGAGATTAACTGTTTAAAATGCAGTACTAATGTGAAAGTTTTAATTGGGAAATCCTGTGCATGTTAAATTAATCTTAAGTACTTTTATCTAGAATGCCTCCTTCCCTTCCTCAGTGCTTTGTATTTTTAACCACCTCAGATTCTTTTACATCATATTAAAAAATTTTAGACAGACAAACAATGCTTTTTACATTGGAGTTTGCTGAAAATGCTTTAAAAATGTGGTTTCTGAAGCCTCCTACGGGACAGGGGTTTCTAAATATGTTGTGTGCTGAATGGTAGCAGTGCTATAGTATACTGACAGACAGTTTGTATCTATGGAGAGAATGCAGGGCAAAGGTTTCATCCTAACCGCAGCTTATGTTTCATGGATAAGTGTGTTGTGCGTTAGGAAATTCTGAGAACAGCTGGGATTTGCAGTTTGAAAGAAAAGCAGATAGTAACTCAGCTAAACATTTAGGTTGAGAATTTCAAAGTGGCTCTCGGGATTTTAGGAGCTGGAATCTCAGGCTGCTTATAAAATTCTCAGTCCTTAAGCCTGTTTTCTTTTCTTTAAAGGGCTGGTACAGTTTTTAATTTGACGACATCATGCACACAAAAGCCATGATAGCTGGTAGAAGGGGGCAGGAAGGAGAGAAACTGAAGCTGCAACTCTGTCCAGGTAGAAATTGTGTTCCAATTGTTACCGTACGTGAACAGTTCAGATTTTGTCAGCATACTTTTGTAACTACTGTTGCTTTTAAAGTCTTGATCTTTCTCAGGGGCACTGTACACACCATTTGGCTGCCTCTTTTTGTCATGTTCCCAGGCATTTTTTCAGAGAGCAAGCTTTGGGCACAGCACTGTGTGAATACCATTTCCAGATTTGCTAGCCTGAGTGAACTCAAATGCAGGAATCCTTGTGCCTGTTTTATATCACCCAGCGTAGACATTGCTGAAAACTTGCGAGTACTTTGTGTAAGCTGATAAAGGTATGGCCAGCTGTCTAACTTTAACAAACACATTTGAGACTTTAATGGCATTATTTATTGAGGAATAGCCTGGCTTTTTTCTAAATGACTGGATAAAGATGTGGCCGGAGTAGTTAAATTATAAAGATCAGTCACAGACCAACAGGCCTTTAAAGGGTGGAACTAACCCATCACGATGCAGAGTTTATGTGTGTGTTTGTAGGTGACGTCACTTCTGCAGATGCTGAATTAACATTAACAGGATTCAAAGATATCTTTTTGGAAGAGTGGATATAATCATTTGCATTTTGGGCTACTGAATATTCTCTTTAATGCATATCTAAATAATATAGCATAGAAATTACCGTGTTCTTTATCAGGATTAATGACAGTAAGGTTTTTTCGGATATGTGTCTCAGCTATAAAAGCTAAATTTCACATTCATCTCGTGTGGAATGCTTTCAGGGTAAAGAATATGAAGCCCACCCTTTGGCAGAGGAATTGGAGCAAATCTGCCAGTGCTGAAGTTTTCATGGTGCTTTAGCAGTTAATACTTAAAATGCAGGTGCTCGTGTTTGTTGTTTGCATGATTTCAAGGATTCTGATGAAACGTTCCACCTGATCTAGTCTCAGAAAACCCAGAGAAATATGTTGAAGGGCATGATTTGTGTCTTGCATTTGTATTTGCAGAGAATATGAAAAACACAAATATTATTCCAAAATATAATTTTTTTACAAATTATTGAATCTTATCTTTCTTTGTAACCCTTCATGGTGCTTTATTATTGAAGGTGGTCTGAATTTTTTTGCCCGGAACACGAGATTAGTATGTGTCCTTAAATAATAAACTGAAATATTAGTGAGACTGATGTGCCTTCAGTCAGGGAGAAAATGGTTGAAGGCATTACAGGAAATCTGCATCAGACAAGGCCTGGTAAACTTATATATGTATTAATATACATATACATATGTATTTGTGTGTTTGTGTGTAGAAGGATGGTAAGAAAAGACTGAAGTAATTTTAAATGGAGATTCAGGATTATAAGGTATTTGGGGAGAAGAGGCATGAAGACAGTCCAAACTTCTGAGAATATTGTGATACTATGAGAGCCAGGTCAGCCAGCTCTTTCAAAATTAGGTGACTTAGGAACATTTTCAGCTGCATGTTGTCTTTTGATAAGGGGAGTGTCTTGGGAGTTTGAAAGGAAGCTGATAAATGACAAATTGCCTTGCATGTAGGAAAGGGAAAACACTGCAAGCCTGGGAAAGGATGGTCTGCTAGCATACTGATGCCTAAAAAGACTAGCAGTAACTTCATGGATAACCTGCAACACTGACAAACGAAGTTTCACTTTAAGCCTTCTGGTTAGTGATGAACAATTTGTGAGCATCCATGGTTTAGGGTAAATTAACCCATTAGATGTTAGAAACAATATATGTCCAGATGATTTTCAAACCATGACTCTAGAAGAACCTGCATAGAATAGATACAGGAAATTAAGAAGTTATAACTGATAATGTGCAACTAGTGTTTTAAGCAGGGAAAGTGGATTTTAATTCATTCTCTAGGCCAAGTTTTCCATGTCTCCAAATTTATGTGGCTATCAAAGATGTACCAATTTACCTCAACAAACACAGCCTCTTTCTTTGCATATGCTTTAATATAATATTCTTGAGCAGTGCCAAAGCTCTGGAAATAGAGGTCTTCCTTTTTTCTGCTTGACTAGTGAAGCATGATCTGCAGTAATGAGTCTACTTACATTACTGGGTTACAGTCCTGTAACGAGGTGAACATTTACTGAGGTCGCAGTGCACATCAGTCCCCAAACTACTTGATACAAGACCTCTTTACTGAACTATCAATGAATATATCCGCTCCTTATATTGCTGTTGTCCACAGTACAAGCCTGCAGAATATGATACAGATTCAACTCAAAAGCCATGTGAACATATTTTTAAGCTCACAAACTCTAGCCAATATTTGTGGCCTGTCTGTAGGATGTATTTCCTTGGGTTTAGCATTGTATTGACACAGCAAATTGGCTTTCAGTCAGTTCCAAAGTTAGGCAGCGTTCACTTACCTCCGTTCAGGAGACGAGCAGAAACAGATGATGTCTTTAAGCACTGTGCTATGTAAGTGTGCTTAGCAGAGGGTGCTACTTGGTGATGGCTTGCAAGGTGTGCATGCCAGAAATGAAATTGTTATCAGTAATCTCACCTAGTATAACACATGCAACATAACTCAGCATCCTTAGTTTACAATCATTTTAGCTACTTTTAATCTGTGCTGAGCAGTTGATCTAAAAATTAAAGGCTCTGTATTCTGTTGTTATTACTATTTCCCTGACCCATACATTCCCCTTGCTTGTTTCATTGGCAGAACATTAATAACTAGTCATGGTAAAGTATTACTAGTTTCATTTGTAAGTCAGTTGAACAGCTGCACTGAATCGACACTTTTAGTCCACTTAATTAAACCCCAAAGTACAAAATAAAAGCAATTAATTACAGCAATAAATAAATATTAAATGTAGAGTATTAAACACAAACTCAGGATTCCACGGCACATTGTAATAAAAGATTTTTTTGAAAAGATGAAAGCTAGGCTGTAAACATTTCTCAGAGGGCAGAATTTGCTGAGAATTTAATAGTACAAAAGGATTAGAATTTCCTCTTTGAGACTATCGCTAGAATTTCCTGGTCTGAAATGGTTCATAAAATGTACATGAGGCTTACGGTAATAAGTAGTCATGTAAATAAATACATTATAAATGCAACAGCCAAGAAATCATGTGAGGTAAATGTCAATTGATAGCTACTGAGCTAAATATGCTATGCAAGAGGTGCATTCTAGTTGCACAGTACCCTAAAAGAAAACATTCCTTAAAGAATCGGAATGGCTACAATTACATGAAATGGAAAAAATCTTTTAATATTTCTTGTATTCAAATGTTAAATTTATCACTTGCTTATATGCTGTTTCCGGATATCAGATAATGAACAGTAGTTTAGCTTTTCAGACTAATGTATTACCTAATTTGTGAATCTGTCTCCTAAATCTTACTTCCCCAGACATAAGTTTGGATTTTCAGTTGTCTCTATATCCATTGTTTAACCTTAAATAGTTATTTTAATAATGGATCCTACTGAATATTAAAATAAGGTGGTCTTTCTTTCATTACTAGTTTGTCGTGAGTTGAATTAATCATAGTTGAACAACTTTTTAAAACTATGCCTCAAGAGTTTTTGAACTATTAAATATTTTTCTATTTTAGGGACTCAGAATTGTTCACTACAGAGAATAAAGTACCACTTTTGCATACATTACACAAACATGTCGTGCTTCGTGAATCCACAATAAATTTTCTTGCTGATTAGTCATGTAATCTAAGGATCTCCTGCTGTTTTATGGAGAGTCTTATTAATTTCATTCAAGTAGTAAAATTAGCACCTGTAGAGAACTATGATTTTTGAACTTGTATAATATTTGTGAGAACCTATTTCATTTGTCATGTAGCAGCTGGTTTATTTTATCTCCAGAACTATTTATTGATTCTCAGAGATATTTAATGAGGAAAAAAACATTATTTAAATAAAAGAAATTTTATCAGCAATACTGTTTATTGGTAATACATTCAGATATGACCACCAGATCTAGAAGAGAGATTTTTTGGGGTTGAATACTGAGAATTTAAATGTTTCTTTTGAAACCAGGGGGAGTGCTGAAGTAATCACCGTGGAACCTCCTTGTCTGCTCATATCATTAGAAACTGAATGCAGTACTCATTTGCTAGTGTATGTGTAGAGATTTTGTTCTTGGAGGGTCAGAACTTTAACTGGTGGATTCAGTTATAGAAATAACATAAAAGAATTGTAGAATACCAAAGACTGATAATGCATTTTAGGAAGGGGAACATCAGGACATCAAGAGAGTTGGCCTTGCAGCTGAGGCAAAGAGGAACAGAAGCCACATCTTGAACTCTTCTTTGATAAGCAGGCTTCTGTCATGTATCTACATGTTACTGTCTTTTTCTTCTCTGTATGGCTGATTCCCAGTAATGCAAGTTTTCAGCAAACCTGTACATACGTAGTCTTAGATGAAGCATGATAGGATAAGTGCTATTGCTATAGTGAGGACAATAAGGTTAGAATACGTCAGTGAATACAGATTAATATTGTGTTACTGTTTACACAGAAAAAAATGTTTCAGGAAAATAATACAATTTCTTTTCTATGAATTAAAATATGTACCTACGGCTCAGAGATATTTTTATATTTCTTCTGAAAACTGCCTGTTTCCAGTTGTAGAGGTGACTTGACAACAGAATATTGAGTATGCTTTGTAGAGAGAGAGAAGATGTTAGGTCCAAGAATATGGACTTCTGTATGATGGACAGAAGTCATTCATCAAAAACCTATTCTCATTAGCCATTCACCTTTTTATTAGTGTATATTCAAATACGCTTGGAAAGGTGCTAGTCTTTTCACAAGAATAATTGGTTGTGGCTTCTTTTCAGGCAGGAAGCATAAATGAATGAAGTAGTTTTCTAATGCACATATGCAAAGGGCTGAAATATTCTCTGGTTTTTTTCAAGGCAGTCTTGTAATATTTTGAGGCACGCGTTTTTTAAAAATGGTATTCTGTGTGGTTTCACTTGCACTCCTTGAAGTGAAAAAAATGTCTTTGATTACCCCAAACAGGAGGTTAACCAGTGACATCTGTAGCAACAGGGTCACGGTTCAGGTAACTGGGCTGCTCTGAAGCAGGTGAAAGCAAAGAGGAAATCTGTATGTTAGCTGCAGGGAGACTTGGTTGGATAGTTTGGAGGACTGGAGTGGAAATTCAGTATCATACCACAGGGAGAAGTGGTTTTAAGACTTTCATTGTTATAATTTTTTTTGTTTACATATATCTATTTGATGAAATAGTTTGATATGTTCTTCACCTGAGTGGTGTGCTCATTCTGAAAGCAGTTTCCAAAACCCTTGATTATGTAAGATCTAAGTAAGCTGTGTGTGTTAAATAGTGTGTGAAGTGCTGAAAACTGTTCAAATAGAACAGTTTCTCTCAAATAACAGAATAGTTATTGTATTATTATTTTTTCTGAAAGAATTTTTTGAAATGTGAAAACTGCTTTCATTTTCCCTTATGTTCTTGAATACCAAATTTAAATTTACAATCTGAGCTCAGAGTGTTTCAGTTTTACAGTATGAGCTTAAATACTCTTAAATACAAGTTTAAGCTCAGACATGACATCCTTCACATCTCTGCTTTGCAACTCTGGTAGGCCCTTGGGTAGGTCACAGACTTGTAGCAATGATCTGAAAGATTTATCGTGATCCCTTGATTCTGTCGTGTCTTGGGATGTTCTTAATTGCTTTTGAAGATAATCAATGGCCTGTATACCCTGATAATTATGGTGGAAATAACCATTTAGCAGAGTTTAGAATCTTAGAGATAATTAATACTCCTTTTTGTTATTATAGAATTAATTGCTGCTTCAGTTTTAAATCAATCTGCACAGCATAATGAGCTGCAGGTTTTCATAGCTATCTGCAAAAAAGTAAAGTTAGGAAAAATATGCAAAGATGAACTTTTTATCACTTAAAATAATTATGGCCTAAATTAACTATGAAAGGTATTGATTAGTGTAATTGGTATGTTGTAGAAGGAAACACTGCTCAAAGAAACAAATCTTTGAATCTTCTAAAGGAGAAATATATTTCACGTGCTTCTTGTATCTCCATCTCTGTTAATAAAGCTAACATGACTTTATATGTACGCTTTTTATATTAAGTATGCTGTTGTCTTCTGCAAAAGTGATCGACTGAAGTTTGCAATGCTGTGTCACTATCTTAGTAATTCCAGTTTGAGAAACTATTTGACATTGTACTTGTTTGAAATGTTTTTACTATAATGGATTGTACTCATGCCTATTATTTTCAGGTATTTTCCCTCCGCTAAAGCTTAGTCACAATCCTGTAATATATGAATAGCAAAGCTCCAAAGAACACTAATAATGCTTATTTTTCTTTAGTTATTTGTCTATCAACAGCACAATAATAACAATCTCTTAACACGTGTATATTATGGACTGGTCATTTGTTTTAAATCTGAAGAAGTCTGTATGTTGTGAAAACCTTTTTTTGTGGCCTTGCCTCAAAGTATAAAAATCACAGAGGTGTTCCCTGGACTTGTTTGTAGAGAAATTTGCAAGAAAGAAACCGAACAGATTTTTGGATGCTAGTTAGGTGAATTGACACTGTTAGTCTAATATAAAAAAAAAAAAAAGTCGTATCTTCTTTCATCACTGGAGTACTCTGTTCTCACTTTAATGCACAAGAACATTTTAAATTCCTATATTTAGCCAACATCTAACTTCTGGAAATATAATAACCATGAAAAACTATCACACTTTTTCAGAGGCATATCAAAGAAACTCAGTAGAAGATTTGAAATAATTACTCCATTTTGCTCATTGTCATTGTATCATACTAAAATTTCTCTTATCTTTGAGCAAACATTTTAAAAAAAGACAATAAAATGACAACAAAATGTCCAAATATATCAGAAGTTGTAAGCTTTTTCTTTTTTTTGCTGCAAAGAACCACGTTTTTTTTCATTTGACAGAGGACATAATTTTTTCCTCTGTTTTAATGCCTGACATCATAAGTCCATACATGTGACCCTATCAGGTGGGTGCTAAAACTTTATGCTGGCTCCTGAGAATCCTAAATGTCTCTTGGATGTGTGGCACTGAAGGTACGTATGTGTGCCACTGGAAATAGGCCTACCACTCCCAAGCCCACAGCACATCAAATCAAATGAAGACTAATATTATTGACTAGTGAAATTTATGCAAAAAAATCTTTCTGATTTACTTTATGAAAGTATTATGTTAGGCAGGTTATTACAGAACTGGAAATAAAATGGCAAAAGGGAAAAAAGAACACATCATCAACATCTATGCAAAACAGGCCTCTCAGTCTAGATTTCTTCCAGGCTTTTTGCTAGCGTTTAGAAAGGGAGGGAAAAATCCATCGACGTCCTGCTGGTTGAGATTTATTTCACCCAACTCAAATGTTTCTTTGTTTGCTGTTTAATAGTTAATGCCTCTGCCTCATTTGCTATTGGCTGCATTCTTGTGAACCTCAAGGGTGCATTCTCTTTTCCTAGTTTTCAGTATATAAGTGCCATCATACACTAGCAGCTCACGTTTATCAAGGTTACATGGGCATCTCTTCAAAGGAGATGATGTTTTGTAAATATTATGTCTTTATCTGCCCTTGTGTTATCAAGAGAGCTGATAAAACTGATCAGCAAGCAGAGCTCATCCTGCTTGAGGCACTGTCTGCTACAGCCTTTGAGTCCTAGGGTTCTGTCTCTTGCCTTGGGCCTGACCTGACAACCAGCTCGAAGAGACCCTTCCTTCTGGGACTTCTTGGTGAGTATGTCTGACCCCAAAATTCCCATGAGGGGGATCCGCAGAGGATTCTGTTAAAGCTTTGCAGTGTTGTATGGTAATGTTGATGAAAACAGAAATTATAACATCATCTTGCTTGTCAGCAAAAAGAGATCAGACAAACTCTTTAAAATGCACGCTAAGAATGGCCCATCCCTTTACTTTCCTCTGAAAGTTGTGAGATTTCATATGACAACTGGCTCTGCTTTCCCTACAAAGTAGCAGAACGGTCAGTACCCATGTTACTTTTGTCTTTCAGATGCTTAGACTATAATCCAACTAACTTCTATGCCTTACTGTATACATATAACATAGTACACAGTTATCACACTGGCATCTTACTAGCATTAAAATTTTCAGCTTCCATGTACGGAATGCATAGAAAATAAACTACTTGAGACTATGATTTTATTTGGATTTTTCTTTCCTTTACATATGCAGTCAGTTTTATATGGAATTGTGTTGATTTTGGCTGGGATAATTTTCTCTGTAGAAACTCATACGGTGCTATGTGTTGTATTTGTGACCAAACCAGTGTTGATAACACACCAATGTTTTAGCTGTTGCTGAGCAGCGCTTGCACAGTGCCAAGGCCTTTTCTGTTTCTTACCCTGCCCCACCAGGGAGCAGGCTGGGGGTGCAGAAGAAGCTGGGAGGGGACACAGTTAGAACAGCTGACCCCAACCAACCAAAGGGATATTCCATACCGCATAACGTCATGCTCAGCAATATAAAACGGGGGGAAGAAGGAAGTGGGGGATGTTCAAAATGATGGTGTTTGTCATCCCAAGTAACCATTACGCGTGATGGAACCCTGCTTTCCTGGAGATGGCTGAACATCTGACTGCCGAAGGAAAGCAGTGAATGAATCTCTTGTTTTAATCACTCTTCCTATTCTCTCCCCCCTCCCATGGAGGTATGAGCAAGCAGCTCTGTGAGTCTTAGCCCCACATGGCTTAACTCATCAATTGAAGTTAATGCTCAACAATAATTATCCAAAATAAAGCTGCATCCACTTGTGTTATGTTTGACTGCAACTTTTGTTTCCATTTTCAACACCTTTGCAAGTAGAGATAAAAGATGTAGACCTCACTTGCAACTTTTTGTTTCATAATGGAGCTTGGAGATACAAGGTGTACGCAATTCCAAGTGTGGAATGATTTCTGATTATATAATTAGTGCCACATATATTGAAGCAATAATGTATTATTATCGCATTGATTTACTGTAGCCAAAGAGTGATGTTTTCCAAAAAAACTCATCCATTCCATTGAAAGTTTACTGCAGAGTATTTGGGAAGAAATTTACTTTGGTATTAAAAATATTAAAAACACAGTAGAAAATTTATTTGTTCTGGCTCTGGAAAAAGTGGGATTCCTCTTCCTGAAGGACTAACAAATAAGTGTTGTCTGTATTCAGTTTTTGAAGAAGCCAATTCTGAAGCCAGTGAATCTCCAAATCATGAAGTATCAGGGATGCCGACAAGCTGAGTGGGTTTTATTTGCAGTAAGTCTATTAGAAATGATGCTGTGACGTCATAAAAACTGTTTTGTGTATATCATATTTGGAAAAGTGATGACCTGTATGACCTCCTATGTAATGAGGACATAGAGAGCTGTGTTGTTTCATTTAGACATCAGCTAGGACTACTGGTAGTAAAATGCAGGTTGTCTGGGAGCTCTTTTATACTTGTAGTACTCTAATGAACCATTTATTAAAAACCATAGCTGAAATCACTCTGACATATTTTGGCTTACTGAAGATCACTCAGAAATAACAATGTAGGTCATCAGAGAAAAATAGATCTTAAGGCAATTAATGAAATTCACTGTTTAAATTATATCAAATTGCAAATTCTGACACAAATTCTTTAAGGGCAGAATGGAGGATTAAATCTCTGTGAAATTTCTTTTTGATCATGCAGTGAAATTCAAGAATTAATTTTTGATGGCAAAATGTCTTTGGTAGTGAAGAAAGATTTTGGAATGGCACTTGCTAAAAAAGGAACAAAGTGATGTCGCAGAAGCTGTGTATACAAATACTAGCTTTTGCTCTCTTCTCTCTCCCTTCTCTTCATTTGGATTACATACGCACATTTTGATATTCAGTTTCAGACAATCCAGTCCAGTGACACAGAAATAACATGGTCTTCCAGAACTAAATTTGTTCTATTACCTTACTGAAGTAAAGAAATAGCAACAATGCTTGTTTTAAATTTTATTAAGATATTGCAGTAAGAATTTAAATGGCAGCAGTTACATAATTTCTAGGATATAAATCATTTGTGCCTGAGAATTAACTTATTAATTACAGAAGTTAAGTGTAATTATTCTGCCTCTTAAGGTCCCTTATTATTGCTTTTTAACAATAAGACAAATTCTGCCAAAGGTAATTATCATAACAATAATTTCATGCACACTTTTGATCTTGTTAGGAACACAATGTAATCTTCATGAAATGATCTTTTCCATGTTAATCGGTAATTCACACAGCTATCTTTCATGTTTCTTACTCCTCTGAGGAGTGGATTGAAGCTTGGTAATTGGAGAGGCAGTGAATAACAGCAGAGAATGTGTTGCTCTGTTTCAGGGTCCGGTTTTGGCCAAATACTGAAATTCTTGCAAAAGCTGAATTAAATCTCTTCACAGGGATATAAATGTTCCAAATTTTAATAATTGACTTTAAACCTCCTCCATTTTCCCAGTCCCAAACCTCTCAGATGTAAGTAATCCTTATTGAAATGGTATATCACTAGATATTACCAGAGAATTCAGCTTTTTCCATTGTGTTTTCTATTTTTTGAATCAAGGTGTTTTGGATTTATATACTTTCTTGCATCTGGGCATAATTTCATAAAATTGGCAAACGCCCATCTATTTAAAAAAAATCAAATTTTTGATAAAGTACGTCCAGCAAAGCTGGTTTTTATTAGTGGCATGGACTGTGATCTGATTTTATATTCTTTGTAACATAGAAAAGTTTATTAGTGACATTGGTATTCCCTCCCTCACAAACAACTCTCTTTCCCTTACATCTGTATTCACGTGAGAAAAAAAATGAACCTAGTCTCTCTGTGAAAGAGACACTGTAAACCAATGGGGGTAGATATCACTGAACCCTTAAGAATAAGTTTATTAAAGTAAATTCTTGTTTATTTGTTATGGCCTCAGAGAAGTATCTCTACAGGTATAAGGCTGTTAATGAAGAAAGATGAAAACTTTCTCATCTGATATATGATATTAGTTGAGCCAAACTTTTAACTCTTTTGCAGACCTCCTGAATAATTATTGAATTGTCTAAAATAAATATTGTATCTATAGTACGATGCATGATCACCTCTGGTAACTTCCCAAAATATTAATCTCTTTTTTACTGAGATCTTTGTCTGCTGTAAATAGATAATAAGGGTAAGGCAGGTTTTAAATTTATGATCCAAATTTGTATAACTAGCAGCCCAAGCCTGTTTAGTGCTTTATGATCTAAATTTGACTGATAGTGTTTGACAGCCATAACAAGCGCTTAAATTTATAAGAAGTATGTTTTTTCTAAAAAGATCTCATGGGATTTTGAGATAAGGGGTTTGATCTATAGTAATTCCTAGGTATTAAAAAAATGTGGATGAAAAACCTGTGTGGCACAGGAGAGGAAGAAGGTCTCTTCAATGTTACTTGCTTTCCGTAGCATAGTAAATGTTATCAGTGTTTACAGATACAATTAACATCTGCTGACCAAGTAGTACAAATTGTTGACAGTCAGTTGATCTTTTTCTATTTTATGTTGTAGTCTTTCTATTCATGCTTTAACAAAATTATCTGAAAATTACACCATTTGGCTGTACTTTAGTTTATTCGGGTACTTAACTTTCTCACATTGCTTACAAAGCATTACAGAATGCTTATTTTGACTCTAGGAGAGTCTAGGAGTATTTAAATCAATTCTGATATGTATTACTCAAAATAGCATTTATGTAAGATGACTTTTGGTCATCGCAACAACATAGTTATATTTCTGTATTCAAGGTTTGATGTATTTTCTCCAACTTTCCAAACTGATTTTCTTATGAGATTTTTGCTCTAGAGTTTTTCACTTGTGCATGATGTTGATCAATACTTTATTCGAAGTACATTTTTATTTGTGGATTTATGCCATTCAGGTGTCTCAGATTATTATAAATTAAGGATCCAGAATTTTGTATTTTGTTACTTAAAAAAACAAAATATGAATTTAAAACTGGAGATTGGCTTTTTTTTTAATAGTTGCTTCTGTAATGTGAAGATATTTTTCATGGTTTTGAATTTCATTTTTCATAATTATCTGTGCAACAATAGGTGACAGCGAGGATGCTGAGTGTTGCACCAAAAATAAGGATCAGTTGTAAAGATTTGACAATATTAAAATTTCACTCCAGTGAGGCTTTTAATGCAATATAGTTTAGGCAGTCATTTTGTTGTATATGCAGACACAATGGGAAACATTAGTTATCTTTTTTCTTAAGGTGTCAACCTTTAAGCAGCACCTTCTAGAAGTGAATTTCATATGTTGCCTGTGTGGTTCTGAAAATATTTTATTATAATAAATATTACAGGATATTTATAGGTTTGATTTTTATGATACCGGAGAGAAATGATTACCTAGAATGTTTGTTTTTTTTAAATGACTGGGATTTTTAAAATTGCTGGAAATTTCTCAAAATTTATTTTTCACCCTCAAAGGAAATGTCTTTGAAATATATATGTCACTTCAATAGCTTTTCCGCTTTCTGATTTATTTCTATTTCACCATGCTACCCTTATTACTGTGGCCAGCAGAGTAGGCTTTCATTGATATGAAAGCCTGAAAAGTCATTTAGACGGTAATTTTTTTGCAACAGTATTGTGATTTTGTAGACAAGTTGTCTTCAAATATATGTGGGTGTAAACTATTATTCAAAGCTCCCAAAATTTAATCTGCTCATGTGATACCCCAAAATAAAATAAATGGCATCAACAGTAAAATGAAACTTGCATGCAGAAAAAGAGAGTAATACAGGATCTGGTAATTCACACAACTTACACTTAGAGCTAAGTTTTCTTTGGCTTTTATTAGATAATGGTTAATTTCAGTGGTAAATTAAATGTCTCTTTCTGAGATGTAGTGTAGCTTACAGCCCCCATCAAGTCAGAAATTGCCCATCCTCCCCTCAAGAATTCTCAAAATCCTTTTTAGAAATAAAAAAGTTTTAGGAAAGCAAATAAATGTATTCAAGGCAAGGGCATAAACATTCCATATTACCTCCCCTTTCACTCCTATGTTTTGAAATCCTTCACTCAGTCTCTCTCTTTGGTGATACTAAGTTATGGGCTGTCATTTGGCTCAGATCTCTGACTGCCCTGGTTAGCAGTCCAGCTCAAGCACACTGATGCCCTTTTCAGTAAGAGTGGAGAGGATGAGGTGATGCACGCCCTTAACTTATCTCAGCAGATAATCAGGATATTGTAGGATGCATATATTGATTCTGCAGTTCAGACTATGAAATGAAAGATTGTTTTCAATACTGTGGAGCACTGCCTTTGAAGGTAAAAGGTATTCTACCAGGGCAGCAAAGTTTTTATTGTGAGAAAGTGTAAATCTGAATACCTTCATTCAGATCACCAGTAGGAGTGGGTTGCATTATGCCAGTGATGCTGTCATGTCTTCCCATTCAAACTGTTTTATAGCAAAATATCAGAAAACTAATCCAAAATGACAAAAAAAAACCCCAAACCCAAACCACCTTACTGAAACAGAGATTTATTTGTAATTTCTTTAAGTGAGACTGGTATTTCATCCCCTTGGCTGAATGATATTTGATTAGCACATAGCACAAGCACCACTGCTTGCGTAGGAAGGAAAATCAGAACTGTGACTGGGTTAAAGGCAGTCTTAAACTTCTGCATTCTTTCTTATGGTTTTAAGAGAAGATTTTAAAATACTAAATAGCTTTCTTGGCTGAGGAAAAGGTGACTGGCTGCCAATCAGTTTAAGATATTCCATGTACATATTCATATTATTAGGAGCACTCCCTGAGCAAGATAAAATATATCCTGAACAGTTATAGGAACTGTAATAATATTCAGTGGCATGGGATTTTCAGTAGATTTAAGGGGAGGAATGGAGGAAAGTTCAGAAGAGATGGATGAAGAATTAGAACATGATTAGCATGCCACACTTGAAGAGTTTAGTGTCTCCTAATAGTAAAATCTGAGCAAATTCTGCATTGTTACCACAGCAAGCATTAGCATAGCTCTGTTGCTCTACGTGGTAAGTAATGTGTCAGGAATAGAGCTGAAATACCGTTACATTTTTAGATTAAAAGAGGATCAATATTTTTCAGCACAAATACATAGAAAATGACAGAGCTCGGTGGAAGAAGCAGAAAAAGAGATCTTGTTCCAACTTAAGAAGGGCAGCCTCTTCTAGAAATAATGGGAAGTGATAATGCTGCACTGACTGCCTTTTATTTTTGAGAGATATTTCAAATGAGGAAAAGTCATTGCTGCATTAAAGAAGAAATTATGAAGGAAGTTGGTGTATACGTGCAGGATGATAAACAGAATAGAAAATGTGTTTGTGTCATCTTTACATATTTTATTCTTGAGAATCAGACTTTTGCTTTAATACATGCTGATATCTGAGAGTCTGACATAATCTCTGAGATATGTACAGTCACTTTACATAGTACACACTAAGGCTACATAAAAAACAGACTTTTTACCGTGGCAAAACTTTTAAGCAAACTTGAAAGCTCTGTCTCAGTGCAACGTGGAATGAGGAAAGCTGTTTGAAATCTGAGAAGTTAATGGGCCAATAGTATTATTTCCTGCCCATCTTTATTTCTGAAGATCTAACACGCTGCTCTTTATCTTTTACCTGTATGGTTTGTTTGTTCCTATAAACACAATACAGACAATTCATATTTTAATGATCAATTTAACATTAATTTAGATACTCAGGATATACTAGTAATTAGAAATTTAAGTAATTATAAATGGAAAGAGGTAAGGCTTAGGAGAACCTCCTATGCTTGATTTGGAGGGAAAAACAATTAAAATAGTTATTAACTGCTTTAAGGACATGTTAATGAAGGAGGACATATTCCACAAAGTTTTCTTCCTTGGCTACAGTTTGAGTGTTTCAATTGTGCTTCAATTTCAATAATATATTTTGAACAATGTGAAAGAACAGGGTCTTTTTCATAATGTTATTCACAGACCTACATAAAAGTCATGTTCCTCTTGCTCCTGAGGTAGTTTTATTGTCTATGTATCATGGTAGCTGAGTCGTCATTTTTAAGGGAAAACTCATAACCCTTTTGTAACTCTACCTTGACACTTAATTAGACTTGTCTGGTCTGATAAGGTTGCAGCAGTAATTATGTTTGCATATCCTTTTTCACATGAAATATTTAGTTATTAGCCGTAGTCAGCTACTTTGGCCTTATGAGAAGATGGAGCCAGCTACCGATTCTAACAGCTATTTCAAATGTCTAATTACCTAATGCATATCTAAGTCAAACCTATATGTGGACATTGGTAAACATTCTTAGACATTTTGAGAAATGTCTTCTGAAATAATTTAGAAATCTAGTCAATTTGTAGATATCTGCCATTGTGCAAATGTAAGCTTGACTCATTCTAATTACAGTTTGCATTTGTCTGTAACTGGATCTTGCCCAATGCTAAATGACAGATTACACAGAATGGATTTACCATAAATACTGAATACTACACATTTCATCAAGTACTGTGCTTCATACAGCATGGAATTATTTCCACGGATCATAGTATGGAACTGTTGACCACAGTGAGTATCTTTAAATTGTATAATCAATATTGATTAAACATAGCAACAGTGACACTAGCTACTCCATGTCAATTAGCCAATTTTTTTGACATCGTAAATTGCCTATGTGTTTCTGGCTTGTTATTTTCACTTGCTTTTTAATGATGTCACAATTCTAGAAATGCTTTTTCTAGAGCAATGTACTTTTGGTCATATTACTGCAACCACTGTTAGTTAAATCTATGAGATGGTGCTCCCAGTTTGCTGTGGTCAGAAGACTGAAACTAGATTTTAAAATATTTTATATACCTTGTCCACTCTTCATGGTTGAAATGATTACTTAGCACAGTATTGTCAAGGGGCAATTGAATTCTTAACATGTGAGTTGTTGTGTACTGTATTTTACTGTATTTTTGTGCATTCTTAGCACACTGGCTCCCCCTGCACGTCTGGGATTCAGATGCAAAATATTTAGAAGAGTCAATGTACATGATTGCATCCTTCCTGGTTGGCATTGCCAAATACTCAGAAGTCAGTTTATTACTTTTTTGAAAGGAAACTGCCATGGAGCTCACCACAGCATCAGCCATTCCTTGCCTGAGTATACAGATAAATGACTTGATTGCATGCAGAGATGACTTAAGTCAAACAATAGATCTGAATGACTCAAGGAAATCTTAATCAATGTTTCTGACATGCATCTCCATTTTGTATTTCGAGAGAACATAACATCTTTATTGATCTTCAGGTTTGTTTAGTGTTCTTTACGTTAACGTGCAAGTAAAAGAAGTAGCATACAGGGTGTAAACTCTACAGTGTATTCATGTAACATATTTTGTACTGTAGCCCTGTTTCTGGTTGCACTTTTAGCTGTGTTTGCTAACAAACAGAAGAACCAGGATGGGTGTTTCTAGGTCTTCATTCTACTAGTTAGCAACTTTCTGCAGCGAGAGGAAGAAAACCTGTGTTTGGAATGGGATGTGTGGTGTGCCCTGAGCACAGAGTTTTAAGAGAGTTGGCACCCAGCCATCTTGATTTATGTAGTATCAGCTGTTAGACAAATTTATGTGATACAGAGACAAACATTAATCATGGTTTAAGTGGATTGATTTACCTATATGAGGCAGAGAAAGAACATCTTCTTCCATGCAACACAGGTATCTTAGTATTCCAGATGTGCTGTGAAGAACTGACTTTCTCTTTTTAGGAAACTAGTGAAAGATACCTTAAAAGACAAGCGTATCGTCTATAGTACAGATTCAAATCTAAAGCTCCAGTAACTCAGTAAATAAAGGGTTAATATAACCATTGTTTGCTAGCAACTTCTGAGCAGCAGTGCTGTGCAAAGGGGAGAGCCAGAATGCAAACTTACTTTGTCATTAATTTCTTCATATTAGAAGGTTTATTCTTTGAACATGTCTGGCTTATGAGACATAGAATCATTAGAGACGTTTTTAAAATTCAGTGTTCTGAGAAGCTCTAAAACTAAAATAATGAACTAAAAAATGAAATTTCACGATAGAAAGTTAGAGCCTGATAAAACATTATTTTCAAAGTTTTCAAAAATGCTATTATTTGTTTTTCATTTTCTCACATTTATTTGTACCTTCTTACATTATTTTTATAAATAAATTCTGATTGGCCTGTTTCTGCATAGTTCATATGGATTTTAAGATTTTTTTAAAGCTGACCTTTAAGTGATCTGTCTTGTTTTAGTTATGATATTCTTTAAATAAAAATTTTAATACAAATGCTTGTATTTTATTATTATTATTTATTTTTATTATTATTTATTTATTATTATTTATTATTAATACTTATTTTGCAGCCTGCTGTAGGTGACCCTGCTTCGGCAGGAGGGTTGGACTAGATGACCCACAGAGGTCCCTTCCAACCCCTACCATTCTGTGATTCTGTGATTCTGTGATATTTGTTAAAAGTAACCACAAATCTGAGCAGACTTAACTAAGCCAGATTTGGATTTTTTGTTAATACTCATAGAAACAAGATATATGTTAAAAAAACCAAACAAATCACCTAGCAAAAAAACAGATGCTTGAAACTTGTAAGGCTGAAACACAACTGCAATCAAACAGAGACTGTAGGTTCATAATTTCTATAGACAAAACTAGTGGTTGGCTGACAAAGATGAAACATTATATATGACTTTTCTGTAATCTAGGATGGTTTCAGAAAACAGAAACATAAACTTGTTTGTATTGCTCTTTGTTTACTCACTACCTGCTAACTTGAATTCCTCTTCATTTTTAAACTCTATCTTCCAGCAAAGTTTTTCTAAAAAACAAAATCATACTCTTGTTAGTGCTTATGTCAATTGAGACATGAAAAGTATGCAAAGATTTTTTGACTAAAAAGTAAACAAATGATATGCTTTTTTGTCATAATATTCCTCAAATATTTGAGAAACTGAGAAGAACAATTTCACATGGCTTAATTTTGTAGACAACATTCAAAAGAGAGGCTGCAAGTTCTCAGGTCTTTCAAACACTTTTGAAATCCTGGAGTGATTCCTAAACACTTTAGAAAATACACAATATAAATTTAGCAGAAGAGCCAGGGTAAAACAAAGTATGAGCCAAAAACTCCCTTAAAGTTTATAATCTGGAAATTTGGATGGCATCTAAAGATGTTTAAGAGCACATCATTAGAGCAGTGCAAACAGAGGGCTTGAGTGGTGAGTTAGTTGGATCAAATCAAATGACCTTACTGAAGCTTCTTTGGTGCAAAAACACTAAGATCCTCTTTTAACTGTATTACTGTAAGCATGTGCCAGCTTGATGCAAAAGCAAGTAGCACATAAATCTAGGTAAGCTAGTGCTGTTTAGTTCTTCAGTTTCCAAATCCTCTATTAATATTTGTATCCTGCATCCACAGGACTTCTCTGAATAGTACATATTAAATGAGGATTATTTAAGGTTTGAAAACTGCAAGAAATTGCTAAGAGATATTTTACATTGGCAAAAAATGGTCATCAACATTAAAGAATATCTCAAAACTAGTCAATTAACAAGTCAATAGGAAAAATCAGTTTTCTAAAACAAAAACTTAAAAAGTTCCACCCTCCCTGCCCCAGCTATTTCTTTTCATTTGTTCATCAAAAGAACGGTTGACTATACAATAATTCATACCAAATATATTTTTTCTCAGTAATGAAATGTCTTTTAGTGGAAAATAATTTTTAAAATTTGAAGCAGATCTTGGATTTAGAGATATGTTTTTGAATTATGTTAGTATTACCTGACTTTAAACATTGTTTAGCTGTTGATGCAGGAGCCCAAACTAGGCCTTCAGAGAGCTGGCTATGCATTGAGGTGGTGCATAAGGCTACTGACATGCATAGCAGCTTTGGGGAGCAGGAAGGATCTGGAGGAGAGTAGGCTGACTGTGGCCAGAGCAGCCTTTGTCCTGACATGACGGGTAAAGAAGTTGTGGGTAGGCAGCTCTGGCTGTTGCACCAAAGTGGTCTGGAGGAGGGAAAGTTGTAATGCAGGCATTAAGAGTAGTCATGGCAGCTGGAACATAATCTAAAATAGTCAGAGTAGATCAAAGCGTCCTTGAAAAGTTTACCTGCATTCCATAAAAGGTTTCTTACTTATACATATCACAGAGTTAGAAGGCTGATTATCTGCTTTATTTTTTATTTAGGTTTTAGTTGCCTTCCTACATACAATGTTGAGAAAAAAAGTATATATTAACTGAATACAACTGGTAAATGGGGGACACAGAGACCTCTCGTGTCCTGTTTCTGGTGTGCTCCATCTTCGCTTGTGAAAAAGGATATCCATTAAAAAGGAGAGGTGACAGTTGTATTTGCTGTTACAGATAGCTAGATAGATGCTTAGTAATAAAGAATGATAAACAGCTGCAGCACTGTGTGAAATTACTTCCTGCTCACCCAGACCAGCAGACAATGAAGAGGCATAGATGAAGTCCTCTTCAGCTGCAGATGTCATACAGGTCTGAGGAACAGAGCTGCAGTAGTTTAAAATAACTGCCCCCACTGTGCATTATTTCTAGAACCATACAATTTCTGGGAAGAATAGCACTGACCCAGATTTCTGAATAATGATGTAAGACACTTTAGTTATACAGTTTGCAATTTTAATTACGAAACTGGTTTTCTTATTTGGATTGTATGTTTCATTAAAGTAGGAAATGGTCAGTTAATACAAGTGTCTCAAGAAGCTTGAGCCTAGAGCTAGTTCTTAACAAAGCAGTATCTTTTAATTATAACAGACAAGGGATCTACATTTTTCCCTAAGATTAGCTGTAAACATTAGATTTTGGGAAAGTTTTAAAATGAATTTCGATATTTATTTGGACTCATGTGACGATGCACACACTCATATAAATATGTCATCTGGCCATATGACTATACTGCGGCAAAGGAAGTTCACTCAGGTAGGCAGAGCAGTTTCCTATTTTGCTTTCACAGCAATTTAACTCCACAGGCTAAAATTTAAATAAATGGATGTGAGCCACCTGGGTAGCCAGGTGTAGTATCTACTAAGTGGCAATGAAGCTGCTTGATTTGAAGTAAGAGGAGCAAAAGGCAAAAGAAAAGCAAAGAACAAAATTTGAAGGCACAGTAGAACAGTTTCTAGTTACTCCTGTGTTTTCTTGACGCTTGTTCCTTCAGGATAGCTGAAGCAATTCAGTTTCATTGTTTCCCAAGTATCTCATGAATATTTCAGTTCCAAATGGTTGAATGTTGTTTTTATTAGTCCATTTAGATCGCAGCACAAATATATTTTCCTGCATGTGGCTGAGATTTGGAATTAGGGAATATTTGTGGCATGAGGCAATAAACAAAAAGAAATGCATAGTGTACTGTTCAATACAGTTGTAACAATTGAGTGCTTTTTACAGTTTGCGCTCTCAGTGCTTCACAGACCTGAGGCTTGACCTAGCATACCTTTTATTTTATATTTTAATATTAGTTTCTTGCCAATAGCACTGCCTACTTCCCTCACCCTGAAAAGTCATCAGACTGTGAGAGAAAGACAATCCTTACACTCCATTTCTTTTTACTTTCCAGTGCAGTTTTCTTGTTTCCTTTGTCAGCTGTCCTCAATGTACCAGTGGACATCCTTGAAAAGAGCAGTTCTGCTGACCCATCAGCAAGAAACATTTGTAAAGCATGTTCCTCATGTATGAGTTTCATTACTTTTTTTATAATTGATAGTGTACGCAACAGTGGGGTAGTTCTCTGTGGACAGATCGGCACACAGATCAGATCCCTATCCCAAAGAGACAACAACTCTTACTGAACTCTATGATAATGCACTTCAGGAGAACTAATTTTGGCCTCTTCAAAGGACCTGCTTAGAGGAATCCCATGGGTTAGGGCTCTAGAAGGTATGGGGGTCCAAGAGAGCTGGTCGCTATTTAAGCATCACTTCCTCCATGCTCAGGATTGGTGCATCCTTATGAGTAAGAAATCAAGCAAAGGAGGCAGGAGACCTGCATGGATGATCAAGGAGTTTGTAGCAAATCTCAAACGGAAGAGAAAGATCTATGGAATGTGGAAAGAGGGACAGGCCACTTGGAAGGAATACAGGAACTTTGTCAAAGCACGCAGAGAAGCAACAAGGAAAGCCAAGGCCCACCTGGAATTAAACCTGGCAAGGGATGTCAAAGACAACAAGAAGGGCTTCTTCAAGTACGTCATTAGTGGACAGAAGACTAGGGAAAATGTGGGGCGGCTGCTGAACAAGGTGGATGCCCTGCTGACGGAGCATACAGAGAAGGTGGAGTTATTGAATACCTTCTTCGCCTCAGTCTTCACTGCTAAGGCTTGCCCTCAGGCATCCCAGTCCCTGGATATAAGAGAGGAAACCTGGAGAAAGGAAGACCTTCCCATGGTTGAGCAGGATATGTGAGAGATCATTTAAGCAAACTGGACACCCACAAATCCATGGCCCCCGATGGAATGCACCCACAAGTGCTGAGGGAGATGGCAGGTGTCATTGCTGAGTCACTCTCCATCATCTTCGAAAGGTCCTGAGAACAGAAGTGTCTGAGGACTGGAGCAAAGCCAGTGTCACTCCAGTCTTCAAAAAGGGCAAGAAGGAGGATTCAGGGAGCTACAGGACGGTCAGCCTCACCTCTGTCCCTGGAAAGGTAATGGAGAAATTCATTCTGGATGTCATCTCTAAGCAAGGGAAGGAAGAGAAAGTTATCAGGAATAGTCAACATGGATTCACCAAGGGCAAGTCATGCTTGACCAGTCTGATAGCCTTCTGTGATGGCATGACTGGCTGGGTAGATGAGGGGAGAGCAGTGAATGTTGTCTACCTTGATGTCAGCAATGCTTTTGACACTGTCTCTCATAACATCCTCATAGGGAAGCTCAGGAAGTGCAGGCTAGATGAGTGGTCGGTGAGGTGGATTGAGAACTGGGTGAATGGCAGAGCTCAGTGGGTTGTGCAGAGTCTAGTTGGAGGACTGTAGCTAGTGGTATTCCCTTGGGGTCAGTACTCGGCCCAGTCTTGTTCAACGTATTCATCAATGATGTGGATGAAGGGGCGGAGCGTACCCTCAGCAAGTTTGCTGATGACACCAAACTGGGGGGAGTGGCAGATACACTGGAAGGCTGTGCTGCCATTCATCAAGACCTGGACAGGTTGGAGAGTTGAGCACAGAGGAACCTGATGAAGTTAAACAAGGGCAAGTGCAGGGTCCTTCAGCTGGGGAGGAATAACCCCATGCACCAGTACAGGCTCGGGGCTGACTTGCTGGAGAGCAGCTCTGCGGAGAGGGACCTGGATGTGCTGGTGGATGACAAGTTAACTTTGAGTGTGGTCTGGTTACCAAGAAAGCCAGTGGTATCCTGGGATGCATTAAGAAGAATGTGGCCAGCAGCTCCAAAGAGGTTCTCCTCCTCCTCTACTCTGCCCTAGTGAGGATGCATCTGGAGTACTGCATCCAGTTCTGAGCTCCCCAGTTCAAGAAAGACGAGGAACTACTGGAGAGGGTCCAGTGGAGGGCTACGAAGATGATAAGCGGACTGGAGCATCTCTCCTATGAGGAAAGACTGAGGGAGCTGGGCTTGTTCAGCCTGAAGAAGAGAAGGCTGAGAGGGGATCTTATAAATGTATACAAATATCTTAAGGGTGGGTGTCAGGAGGATGGGGCCAAACTCTTTTCAGTGGTGACCAACGACAGGACAAGGGGCAATGGGCACAAACTGAAGCATGGGAAGTTGCAGCTGAACATGAGGAAGAACTTCTTCCCTGTGAGGGTGACGGAGCACTGGAACAGGTTTCCCAGGGAGGCTGTGGAATCTCCTCTAGAGATATTCAAAACCCGCCTGGATGCAGTCCTATGCAACTTGCTCTGGGTGATCCTCCTTTGGCAGGGGGGTTGGACTAGAAGATCTCCAGAGGTCCCTCCCAACCCCTATCATTCTGTGATTCTGTGTGATTATGTAGCCTGAATTGCTAACACAACAGTTCAAAAATGAAAAGAGGGAGATCTATTATGTATCTGATACAGAATGGTCAATTTATCCATGCATAGTTTTCTTTTTTCCCCCCTTTTTTTTTTTAATTTTATATATAATTATTATCCTTCCTTATTTGTTTAGTTAGTGAGGTTTTGTTCTTTTGTAACGAAGGCAGATAAAAGTCCTCAGACTTTCCCTCTGGCCAGGTTACCTGAGATGCACGGCAACATGTAGGCAAATATCAGCGTGTGATTTCCAAAGAAGTCTATCTTAAAATATTTTACATTGTTAATGAGAGGCAGGATAGCACAAGGAACAAAATCCCTTATATGATGCAGTCTGCCAGAATTTAGCCTGGAGCAGTTTGTTAGGTACTGGCATCTGGTCTAAATAATGAGGTTATAGAAATGAGGAGAAGATTCCTAAGGATTGGTTTTTAGCAGTGGAGATGTCAGGTAATGACAAGGCCCAGAGGCCAGAAATTGATAGGTACTATTCCAGCATCCAGAGGTATCTGTGTTGCTTCTGGAGTTTCTTCTGGGTCAATAGAGTGTAATTAGGTTGTTGATGGATCACCTAGTTTGCTGTGTTGACCTTGATCCCCTTTGGGGTTTGTATCTGATTCCAAGAAATTAGAACTCCTTTGTCTGGGACTAGGATAAGATATTTTGTGAGTGTCCCATGAGATTTATGCACGGCATTCTTCTGCAGTAAACAATCTTCACGCTTCCTCCTAATCTTTTTTTCAGCACAATATAGTAGCCCTAGGGACCCATCATACTTATCCACCAAGCAGCATCTGTTGGAAAATCAGAACTAAAATTCACAGCATCTCTGTCACCAAGGCAAGAAATCATTCAGGTTTTAATATGTGCGTGCATGAGCTAATTCTTTAGGAAAAGGGCCTTGAGCCATAGATGTAAAAAAGAACATCAATGGAATATTGTTACTGGCAATCAAATCTGATGTCTCTGAAGGGTGTCCAGGCATGTGCATTGGAAAGCACACTATTCTTTCCTCATTTCCTTTACTCTCACAAGCAGCAGTCTGCTGGTTTTCAGATAATTAAGGACTGCATGATGAAGGCAACAGGCATATTATTTGATAGAAAGGCTGAGATGAAGGTGCCAGCTAAATCTGGAAGATTCTGTAATTTGATGTGACTGCTGTCAGGAACACAAACTTGCTGAAATTAGATCTACTGGCTACCACCAGAGTAGGTGGTGAAGTGAAAAATGTACATGCAGAGCATAGGTGGGTTTCCTGAAGTCACTGATTGTAGATTTTCATACATCACTCCAGGGCTAAGAAGTACAATATTAACTTTGTGGGTACCAAAGCTGACAATTTGCATTTGATGAAATTCTAAAGCTTCAATGGCTTTGTCTCTTTTGGATTCTGACTGCCAAAACAAAAACTAAACCTTACACCTTTCAAAAAGCTTGGCTGTTCGCATCCTTTATTGATCTGTCAGAGCTGTAAGCAGAGCATACCTAACTGATAGCTAACCAGAGATCAAAAGAATATGATTTTGAAGGATATTTGTAATCACTTATAACGTTTTATGCACCTAATCATTCCCAGAGATGTAGAGAGAAAATACCTGATGAGGTGGGATGTCTAATAATCACTTGTGAGCAAAAAGACCTACCCCGTTCCCACCCCATTCTCCTCCCCTTCTCTTGTGTACTCACACCCGAAAGTAGTGGAATGAGGCTGGAGGCCTTTTTGACCCAGTCCCCACCTCTTCTTGGCTGGACCACTGTCTTTTTGAGCATGTTCTGAAGGATGATGCAGTTTCTCAAAAGCGAGGGCAGTACCACTGAGCTCATGGGGTGTACCTTTGCCATAACTCTACGTCGGAAATCTGCATTGTAGGGCTACGTCCACTTAAAAATCTTGAGAGGATGATAATTATGTCCACACTATAATTTACTCCTGTCATCGTAGAACAAGAATAATTTCTGATGATAAAAAAACAACTAATGGAAGGAAAAAAGGAAAAAATAAACAACAAAGCAAAAAGCTAATGACCATAGAAAACCTGAAAGAAAAGTTTTCTAAGCATTTTAATGAGGTAAATAGCTATTATCCCTGAAGACCAAGCTTGATAGTCCATTAAACTCTGTATTTTTTTTAATTGTTCTTGTTAGGTATTCCACTGAGGCAGATGAATTCAAACATGGCCACAGGCGTAAGAAGACTTGAAATGCAAGTCCATTAAACCAACAAACAGCTTGCCAGATGGAGCCAATGGAAGCAACCCTTTTCCTGACAACTGTAAATGCTGCACAGTGATTACAATAATGAGACTGAACTGCTGCAGTGGCTGTAGCAGAGTTCTGTGTTTCCATTTGAAGATCATTCCTATGTTTGTTGCAACACATGCCTCTATCACTGTCTGAAGACCTTTATATTGAAAAAAAAAATCAAAAGTGGATAACCTGGGTTATGAAGTTTAAATAGGCCAGTAGTAAATATCACAAACTAAGGTATTTTACGTAATGTCCATATCTTTGCTTCTGCATTTGTGGAGTTTTAATACGTGTAAAATTTGTGACAATGAAATGTGTGTCTTGGTGAAGTATTATTTTATGAAGTATCCAGGCAGAGCTGATGAAATCACAAACCTAAAATTTCATTTAATTTTTTTCATTCATTCATTCTTTAGAAGTAGGCTACAATTTTTCACAGGGGATCTCTTTATCTTTTCTGTTTCATTGTTGGTAGTGAACTCTGAGTAGAGGTAGCTGAAATTTTACGTAAGGAAATTTTCCTCTTGAAAACCTATTTTCATTAAATTTAGCCAAGAAATGTAAGTTCTGTCTAAAAAGTGCACTTATCAGTCGGAAATTTAAGTATCTTCAATGAAAGTGTCATAATATCATGTTGGTTTGAGGAGTATGAAAATAAGGCAACATCTTTTAATGTAAGAACAATACTTTTTTATGTTGCTCAAATATTTGTACATGTTTTTTCTCTAAAGCAGTTGTATTTTAATTGCTCTTACTGCAAGTATAGCTATGAAGTGCTTTTTTGCCTGATTTTTATTTTTGAGGCAAGATTGTTTCAATAGAATTGCATTGCATTCTTGGATACTTTTCACTCAGTGTGATTTCATTAGAACTGATAAATCAATGAAAATGAGTAAACAACTTCTACTGATCCTATTTTGACCTGTTCAACTCTGAAATGTAAAATGTATGGATCACAAATCCCATATCCACTATATAGTGAAAAATCAGTAAAAAATAAAACTAATGGATGACATCCAAAACTGAAAAATATGTAGATAACCTCCTAAACTCAGATGATAAATATTCCTGACAAGTTCAGTATGACTTGTGAAGGTTAGCAAAAAGTATTATGCCTTATTCGAACAGACAAGCAAGAAACCTTGCACTGTCTTGTAAAATGAATAACATAATAAATTACAGAATAGCAAATGAATGGTTAATGACTGAGAAAATTTGACTGACAAATACATGGAGCATGAGTAAGAGAGAAATGAATCTTAAAAGCATTGTATTAAGCTAGGTAAAAGCATAAGGAAAGAGTCACTGGTACACTTCTCTGCAACATATTTGGTCTCAAGAACCTCCTTTGAAATGCAGAAGTTTCTGTTACTGGTCTGTTTTCAGTTTGGCTCCCAAGGGAGGTATTGATCAGTCTTTCCAAACACATCATCAACGTTCATGGATAAACCTGTTGGAATAGCAAAAATGTAAGGATGAAACCCCATCTTCGCTGAACAAAATGCCCTCTATTTTCAGTAGTATCCAGAATTTTCCTGTGTGATGTGCAGGTGTGCAAGTAAATTAGCATTTTTATTTCAGAATTTAAAAAATCCAAAGATATGAATACAAGAAGGGTCTTGTATGTGCCATTTTGTAGATTCAGGCAGATGGAGCTCTATTTAAGAGAAAGTTCTTTAAGAGACTGCTTGAGATCTCAGCATTTCCAATAGCGTTTAATTCTATTTCCTTTAAATACGAAGAACACTTTCATCATTCCACGCTTTTAAGTGTTACTCATAGATGTGTACACAGGTTGCCTTTCACTGAAGAAATGAGGCAACCTGTATTCAGCTTCTTAAGTCTACAGTTGGTAGAAAAGGGAAGTAAAAAAGAAACTAAAGAAAAGAATTAAAAGCAAGCAGCTCTTTGGGGGTCCTGATTGCACCAATGAGCCTTAATGGGCTCCCTGATCAGTCTCACCTGGGACCCCCTCGCAAACCTAGCTGAGACCCTACCTGGGTCCCTGTGCTGGTTTTGGCTGGCATAGAATTAGTTTGCTTCATAGTATCTACTGTGGGGATAAGTTTTGGATTTGTGCTGAAAATAGTGTTGATAATATAGGGATGTTTTTGTTACTGCTGAGCAGGTCTTACACAGAGTCAGGGCTTTATCTGCCTCTCACACCGCCCCACCAGCGAGTAGGCGGGGAGTGCACAAAGAGTTGGGAAGGGGGCACAGCCAGGACAGCTGAACCCAACTGATCAAAGGGATACTCCCTACCGTATGATGTCATGCTCCGCAATATAAAGCTGGGGGAAGAAGAAGGAAGGGGGAGATGTTGAGAGTGATGGTGTTTATCTTCCTAAGTAACTGTTATGCATGATGGACCCCTGCTTTCCTGGAGATGGCTGAACACCTGCCTGCTGATGGGAAGTGGTGAATGAATTCCTCATCTTGCTTTGCTTGCATGCGTGGCTTTTGCTTTCCCTATTAAACTGTCTTTATCTCAACCCACAAGTCTTCTCACTTGTACCCTTCTGATTCTCTCCCCCATCCCACTGTGAGGGAGTGAGTGAATGGCTGTCTGGTGCTCACTTGCCAGCTGGGACTACAACACAAGAGCCATGTTGTAACTGTGCCTGTCTCTAGCCCTCTCTACCAGGTGGACTGTGAACTCTGCAGTGTGGGCAGCTGCCTCCAGGTCCAGCTCCTTGCAAGTACATTGTAGCCTGTCTCTGGCCGTGTTTTCTGGATGGACTTTGGACCCAAGGTGTAGCCCTGTCTCTGGCCCTGCTGCCAGCTGCTCCTGACAGGACTCTTTCTGGACCCTGGTCTTGGTTCACTGCCATGTCTGGGGCTGTTGATGGACCCTCTTACCAGCACTATGGTCTGCCTGCCGTGTTCAGACCCTGTGGGATAGAGCGCTTTTGGTGAGGGCACAGCTGGTGCAGGGGTTCCCCCCCAGCTCTTGGATCCGCATCCTTAAGGGAGCAGCTGGCTCTCACTGTGCCCGGGAAGCATTGCTTGTCAGCACAGTCCTCCGTGATGAGTTCACTCTCTCACAGCCAAAACTTTCAGGCCCACCAGCTTTCCCTTTGATCTCCTCCTTTAACTGAACACATCTATCAAGTTTACAAATTTGACACACAGCTATCAGATTTGTAAGCTTGAAAGAAAAAGAAATAGCTCCTTTATGAAACCAAGGATGAAAACCAGAACATTCTGTCATACTGGGCTTATTGTAAATACAATAATAGACCCATTGCAGAACAGAGGAAAACAAAAATATATGCCATTTTCTAAAGTTAATTTTGTACACAAATATTCTTTAAGTTGCAATATTACCAAAGTCATGAAAAGCATGGACTTCAGTGGAGCCATAATTTCCCTCCAAATTATTACATTTCAGATGTCTGTATTAAAGGGACCATGCACTGCTCTGATATCAGTAGGGAAGTTTCTACATGACCTGTTACTGTGCTCCCAGGTAGGTGTCATTTCTTCTATATTTATTAGTTACATTGGTGAGATACCCAGAGATCTTCAAGCTAATCAAGACTTCATGCTATATAGTTATAGTAAATCATAGTTTCCACTCCAGTGAGTTTAGAAACAAACTGTTAAGACAGAGCAGCTGAGGAGACAGAAGATGAAGGTATTTGTAATAATGGAGTGATTTAGTTTTGATAAGCTAGCTTTTCTAGATGAATTATTTTGTTTCTTTTCTACTGGAAGAATTTTCAAGGTGGTGCAGCAGATGAAGAATTTAAAGTTAATTTGGAGGGGAATAATCATATGGTTCTGAGGACTTTATTAAAGGTTCTCCCATGTAGAAGGACCAGACTAGGAGCAAACATAAGGATGCTAACAAGAAAAGACTTCCTGAGGCTGGTAAGATTTATAGAAAATATTGAAAAGTAAAAAGAAAGCTGCTAATTAATTTATGTGAGGGCTGTACAAGTAAAGAAGAATGTGAAGGGTGTTGGATGTAGTGAGATAAAGTGGCATTGCTTTGGTGGCAAAATGAAAATCCACAAAAAAAATGATGAATCATGAAATTATCCAAATAGCAGCATATAAAAAGATTTGGAAAGACTCCAAAAGCATCACTGAAGATTGCATTTGTACAAGGCAAAAATGGTGGCTGGAAGAATACTGTGTGATGATTATATTGAGTCAAGAGAAGTGACAAGTTATTGATAGGTAAACTGTTCGGATGAAAACAGAGGGCTAACTCAAAGATGAAGCTCAGACTGTGAATTTTAAAGACGGGAGACATGACACTGTGTCTGTATAGAAAAATGAGAAAGGAAGGTTTTGGGAAGAGGAAAAAAATGAGCTTGTTCTTGGCTATGTTGCATTGCAATTAATGAATGTCCAAATGAGGTATAAGAAAGACTGGTATTTGAAAGGTAGGAAGCGTGTTTGTGAGGAGGGAGGCCAGAAAGATCCAATTTTAGAAGGTTTGGGCCTGAGGATGACAGAGAATTTAGAGAAATTACCTGAACAAAATAGCTCTCCTTTGGTTAATAACACTGAGACAGCCACAGAACTAGTCTTCTTTTGCTTGAAGAGAAAGGCAGGTAGCATCTGACACCTCTGCCACTGTTGATGAGTAGACCATGCTTTTTCAAAGATGCTAGCGTACAGTCTCTTGTTAGTAGAAATTTTGTGTATGTTGTCAAAATTTGTGTGTGACTCTGCTGTCTCTTGATACCCATTTCATTCAGCATACTGAACATCTCTATTTTACAAGAAGTGTATTTTTTTCTCTGTGGTTCTGCCAAGTTCAATTATTCTGGTGTGCAAAGTTGTATCATGCCAGCACATCACCTTAATGCATATGCACACACAGACACAAACATATAGAAAGAGAGAATGTCATATACATTTTTAAAAACATCGAAACCAACCCCCAAACTAGCTGCAGAACTTTGAAAATCCAGAATATATGACTTCATTGTGGTTTTTACTTCACAGTATTTGTGAAGTTGTTACAGAGACTCACAGGTTACAAAAGCAAAAAAATGCACCGGTTCTGTTATAAAACCAGTGGAAGCCCACTCCTGTTAATTGCTGTGACTCCATTAAACTCAATATAATTATCCTCACTGATTTGTCAGCCAAATAATTTTAAGCAGGTGTCTGACAGAATTGTAGAGAACAATATAAACCACATTTGGTTGATTCAGTTATTTTTGTAAGAACACCATTTGGTAGGACACAAAGAAAAAGGTAAGATCCTAACAGATCCAGGGTCATTACTCAGGAGAGTGCTTAAAAGCTCTCATTTTTTATCACTTTGATATTTTCTAGATTACTGCATTCAAGTTTACTCTGATTTGGTTCTGCGCTATGCATTGTCTAGGCATGTGGGAAGGGAGAAGAAAACACATGCTGCTCTTTAGAATTCTAAATTGCTTAACAAGGATATATTAAATATAATAATTTAACTAAGATTGCTGAGTCTGCAATAGCAACATGTGATGAATGGCAAATCAAAAAGCAGTGTTCTGTCTGAAAGGGAGGGAAGATCCGCTTCAGACAGGCAGTTGTATTGATCAGGTGCAGGAGTCTTAACTGGCAATGACAATGCTAGAGCAATTCACTCTCTGTTCTTTCGTTGTAGGGGTTGCAACTGCCTTTTATCCCTTCGTGTTACATCCTTGCATCTTTAGTGTATATGGGTTGTTTTACATATGTTACTGTCCTTGCCCTAATGGTAGGGTCTCAACACATTATCACAGGAAGTAAAGCACAGGGTCAACTAATGTAGAAGTACCCCAGACTTTTGTAGTTGAGTTCAGGGGTGTGAAAGGGTTACTACCTGTTAATTCAGTACTGCAGTAACGTTAAGGTGGTACTTCCAAATACAAGTTTCCTGGAAAGCTTTGTGGTGGTGTTGAAAATGGGTCAGGCTGATGCTATGTCAGCCCTTGAAGGTTGCTAGCTGAGATGATTCCCTGTTCTATAGGTATTGATTGGTAGTGGTTGATCAATGAAGAGGGAATATTAGTTTATGTGAACATACTCAAGCCAGTGTATCCCACTACCAAATGCTCAGGTTAAAATTCACAGCTGACTTTTGAGCAGCTGTAAGCTGTTGTTCCACTCGTAATTTTTTGACAGTCATCAAATCTTTGATTGATGCTAGGTACTCAGTGCTTTTTTTGCTTGTTTGTTTACTCACTTAAAGGCATAAGGGTATAACTTTGAGGTAGAAATATTCTCAAGGTAAATTTCTCTTAATTAAGAGAAAGAAAACAAGTATTCATATCAAAATAAAAATGAAATTGCTCAGTTGGGATACTTCACTTTGTCGGGTAACTAGGTGTTTAAAACATACTAAATCTAATAATCCAGATATCACAACAAATGCATACTTGCCTCTGTTGCTAGCAGAAGTTTGCTTACATGTGCTTTCCATTGAAGAAAAGTTTAGAGAATTCTACTAATTATTGGTACATAATTAATAATATTTAGTTACAAGTATAACATGATTACAAAAGGGGAATGATTAATCCAAAGATGAAGCCCATAACTATTTAATGACTTTCAGCTTATTCAACAGAAAAAGAAATGAAACAACCCAAAGTCCAGACCTGAGAACATGGCTATTACCAATGATTACTCAATATCGCTAAAATTTAAAGAGGCATATGCTGTAAATACAAAGCTTATGAGACAGGAAGTACTGACTGAAAACTACTTCGGTCTGTCATTAAAATAAGCAAAATGTACACTATTAAAAACAATGAAGATTGCAAAAGACTTAGGGAAAGTAGTTAATGTTGAATATTTACTGCATAATCAGTAAATTGTACCAGTATGTTAGCAGAGTATATTTCCAGATATAAATTTTGGAAGTGCCTAATTTGGGTTTATGGAAAATGTGATCTTCAGTTAATCAGTTGTTTGTTAAACTGTGATTCACTCCTTCCCTAACTGTCGAGAGCTAGACTTTGCACTGTAAATTAAAACTTTTAATGTAGTTTTTTATCCGCAAACTATTTAGTTCACAGATCAGTTATTATGGTTGTGCTTGGTATCTTGAGAAATGTCTCTATGCTTTCTAAGTTACAGATACAATTCTACTAGACCTACAGTATGTGGTACTTACTTCAGAGAGATCCCTTCATTGACTTAGCAAGCATTAGCAGATCTGTATTCCATAATAGATACAGTGATATAATGTGAAGGATGGGAAAGGAAAGAGAGATTTTTCTGAGTAACATAAAATTTCTGTACAATGTAGAATGTTTCTGTTTGTATTGTGGTGTATGGAACAAATGATGCAGTGACATTACACTTACCTATAGCAGAGGCGAGAGGGAAGGTCCAATAATTGTATTCTTTATGTATTTCTTTACAACTTTATATATATGATCTATATAAAATATATTTTTATTATATGTATCATGACTATATCAATATGAATAAAATACATTATTATAGTATTAATTGTACTATAGTACTATAAAAACAATATTTATATAATGTTATATATATCTCATACAAGAAATATATATCTATATAGATACATATCAGTCAAGTCTGTCTATACAACAGAGTACATTACAGAATATGATAACACTATTTTGCCCCACAGAATACACACAGGAGTTGCCTATAACTGCATATAAAACAACTGCATTTATAGTTTAGATCTCTGTGGCTCTTAGATGGGTAATGGTTGGATGACCAAGATTCCTACTAGAAATTGTCTGACACTGTTTAACCAATTCAGCATAGAAACCAGAGAGCCATGCACCTGTGTAGATGGTTTCAGTCCTTCTCTGCAGATAAAGCAACATTTACCTAAAACGGACATGCCAGAAGTGCCTAATGATTAAGCCACAGCTGTTCATATTCTACCTTATTTTTTTGGCTAATTGACTAAAGAGTTGTTGATAATTCTTTATACATAGACTTTATACTTTAATAGATAACTATGTTTTACTTCTAAACCTATACCATTAATTGATGACAAACTAGGGCATGATCTAAAGTTTTCAGAACAGGCTTGGGAATGATAGAAATCATGTCATTTGCAGTGAAATGGAGATAATGAAATAAAGCATCTATAAACTTAATTTATCTATGTACACTTTAAAAGACCCATTAGTTACATTCTCTATACTCTGTACATATCGGGTATGAAATTCTGGGCCAACACATTTTCCTTTGTTTTGGATAGCGTATGGGCAGAACTTGCTGTTGTAACCGTATTGATGGGGTACAAGATCATTAACACAGGAAAAACGAAAAGATACCTTAAAGAATTTTTCAAGGACTTCAGTTCATGCACAGAGCATTAATTTTAAGAAAATGTCCGGTGCATACCAATGTAAAAAATAATAATCTATACTTATGCTTTATATCTCTTGCTTACTTTGGAACCAACAAATTAGAAGTGTGTATATAGGGATGACACAGAAAGAGAAAGCAGTTTCACAAGACCACAGGGAAAGTAAGTCCTTGAATTATTGCTGACTTCTTATTGAGCTTCTACACTTTTCATCTATGAATTATGTTGGATATCCAATTTAATGTGAAGTTTAGACTTTTTAGAAAACAACTGTTTCTGTCTGAATTTGCCTTTGTAAAAGTACTCTGTGCTCTTAGATTGTTCATTTTTAAATCCTGGCCTCATATATAATTGAAAAGGGTCTTCCTCTGGTACATGGTCAGAATAAGAAAGAAAAGGGAAAAAACCTAAAACATACTGTAAAAGTTGTGGGGTTTTTTTGTCTGTAAAGTTTGCAATAATCTCTTTCAACTAAAAAGGAAGAACCTTACTGCTCTTTCTCTATTGTGTGCATTCCAACTGAAACCTAAATCAGTCACTAACTGAATTATACAACATGTAATCCTTTTAAATTTAATACTTATGACGTTCTCTTATTTTCTATTTTCACATACTGTAGTCTATGACAACTCCATAAAGCTGTGATTAATCCTCTACATATGGTTTACACAGAGTTTTTGTTTTAGTCTTTATTAAAATTGATATTTATTCTACAGTACAATAAAACAATATGAAGATTTATTTTAAATTAGTGGTGCCTTAGGCCAATTTAATCGACCCAGTAATAACATTTAAATTGACCCAGAAAATCTGATCTACATGCAGCAATGCTGTGTTCTGCAATGGAATTACCATTACATTTTACACAGTAGCAGCAAAGATGATGATATTAGGAAACTGACCATTAAATAGAGCCCTTCTGCAATGGACTGGAAATAGATTTTATTGGTCATAATAAAAATTACATGTATAATGTTTGATAGCTGAATAAGTGAAATGGCCATTAAACTTTTCCAATGCTGTATACTGGCTTCATCAGTACAAAGAACTTCCTTTCATCAATGTCATGGTCATGCATGGCATGGTCTATAAAATTCCTAATTTCTGGAGAGAAACTGTTTCTGTCAGACTCATTTTGTGTTGTTCTCCATGTCTCATATCACTGAAGTAAAAAGAATTAGCCACAGAGCTGATTAGTTGGTAACATTTTTAAAATCTAGAATTTCAGAGTTCTGAGAATCATTTTGCTGTTAGCAGATGTCCTTTACAGGTCATAAAAAAAATTCTTAATTTTTTTGGGGGGAAGAAAATATATATGAATACGTATACATATACTCAATATAAAATGTAAATTATATTAACATACCTATACATCATGCATATATTATATAAAATATGTAAATGTAAAGAGCTGTGATTGCAAAATATTTCATCTTTCTTCCTCTTTTCCTAATTCTGAAAAATACAGTGATCATGAAATTAAAATTCAAAATAACCCTTTTCTTCCTCTCCCTCCTGTTCCTTCCTGCCCTATCATAATGTTTCAAAGAAATTAACTTTTCTAAAGTGAAATAATAGGAAGGCTTTGTTGTTTTTAAAAGTAGACAGTAGATTCACAAAAGATGAAAATTATTATTTTTATTGTACCTTTAAATAGCTTTGCCTATGGTATTTAATTGCTTAGTTTTAAGAAGGAAAGAATTCATAAAGCAGATGATTGAGAAGAAATAAGGGAAACCCTTTTTGCTGAAAAAATGTGACTTATTCTGTATTAATTGATAGTAATGCTTTTATTATTTATCTGCTTTTATTTAGTATGACTGTAATGGTGGCTGAGATAGATATTCTTGAGACTAATCTTATTCCAAAAAACATGTAGTAACATGTTCTTATACATATAATACATTGCAAAAGTGTAATTGATTGGAGGTAGGGATGCTAACGGACAGCGTAGTTCTGAAATGTGAAGCGTGATCAAGATTAATGTAGTGACCAGCACTGTAGGTTAAAAGACATTAGTGACATTGCTGCAGACTAAGCCACATTTTCTACTGAAGGAATAATTAACTACTGTATACTGTATACCAAAGCATCAACTTTGCTACTTGGGATGTGTAGACAAATCCATGTGCCCAGGAGGACCAGTTTTAATTCATCCAGGCTGTATCCATGTATGGAAAGCTTCAGGCAGAAGAAAAAGCACACTCCTGAAAGGATAAGAGGTCTGCTCAAGTGCTGCTCAATTAATACATTACAGTAAGAATTTATTTTTTTATCTCATAAACTTTGTTGTGTTTTCCAGCTCTATACATGCTTAGAACATCAATTTCAGTAGTTTCATTATTCTACTGGAGCTGGTGTGCATGTTATACCTTATCCAAATCTATTTTGCCAGGAAAGAATAACAACTGCAATTTTTCATTTTTACCTGTCCTGATCCGATATTGGGGAAAAATGTCCCGATCCGATATCGGGTAGGTTTTGATGCGATCCCAGGAGACGAGATTAAGATGCAAACGCAGTCAGATGCCGTGCAACCTTGTAAAATTTATTTCGGTGAACCGGGAATCGGAGGTTGGACGGGGACGGCAGCGGGGGGAGGAGACGAGAGAAAAAAAGAAAGGAGTAAAGTCGGAAAAACCGCAGTGGGCGAGGAAAAGAAGTGGGGGGGGATGGATTGGTTACCACCACCATGGATTCGACGATGTCCAACGATGTCCGGGCGGCTCAGTCTCTGTGTAGGCATGGAGGCCCCGGCGAGGGCAGAGCCAAGCAGCGAGGCAGTGAGGAGGAGCGCAAGAGGGAGAGAGAAGCATGTGGTGCCCTTTTATGGGGGCATTTGCGCATGCGCAGAGCGTGTCCGCGTACGTGCAGTTCCTGCCATGCGTGCTGCCTGCTTAGACAAGTCTGTTCTTGCCAGTCCACGTGCTAGTCTGTGCGCAAGCGCTTTCCTGCAGGTCCTTGTGATGTTTTTTCAGAGGCCAGGAAGAGATGACAATGGCAATGTCGAGACAAAGCCAGTTTGTAGCGGTCTTCTACATTACCCCAATACAGTAATTTTTTCCATGTTTCTTCTTGAAACTACTCCAATCCAGGTTCAGGCAAATGAAGACAGCAATACATCACTCAGTTCTTTATTGACAAAGTGTACTCAAAATCTTAACTATTGTTGAGTTCTCACTTGTGCAGAGGACTTCACAGCATTTCATTGCTTTAGGGCTGTTTTAATACTCACAGGACCTTCTCTAGTTCTTTTTTATCTATCAAACTCTTCATAGCTATGAAATTGTTTGTTTTGGATGCTTTTCTGTGAGAAGCAGCACAGAAATCCTGTCTGCTAACCATCTACTGCAACACACTGGAAAAAGTAAAGATAAATTAAGTTTTGAAGCCTGTGTTTCTATGTGGGTAACAAGCAGCTCTTTTCCATGACTTTTTGAAGCTATAGTCACAATGTCAGGCCAATGTCAGTCACAACATTGCTTCTACTTGTCTCTAGAAGTGTACTATTAAACTAGGTTTTTGTGAACCAGTAATATGTGAATACTGGTAGCCCAGAACAGTGTGTGAAGCTGTATCTGAAAGCTGCAGAGTTTAGTTAAGACACAGTCACCCTTCAGCTGGACAAGGAGTGAAAGAAGACAAGAACTTCTGTACCATGCTCTTGGGTAGATCTAGGGTACCACAGAGTGTACTTTAAAGGCTGACTTAAATGCACATCCCTTCCTGTCCAGTGAGTGGTACTGACAAAGCTTTCCTCCAGTTTATCCTCCCTAGAATCCCCACACAGCCATACAGCTCTATATTGCCTTTTATTGAATAATTCTTGTTCATGTGCTGTACTCCATGGTGTATTAGTGGAAACTGCAGTAGCTGGAGGATAAGATGTGGCTTTGTGACGTGTGAGCTCTGGGAAGGCTGTGAATGCCAGTGGTCTGTCCACAGGTTCAAATCTGTCTCTGTACATAGAAAAAAATAATTTCTTTGAACTATCATTCTTCAGATTATGATTGCTACAAGTAACTCCCTTATGTTGACGATTGCTATTCATATGAATATTGAATTTTGTACTTCCAGATATCTTTAAGATGCATTTTCTCCATATGATCTGAAGTGTCCATTCTCCTTTGAAAGTTTTGTCTGTGCACTTTAATTGCTCTCTCACACCAGTTCCTATATTTTGACCCAAAGCAAGGCAGTTTTACTTCATTGACTGGTAGTTATCCAGTGTATGAGAATGAGCAGGCCTTAGCTCTGAGAGCAGGAGACTCTTTCCAATCCTGTCTCTGCCAATCTTTATCCACGATTTCAAGCAAGTTCTGCAACTCCTCAATAGAAGAATTTCTCCATCTGTAAAATCACAGAAACTGGATACCTGATGACCTAATAAGAGTGTTCTGAGAATTTGATAATATTTTTACAGTGCTCTGAAATTGGCTGACTTCAGAATATATTTCCAGATAAGACTATAAATTATTCCCACAAGAAAAAAATGACTCAAAAATAATTTTAATCAGCAGTATTATATACTGGGAACCTCAGAGTACTTGGGAGGTAAAACTACAGTAATATCCCTCAAAAATACACTTGGACCTCTTCAAGTTTTTTCTGGACCTAATTCCACTTCATTTAGAGCAAGTATATTGATTCTAAGAACACCAATCCCATATTTGAATTGCTGAAAATTCACAATGAACTTCTAACAGTAAGTTCAGCTGGGGAACTAGGACCAGAATTGCAGCAGACTCGAGATTTCTGGCTTTCCAGAGGAGTTCAACCGAAAAAAACCCTGTATTTTTGGTAGCAATGTTCATCTTGCCCAGCTTCTGATAAAAACGTTGGCAAAGGTAACTTTGGTTCTTACATCTACATCTTCTACTGTTTTCAAGGACAGACTTTGTCTTTTTTTGAATTTTTTAATTTGAACTCAGCATTTGCCCAGCAAGATGACTTTGAAACCAAACCTGATCGATCAGCATAATGCTCTGTTTAGTGGAGTTCTTGCTTTCTTTGTCACTACAGATGTCAAACAAGTTGCAGATCCTTTGCCAGAATAAATGGTTCCCACTTTGTCCTGTTCTTCCACAACTGGAAATTTCCTTATAAAATTAGAATGCTAACTTTGCTAAGTGCTGGTCGGTTCTTATGAGGCAATATGTCACCACTAACTTTAAGTGTTTATGTTTTTCATTATGGGTTGTTTTGTAATACCAGTCTACTACTGTTAGAAGCGTTTTACTAAATTCAGATGGGTCACTTTGGAGCAACAGACATACTGTCTCCATTGCTTGGTGTCCTCAGATGCTCAGCTTATTCACTCCAGGTTTTCTAAAGAGTGCTTCTGAAACTCTTCAAAAGCCTTAATACACTCACATTCAGAAAATTTTGGGTTTGTTTTCGGTTTTTCTTCTATATTTTTTCCCCACACTGGAAAAAAAAAGTCTCAGCAGTTGTTAAAAGATCCAGAAACTGAAGCAAATGTGTCCTTTCTCCACAGATATTCTTTGTTAAGGTTAGATATAATCTCAAATTAGTTTTAATGAACTCATCTGATAAAATCATGCTTTTTTCATTAAAGTTATGCCATGGTTGTGTATATAGAAGGTGGAACTAAAGGAAAGACAGAACATGACTGATACCATTTCAGTGATATCCGCTTTCAATGTTTCTATCCATTAAGTTTTTTAAGTTATTCTAATTTTGTTCAACTTCAAGGATTTTAATTAGTAGAGCATATTATAATTTCACAGCTTTGTGATTTAGCCTGGCCGGCAACAAAGAACCACGTGGCTGCTCTATTGCCCCTCCCCCCACGGGGGTGGGGAGGAGAATGGGAAGAAAAAGGCAAAACTCATGGCCCAGATAAGGACAGTTCAACAGAACAGCAAAGGAAGTGAACAGTATCAACAATAATACTGATAAGAAGAAGGGAATACACAGAGCAGCTCTCTCACAGCCCGAGCCCAGCGCATTCCCAAGCCGCCATTCATCACCCTCCTGCCAGCTCCCCAACTCAGAAATGAGCATGACGTCCCAAGGTATCAAACACCCTGTTTGTTTGGCCAGTTTGGGTCAGCAGTCCGGGCTGTGTTCCCTCCTGGCTTCTTGTGAAAATTAACCCTACCCCAGCCAAACCCAGGGCACAAAGATATTTTATAATGTTGTTGGTAGATAGAATTGTCTAAAGTAGTCATAAGAGTTTCTGTGACTTGTCATGTAGGACTCCACACAGCCACCTTTTCCTCTGACGTTTTCCCACAATGCAACAGGACCCATTAGTGAACATGGCATACTACTCATTTGCTGGTAGTTTATTCTACAGTGGAGCCTCTTCAGCATTCCTGTCACCTCCTCCTCTGGTGATATTCCGAAATATTTGCCTTCTGGCCAGTCTATGATTACCTCCAGAATTCCTGGGCAACTGGGGTTTCCCATTCGGGCGCACTGGGTGATCAGCGCGACCCACTTACTCCACGTAGCATCAGTGAACATCTCTTTGAACACCCAGCCCAGGACTGGCAGTCGTGGTGCTAGGAGGAGCTGTGCTTCAGTGCCAACCACTTCTGAAGCAGTTCAAACTCCTTCATATGCTGCCAGAATCTCTTTTTCAGCGGGACCCAGATCCTTTGTATCCCCTAGTCCAGAACCCCAGGGGTTGACCTCGAGTCTCCCCTGGTGCTTTCTCCCAGAGACTCCAGGTTTGGCCATTCTCCCCGGCTGTGGTGTAGAACACATTTTCAGCATCTTGCCCTGACCGTACTGGCCCAAGGGCTACTGCATGAACGATCTCCAGTTCAATTTGTTCAAATGCCTGTTGTTGCTCTGGGCCCCATCCAAAATATTTCTTCTCCTGGGTCACTTGGTAGAGGGGTCTTACAATTGGACTGTAATTTGGGATGTGCATCCTCCAAACACCCACAACACCTAAGAAGGCCTGTGCTTCCTTTTTGCTGGTTGGTGGAGACATAGCTATTATTTTGTTGATCGCATCCATTGGGATCTGATAACACCCATCCTGCCATTTTATTCCTAGAAACTGGATCTCCTGTGCAGGTCTCTTGACCTAACTTCATGTAATGGTGAATCATAGAATCATAGAATGGTAAGGGTTGGAAAGAACTTTAAAGATCATCTTATTCCAAACCCCCTGCCATGAGCAGGGACTTCTTCCATTAGACTTGGTTGCTCAGAGCTCCATCCAACGTGGCCTTGAGCACTTCCAGGGAGGAGGCATCCACAGCTTCTCTGGGCAACCTGTTCCAGTGTTTCACCACCCTCACAGTGAAGAATTTCTTCCTAAGATCTAATCTAAATCTGCCCTCTTTTAATTTAGAGCCATTCCCCCTTGTCCTATCACTACACACCCGTGTGAAAAGTCCCTCTCCATCCTTCCTGTAGGCCCCCTCCAGGTACTGGAAAGCTGCTATAAGGTCCTTCCCAGAGCCTTCTCTTCCCCGGGCTGAACAGCCCCAACTCCCTCAGCCTGTTCTCATAGGAGAGGTACTCCAGCCCTCTGATTTCATGGCCCTCCTCTGGACCCGCTCCAACACATCCATGTCCTTCTTATGTTGGGGGAGGATCTGAACTATTTTCTCCCCTTACTCAAAAACTTCCTCCGCGGTGTCACCCCATACAATGATGTCATCGATGTACTGCAGATGTTCTGGAGCTTCACCCTTTTCCAGTGTAGTCTGGATTAGTCCATGGCAAATGGTGCGACTCTGTTTCCACCCCTGGGGCAGTTGATTCCAGGTGTACTGGATGCCCTTCCAGGTGAAAGCAAACTGTGGCCTGCACTCTGCTGTCAAAGGGATGGAGAAGAATGCATTAGCGATGTCACTTGTAGCATACCACTTGGCTGCCTTTGACTCCAGCTGATATTGAAGTTCTAGCATGTCTGGCATGGCGGCACTCAGCGGTGGTCTGACTTCATTCAGGCCATGATAGTCTATTGTCAGTCTCCCCTCTGCAGTAGATTTTCTCACTGGCCATATGGGACTACTAATGGTGAGTGAGGTTTGCTGACCACTCCTTGACTCTCCAGTTGACGGATCAGCTTATGGATAGCAATCAGAGAGTGTCAGCTGGTGTGATATTGCTGCTGGTGCACCATTGTGGTCGTGATTGGCACCTGTTGTTCTTCAACTCTCAGCAACCCCACAACGGAAGGATCCTCTGAGAGACCAGGCAAAATGGACAGCTGTTTAATTTCCTCTCTCTCCACAGCAGCTATGCCAAAAGCCCACCGATACCCTTTTGGGTCCTTGAAATACCCTCTCCTAAGATAGTCTGTACCAAGGATGTGTGGAGCCTAGGGGCCTGTCACAATGGGGTGCTTCTGCCACCCCTTCCCAATTAGGCTCACTTCAACCTCCAATACAGTCAGCTCTTGGGACCCCCCTGTCACACCAGAAAAGCAAATGGACTCTGACCCTTTGAAGTCTGATGGCATTAAAGTACACTGTGCACCAGTGTCCACTGGAGCTTTATACTCTTGTGGATCTGACATGCCAGGCCATCGAATCCACACCGTCCAATAAATGCGGTTGTCCCTTTCCTCCACCTGGCTGGAGGCAGGGCCCCTCTAATCCTGGTCAGAGAATTTGCTGCTCACTTGCTGTAAAAATGACTTAGAGGTCCCTTCAAGAGGATCAGAAGCAAGATCGAACTGTCTGCCTTGTTTGGAGAACTGCCTGCTGGAAACTGGAGCAACGCTTTGCCTGGAAGAATCCCCTTTTGTGAGTGTTTTACCTTGAACTCTCACACTTGTGCTTCTAGGGTTGAGATGTGTTTTCCATCCCACTTCTCATGTCCTCCCCGTAGTCACACAGGTAAAATCACAGCGTGCCCCGTGGTGTGTACCCTCTATATCCCCTCTCTTGAGCAGAGAAACACTCACCCCTAATAGCTGAGACACTGGCCTGTACAGGTAGGGGACAGGATCTATTCTCTTTGATTTGCTGGACCTCCTGGGACAGTTTCTCCAGAGCCGAGATGAGGGAGGAAGAGAGACTTTCCTTGTATTGCCGGAGTTGTCAAGCCACTTCATCCACCGCTTGTGCTTCATCACCTTTCCAGTCTATTATTGCCACTGAGTTAGCATGTCATAGAATCATATCCAGGTGACAATGTACTTGCAGGAGGGCGACTGAAATGTTTCTGCATATCCCGCAGCTCACTCAGGGACAGGGATCAGATGACTATCTCTAACTCTGCCTCCTCTCCTGCTCTCCTGATGTCCTGTGTTCATCGTCGTCCCTTGTGGGGCAAACTGATTTCTTTGGTTATTAGTTTTCAGTGTAGGGGCCACTGATACCGTGTCATGGTTTAAAAGCAGGGCGTCAATAAACTAAGTGACAGATGCTCTTTGTTAACCCCATCCCAGCCAAACCCAGGGCACAAATATAGTTTATAATTTGATTAGCAGATAGAATTATGTAAAGTAGTCATAAGAAACACCGATGTGGTAGGTTTATCCCTTAAGGGTGCTCCCACATCACACAAACATGTATACTTTAGAAGAGTCTTTCCCATTCCTGTTTTTTCTGGACTCACTGCAGTCTGCTAGCTAATTAGAAGCTTCCCTGCAGTTCTTCTACTGCTCATCAAGAAGTTACTCCTCTCCTCACTTCGCATGTTTTTCGTTCAGATCTTTAGTTCCTGTTTGCTTATTATCATTGATGAGCTTGTTGCCTGACTAACAGATAAGTGCAGTTGCAAATCACATCTCTTCCGTAGTTTGTTCTTTTGGAATACCAGCCCCTTAACTTGAAGAGGAATTAAAGAGAGTTTCCTAATTGAAACAAACCATTCCAGCAACACCATTCATCTGCACAAGATCCTGTAGGGAAAGCACCAGAGACTCCAAAGCACAGGGCATGTATATAACACTCTGTTCTGGTTTGGCTGCAGCCGGCAACAAAAGCGCCACACGGCCGCCCCTCCCCCCGCTGGCGTGCGGAGGAGAATGGAAAGAAACAGGCAGAAACTGGTGGGTCGGGATAAGGGCAGTTTAACAGAACAGCAAACAGAGGGAACAGGAACAA